>AMFJ01025806.1_pt1 | contig 17589 bp, 15 predicted proteins | sample 427208 | NCBI WGS metagenome assembly AMFJ01 (sample SAMN02954298, study PRJNA114691) | groundwater metagenome | biome: aquatic; feature: subsurface aquifer; material: sediment; isolation source: subsurface aquifer sediment | place: USA: Rifle, CO | collected 2008-08
CGCTCATTCCCGGGAGACCAGACAAATTGGCCGGGAGCGTCAGCACATCAAGCAAATACATTTGCAGAGGGTCGCGGATCTTATCTCCCAGCTTGAAGGCCGTGGTGGGGCAAACCGGACCGGCGATCACATCGACCTGTTCGAAGGCCCGCAGATAATCATCGCGAATGATCGTGCGCGCCTTTTGCGCCTTGACATAATACGCATCGTAATAGCCAGCAGACAACACATAAGTGCCCAGCAGGATGCGCCGTTTGACTTCGGGTCCAAAGCCCCTGGTCTTGGTGTTGCGATAGAGGGTGTCCAGCGTGTCGGCTTTTTCGCGCAGACCAAAACGCACGCCATCATAACGTGCCAGATTGGCAGACGCCTCTGCGGGTGCGATGATGTAGTACGTGGCCACAGCGTATTTGGTGTGGGGGAGCGTGATGTCGATGAGGCGCGCGCCCAAGCGCTCCAATTGGTTGATGGCGCCCTCCACGCAGATTTTGACATCGCTGTTCACGCCGTCCGAAAAATATTCTTTGGGCACACCCACCTTAATTCCCTGGATGCCTTGTCCCAGCGATTTCGTGTAATCGGGAACACTTAAGCTGACGGAGGTGGAGTCTTTTGGATCGTGTCCCGCGATGATGTTGAGGATGGTGGCGCAGTCACGAACGTCACGGGTCATGGGCCCCATCTGGTCGAGGCTGGAGGCAAACGCGATGGTGCCATAACGGCTCACCCGGCCATAGGTTGGTTTGAGCCCCACGATGGAACAAAACGAGGCTGGTTGCCGGATAGAGCCTCCGGTGTCGGTTCCCAGCGAGGCCAGACACAGAGAGGCACTCACGGCGGCGGCAGAACCACCCGATGACCCACCCGGGGTACGTGTTTGGTCCCAGGGATTTCTGGTCGTTTTAAAAAAAGAATTTTCTGTGGACGAGCCCATGGCGAACTCATCCATATTTGTTTTGCCGACGATCACGGCCCCCGCGTCCAGACAGTTTTGCACGACCGTGGCATTGTAAGGCGCGACGAAGTTTTGGAGCATTCTGGAGGCGCACGTGGTTTTGATGCCTTTGGTCAGATAAATGTCTTTGGGGGCCAGGGGGATGCCGGTGAGGGGCAGGATTGGTTTGCCTTTGGCAAGGTCGGCATCGATTCGCCGGGCCTGTCTGATCGCCTGTTCATCACAGACAGTAAGGTACGACTTAAGCTCCGGATCAATTTTGTGTATTCTGTCGAGAAAGGCCTGTACCAGTTCGGTGACACTGATCTCCTTGTTTTTTATTTTTTGATGGGCGGAGGCGATGGTGAGATGATGTAATGGAGACATAGTTTATGTGTTTGCGTGTCCAGGTGTTCACGTGTTCCCTAGGGGGCATAAGGCATAAGGCCCAAGGCGTAAGGCAAAAAACTGCTTCAATTGTCTCAATACTCAATTGACAATTGATTGTTGAAGCAGTTGAAAATTGTAACAATTGTATTCTTCCCTTTCACCTTTTACCGCCAGAGGACAAATCGTCCATCGTCCTTTCGTCCCTCGTCCCTTCGTTCCCTATAAGACCCTCGGTACCTTAAAAAATTCCCCGTCACTCTCCGGTGCTTGTGAGAGCACGTCCTCAGAAATATGATTGTTGATCACGACATCATCCCGAAACACGTTGTTGACAAAAACGGCATGGGAGGTGGGGACAATGCCCACCAGATTCAGTTCATCAATGGTTTGCACGTATTCCAATATTTGCCCAACCTGCTGTGACAAGGCGGGCAATTCATTTTCCGTAATTTCGATTTTTGCCAGAGAGGCGATTTTTTTGAGGTCGGTTTTTGAAATCATGGCAAAATCCCGTGGATCGTGGATCGTGGATCGTGGATCGTGGATCGTGGATATAACGATTGTCATCCCAGCGTCCCGCAAACGGGATCAGTCCTATGGCTGAAATGCTGGGATCCATGCTTCCTGAAATTCGATTCACGATCCACGATTCACGACCCACGATCCACGATCCACGAAAATTTACCATTGTCATCTCATTTGAAGCAAGTTATGGTTGTATTTATTTATATTAGAAAGCCTTTGTTGTTCAACCATAAGTATTTCTAACTTTTCATGAGCTCTATTGATCTCATGAAAAGTTGAAATGCTATAGAAGTTTTTTACCATGACACAAGTACAAATCACATTGATTGTTGAGGCCATTATATTTGGTCTTGTAGTGGGGTCTTTTTTGAATGTGTGCATTTACCGCCTGCCCAAGAACATGTCGATTCTGGGGCGCAGTCTGTGTCCGCGATGCAAAAAAACCATCCCCCTTTATCGCAATATCCCACTCATTTCTTATCTGTTGCAAAGGGGTAAATCGGCCTGTTGCAAAGAGGTCATCAGTTCACAATACCCCATTGTTGAGGCCCTCACGGCGTTGTTGTCGCTCGTGACCCTTCTGCACTCACACACGTTTGTTGAGTACATCGTGTGGTTTTGTCTTTTTATCTGTCCGCTCATCATTGTGTCGGTGGTGGATTTTCAGCTCAAGATCATCCCCGATCAGATTTCGATCCCTTTCATTGTTGTGGGGATCGCTGTGCGCATATACGCCTCTTACCCGCACTGGACGGACGCCCTCATCACGTCGGGGATCGGCATTCTGGCCGGAGGTGGGTCCTTGCTGCTTTTGGGGGAGATCATCTCGAGACTCAAAAAACGCGATGCCATGGGCGGGGGCGACATCAAACTGGCGGCAATGCTTGGCGCTTTTTTGGGTTGGCGCGCCATTGTTTTTATTTTCTTTGCCAGTTCCATCCTGGCCCTTATCTACGCGCTTTTCTGTGTCGTGGCGCGCAAACAAGCCGAAGACAAAACCATTCCCTTTGGCCCTTTTTTGTCGATGGGTGCCATGATCGCCTTCTGGTACGGCAAAACGATCACTGATTGGTATTTTTTGAACGTAGCGAATCTGCCGTTTAATGTTTTGTTTCCTTAAGCGTGCCTTCTAAAAAACATTGATAACAGTTATCATTATATGTTATCATATACGTCATGAGAACCATCGTTGACATCCCGAACAATTGCCTCGTGTTACTTAAGGAATTGTGTGCGCGTTTGAATGAATCGAGATCACAAATCATCAGGCAAGCCATCGAAGAATATCTAAAAAAACTGGTCACCACAGGTGGGGATCAGGCCTTTGGAATTTGGAAAAAATCAAAAAAGAACTCTCTTGAATATCAAAACAAGTTGAGAGATGAGTGGGAACGGACATGAAGGCTGTCTTTGATACGAACATACTGATTGATTATCTCAAAGGGATCTCTCATGCCAATAAAGAACTTGCCCTATATCGCCGTCCTTGCATCAGTATTGTGACCTGGATGGAAGTGCAGGTGGGGTTGTCGGACAGTGACAGAGGGATCGTCAATAAATTCCTGAATCGGTTTGAAATCATTCCGTTGTCTCAAGAGATAGCAGAAACAGCTGTCAACATAAGGAAGGCACATCGTTTGCGTTTGCCCGATGCGATTATCTGGGCGACTGCCCAAGAGCTGGAAACCATTCTGGTGACAAGAAATACAAAGGACTTTCCCGCCAAAGATGTTGGGGTTCGTGTTCCGTATTAATAGTACTGTTCTCAGTCGATCCACGATCCACGATCCACGATCCACGATCCACAAAGCACATCACTCATCAAAAATATCCTGCAGATCAATTTCGATTTCGTCTTCGTCGCGGTGTTCCGCGAAGGCAAGTTCTTTGACGAGCAGGTTGCGGGCGGAGTCCAGCAATTTTCGTTCGCCGAAGGAGAGGTCTTTTTCGTGTTTGAGCAACATGAGGTCGCGATAGACCTCGGAGATTTCGTAGATGGAACCGGTTTTGATTTTGTCCATGTATTCGCGATACCGACGGTTCCAGGTCTGGTTGTCGATGGTGATGTCGCGTTCCTTGAGGATTTCGTACACGGCCTCAACTTCGTCCTTGGAGATGATCTCCCTCAAACCCACGGCGTTGATGTTCTTTGTGGGCACCATGATCTTCATGCCGTTGTCGAGAATTTGCAGAACGTAGAACTGATGTGTGCTTCCGGAAATTTCGCGGGATTCGATGCTTTTGATTTCGCCAACCCCATGGGCGGGGTAAACGGCCACATCGCCTACCTTGAACGGTAAAGAAGCCAGAAAATTTTTTGTTACCTTCGATGCCTTGCTGAACGTGGTTCTTGCTATTGCCATGGATCGATCTCCAAAAAAAGTTGCTATTCGGCTCTGCTAACCGGCTGTAATCATTATGTTATTATTGGTTTATGTCTCGCCCCTCGAAATTTGAGGGAAGCGTATAACACAACCAAATGTATTAATCAATAGCCTCAGGGGTAATTAATGTTGTTTTTTGAACAAAAATGGATGTTTTGTTGATAGATGAAATGTTCAATAACAACATATGACAAATTTGTTTCCGCCAATTTGACATGTGAGTCATCACACGCAAAGCGGTGATATTAGGTTGCGTTGAAAGCGGATGGGGATAATGAGTAACCCCTTAAAAAGACTTATGAAAATCGACCCAATCGCTGTCAACAAACTTTGTTTATCATGAGGCCCCCGTGTTCGCCCCATGACGTACATAATAGTTATCGGCAACTTCACAGGGATGTTGCGTGAAAAAAGTCATAAAATGCTCTTTTCTTTATACTCATGTTAACACAAGTAAAGGGATGTGGGAAGGGGGAAGGACGAGGGACGAAGGACGAAGGGACGAGGGACGAAGGGGAGGTCATGGGCAATTGCCGCAGTTAGCAATTGGGGATTGTGTGTGGGGAGGAGGGTCAAAAGGTCAATGGGTCAATGGGTCAAAGGGTCAAAGGGTCAAAGGGTCAATGGGTCAAAAGGTCAAAAGGTCAAAAGGGTAAAAGGGTAAAAAAAAGCCCCGCTTGGTAACCACACCAAATTCGGGGCTTTTGTTAAGGAGAGCTAAATGAAAAAAACTTTAAATCTTTGAAGGCATCGATCTTTTACAGCGCCTTCATTTAATATCTACGCTTCACGGCAATAAACGGTCTATGGTTAGAAATAATTCTTTCTCTTTTCTGAGTTATTATTTAAAAGCGCCGCATGTCAGGCTTTTTTTCCATCACAAGCGGTTCCACCAATGAGACAAAGGCCAGGTGTGGTGAAATCCACACAAAACATGGTCGTATAAAAACACCGATCTTCATGCCAGTGGGTACGGCGGGGACTGTGAAGGCGATTACCCCCCAAATGCTCAAGGAACTCTCTGCCCAAATTATTCTGGGAAATACCTATCATTTGTTTCTGCGACCCGGGCACGAACTGATCCAAAAGGCCGGCGGCCTGCACAAGTTTATGGCCTGGGATGGGCCAATTCTTACGGACTCAGGAGGGTTTCAGGTCTACAGTCTGGCCAAGCTCAGGCGGGTCACAGACGATGGGGTGACCTTTCAATCACACATCGACGGGACAGAATATCACCTCTCACCCGAAAAATCGATTGAGGTGCAGGAGGCCTTGGGATCCGACATCATGATGTGTTTCGATGAATGTCCGGGGCTTCCCGCCACCCGAAAAAAAATCGAAGAATCCTTGGCGCTGACGTTGGCCTGGGAAAAAAGAAGTCTGAATGCCTGCACCCAAGAAAAAGGGGTGTTGTTTTCGATCATTCAGGGAGGGGTAGAGGTCGATTTGCGCAAACAATCACTCGAACAAGTGCTCGAGATCGAACATTCCTTTCAGCACGAGGGTAAATGTTTTGCGGGACATGCCCTGGGCGGCCTGTCGGTGGGCGAGCCTATCGATGAAATGTACCGGATCGTGGGTGAAATGGCGCCCCTCATGCCACAAGACAAACCGCGCTATCTCATGGGCGTTGGCACACCAGAGGACCTGGTGACCTGTGTGGATTTGGGGATCGATATGTTTGATTGCGTGATGCCTACCCGCAACGCACGCAATGGCACCCTGTTTACGAAGTTTGGCGATCTCAAGATCAAACAGGCCAGATTCAAGGACGATCTGGCCCCATTGGACGAAACATGTCGTTGTTATACCTGCCAAAATTTTAGCAGGGCCTATTTGAGGCATCTCTATTTGAGCCATGAGATCCTATCGAGCATTTTAAACACAATTCATAATTTACATTATTATTTGGGTCTGTTAGAAGCCTGTCGCCAAACGATCCTTGACGGGACGTTTTTAAAGTTTAAAAGGGAATTTTTTGGACAAAGAGAACAGCTAAATAATCAAGGAGCACTATGTTAGGACTACTCATTAACACCGCATACGCACAACAGGCTGGCGCAGCCGCGCCGACAGGTGGCGGGACAGGGCCGTTTGTGATGATGGCCGTCATCTTTGCCATTTTTTATTTTTTGGTCATCAGGCCGCAACAGAAGCAACAAAAGAAACTCAAACACATGCTTTCTGAGGCCAAGAGAGGCGACGAAATCGTCACCACGGGTGGCATGCACGGCCGCATCGTCGACATCGTGGAGAACAATCTCGTGATGATACAGGTCGCAAACAATGTCATCATCAAAATGGAACGAGGCGCGATTCAACACATCAAGGGTTACGATATCAAGGAACTCGAAAAGAAAAACGAAAAGGACGCCAATAAAGACAAAAAAGTGGCGTAACAGGTTACTGGTAACGGGTAACGGGTTTTGGTCAATGATCAATGGTCAATGGTCAACAGTCCTCACAAGGGTGACTTTGGACTTTGGTCTTTGGTCCTTGGTCTTTTAGTCAATGTCTGGAACTTTAAAGTTTAAATTTTGGATGTTCATGTTGAGCATCGTTTTTTCCATCTATTTTCTGATCCCCACCGTCATTGGGCTCAAGGACCTCAGGGCAACGTTCGAAAAAGAAGGCAAGGCCCTGCCCTGGTACTATCAACTTCTTCCCAATCAGGAAATGAATCTGGGTCTCGACTTGAGGGGAGGGGCCTATGTAGAAATGGAAGTGAGCCTTGAAGACGCGCTCAAACAAGAACTCAACGGGTACGTGAACGGCATTAACCGCGCGGTGCTTGATGATTACAACCAGGATGCCGACAAGACCGAAAACAAAAACCCGGTTTATCAAGGTGTGTTGCTTCAAAACAATCGTATCCGCGTTGAATACCCCGCCGACAAAAAAGATGAAGTGTTGAGCGGTTTGGTTGGCTATCTGGGCAATCAGGCCTTCACTTTTGGCAATGATCGTTATGAGTTGTTTCTTAATATCGTATCGAACGCCGCGCAGGCCCGCAAGATAGCCTTTGAGGCCACCAAGGGGCTTCCGGATTACCAGGGGGATGTTCTCTTTGTTGGTCAGGAAAAATATCTGGCAGTTTCTTTTAACTCACAGGAACAAAAACAGAAACTCATCGAGCTTTTTTCACTGGAGCAATATCAAACCGATTTTACCCTGGCCGATCAAACGACAGTTTCGGTCGCTTACCTGACCCCTTCGGACAAGTTTCTGGCCGGAAAAAGAAAAGACATCATCGATCAAGCCGCCAATTCGGTGCGTAACCGCATTGACCGCTTTGGTGTGGCCGAGGCCAGCGTGAGCAGGCAGAGCAGTGATCGCCTGGTTGTTGAACTCCCCGGCGTGAAAGACCCGGAACAGGTGATCAACATCATCAAACGGACAGGCAAGCTCGAGTTTCGCATTGTGGACTCGAGTTTGACGCAACCCGATCTGGAGGATCTGGTTCAAAAGAAACGGGAAGAGCTAAAACTCAAGAACATATACGAAGACGAGGCTCTCGCGCAGGTCAATCAAGCACTGAAGGGGAGTTTGCCGCCTCATACCGAGATTTTATTTGAGCTCAAGCGGGATCCGGTGACCAAAAAAATCAGCAACGCGGTTCCTTATTTATTGGAGGACAAAGCCGATGTGACCGGCGACATGCTCGACAGCACGAGCGTGCAGACAGAAAACAACATGCCCTACGTTCTCATGACGTTTAACAACACGGGGACGAAGAATTTTGGCAAACTCACGACCGACAATGTAGGGAAACAGCTGGCGATCGTGTTGGACAACGTGGTGACCAGCTCGCCAGTCATCAGGGGGCCGATCACGGCGGGACGGGCGCAGATTGAATTGGGCATTGGGCCGTACAACGATCTGCTCAAGGAGGCTCAAGACATTGTGATGATCCTCAAAGAAGGTGCCTTGCCCGCCACGCTGACTGTCGCCACGAAAAACGTCATAGGCCCCTCGCTGGGCAGAGACTCGATTGAAGCAGGACTCAAGTCGGTTTTTGTGGCGGCGATCGTCGTGTTCTTTTTCATGCTGGTGTATTACAAGGTGGGTGGCATGATCGCCAATTTGGGACTGGTCCTCAACGTCCTGCTCATCTTTACGGCGCTGACGCTGTTTGGGGCCTCCTTGACCTTGCCGGGGATCGCGGGGATCGTGCTCACGCTGGGGATGGCTGTGGATGCCAACGTGATCATCTTTGAGCGCATGAGAGAGGAGCGCTTTTTGGGCATGGACACGGCGTCCATCGTAAACAGCGGTTACGATAATGCCATGAGCGCCATTGTGGATGGCAACATCACCACTTTTATCGCGGGGCTGGTTTTGTTTGAATTCGGGACAGGACCGATCAAGGGTTTCGCGACGACCCTCATGATTGGGATCGCCACGACGATGTTGACAGCCGTGGTTTTTACGCGCGTTTTTTACGATATCCTGGTGCAGAAATACCGGGTGGAGAAATTGAGTATATAGAAAAGGCATAGGGCTAAAGGCTAAAGGCTAAAGGCGTAGGGCGGGTACAATAACGCAATTGTAGCAATAGGCAATTTTGCAATGAGCAACGGGAGAAACCCGTTGACCGTTGGCCGTTAGCTGTCAGCTGTTAGCAGAAAGTTTGAGGAATTATGGAAACAGAATTAAAAACATGTACCGACAAAACCCCTTTTCCCTTCATGAAGTACAAGTGGCTGTTCATGAGTGTGTCCGTTTTTTTCATGGCCATGAGTGTCTACCAGATTGCCTTCAAGGGACTTAATTTTGGGGTCGATTTCAAGGGTGGCAACAAAATGATTTATCAGTTTGTGCAGGATGTGGCGATAGAGGATGTCCGCGCGAGCTTTGCCAAAAGCGATGTGGGTGATGTGGAGGTTTTGGAATTTGGTGCCGTCGTCGGGGAGCATCAGTACCTGATTCGTTCCAAATACATCGAGAACGTCAACAGCGAAGCCATCATCACCCAAGCGCTCAAGACCAAATTTGGTGCCGAGCAGGTCACCCTGCTCAGTCAGGAACTTGTGGGGCCCAAGGTGGGACAAGACATGCAATGGAAGGCGCTGAAAAGCATTGTTTTCACGTGTGTCCTCATTTTGATCTATATCTGGGTGAGGTTCGATTTTTTATTCGCTCCGGGTGCGATCATCGCGCTCATTCACGATGTGCTGATCAGCGCCGGTTTTTTTGCGTTTTTTGGCAAAGAGTTTAACCTCCCGATTCTGGCCGCTTTGCTGACCATTTTGGGTTATTCGATCAATGATACCATTGTGATTTACGACCGCGTGCGCGAGAATATCGCCAGACTTCCCAAGAGGACGACGACCGAAGAACTCATCGATGTTTCCGTGACCGAAACCATGTCGCGCACGATCGTGACCTCATTAACAGTGTTGTTTGTGGTGGTTGTGTTGTTTTTCATCGGTGGGGGCGTATTGCATGACTTTGCCTTTTGCCTGATCGTGGGCTTGATATTTGGATCTTATTCCACAGTCTTCATAGCCTCACCCTTTTACATGTTCATGCAGAGGTGTTTTCCCGGGCGCGGACTCAAATCCGTGGTGCCAGAGGAAAAAAAGCGAATGGAAAAAGTGGCGGTTTAATCGTGGATCGTGGGTCGTGAATCGTGGATCGAAAAGAGTGTCATTCCAGCTTTCGCTGGAATCCAGAATTGAAAACATATGGATCCCTGCCTTCGCAGGGATGACAAAATAAACCGCGATCCACGATTCACGATTCACGATCCACGTCCCCCATGTTTACAAAACTCGAACAAGTTGAGCAGAAATTCGAAGACCTCACGCAACGCATGGCGTCAGGCACGCTTGCGCCCAGGGATCTGACGGCAATGGCCAAGGAACAAGCCCGTCTTCGTGAAACGGTAACAACGTACCGCGAGTACAAAAAAAACACACAGGAACTGGCCGAGAGCAAATCTCTTTTGGAAAAAGAAAAAGACGATGACATGCGCGTGATGGCGCGTGAGGAAGTCACAAAGCTCGAGAAAAGACAAAGTGAGTTTGAAAAAAAACTCAAACTCCTGCTGATCCCCACTGACCCCAACGACGAAAAAAACATCATTCTGGAAATCAGGGCAGGGACCGGAGGTGAAGAGGCAGGCCTCTTTGTGGCCGACCTGTTCCGCATGTACACCCGTTTTGCCGACTCGCAGGGCTGGAAGATCGATATCGTGTCATCCAATGAAACCGACAAGGGCGGGTTCAAGGAAATCATTGCGATGGTGACCGGCGATCGTGTGTATTCCAAATTGAAATACGAGAGTGGCATTCATCGTGTGCAAAGGGTTCCCGATACCGAGGCCAGCGGGCGTATTCACACCTCGGCTGTTTCTGTGGCCATTTTGCCTGAGGCGGAAGACATTGAACTCGACATCCCCCCCACGGATCTGCGCATTGATGTCATGCGCGCGGGGGGGGCTGGTGGCCAGCATGTGAACAAAACAGAATCTGCCGTGCGCATCACGCATTTGCCGACCAATCTGGTTGTGGTGTGCATGGATGACCGGTCGCAACACAAGAATAAGGCGCAGGCGATGAAGATTTTGCGATCCCGTCTTTTGGATAAGATGCAACAGGAACAGCACGCCGAAGAAGCCCAAAAACGCAAAACCATGGTGGGGTCTGGTGACCGCAGTGAAAAAATCCGCACCTACAATTTTCCCCAGTCCCGCGTGACGGATCACCGTATTGGTTTGACGGTGCATGCCCTTGACGCCGTTCTGAACGGCGATCTCAACCGGCTCTGTGACCCGCTCCAAGCCTATTATCAGGCGGAGGCGATGAAGGGGGGGGTGTAAATCGTGGATCGTGGATCGTGGATCGTGAATCGCGGATCCGTAGCTTTCGTCATTGCGAGATTCACAACGTGATTCGAAGCAATCCATTTGAACATTTCCATTGCCACTTTGTTAGCCTTATGATTGTTTCACGACGATGTCAGATCCTTGGACAATATTGCGCATCATTCAGTGGACGATTGATTATTTCAAACAAAAAGGTTTCGACACCCCGCGTCTGGATGCTGAGGTGATCATCGCGCATGCCCTGGGCTTGAAAAAGATTGATCTCTACCTGCAGTTTGAGCGCCTGCTCCAAGAGGATGAGCTTGCCCATGTCAAGACCCTGATCAAGCGGCGCATCAACCACGAACCGGTCGCCTACCTGACCGGCAAAAAAGAATTCTGGTCACGTGAATTCGTAATCGATGAAAATGTCTTTATCCCGCGTCCCGATACAGAAATAGTTGTCGAACAGGTTTTGGAACAAGTCAAGAAAAGGGGATGGCAGGATAATAAACTCTTGGGATTCGAGGCGTGTCTGGGATCAGGTTGTCTGGCGATCACCCTTTGTTGTGAATTACCACAGTTGACCATGCAGGCGATCGAAATTTCCCCCAAGGCAATCGAAATCGCCAAGAAAAATGCGGAAAAATTTGGGGTGGTGGAAAGGCTCAATATTGTAAAAGGGGACGTATTTAGATTAAAGACCAAAGACCAAAGACCAACGTCAGGGTCGCAGGGTCACGGGGTCGATGGGTCGCAGGATCAATGCCAGGAAACCAGTGCTTCTGCGGCCCTGAGATCCTTCTGCCCCCCATTTGACTTTCTTATCGCCAATCCCCCCTACATTGCCCTGTCCGAAAAGGACCAGCTTCCCCAGTCGGTAAGAGGGCATGAACCTCACTTAGCCCTGTTTGCTGATAATGAGGGACTCGCCTTTTATCCAAAAATTGCGGAATTTGCGAAAAACTATTTACGAGATGACGGATTTGTTGCAGTAGAAATAGGCGAACAACAGGGAAGGGCTGTGAAGGACATTTTTGAGAGCGCTGACCTTCATCACGTGATGGTCAAAAAAGATTATGCGGGGAAGGAGAGGGTGGTGATCGGGAATCGTGAATCGTTGATCGTGAATCGTTGATCGTGAATCGTTGATCGTGGATCGTTGATCGTTGATCGTTGATCGTGAATCGTGAATCGCTTGTGCCCTTGAGGGTATGAATCGTTGATCGTTGATCGTGGATCGTGGATCGTGGTTTGTTTTGTCATCCCTGCGGATGCAGGGATCCATGTATTTTCAACTCTGGATTCCAGCTTTCGCTGGAATGACACTCTTTTCGATCCACGATCCACGATCCACGATCCACGTTTTATTATGACACAACAGCAATTTTCAGATGGAGTACAGGTTTATATCGATGCCGCCACGAAAGCCTCTCAAAGAAAGGCTGAGGATTTGGCAAAAATAAAAAAATGTCGGTTCGACACCATCGCGGTGCATGGTGCGTACACGGCAAATGAGGCACTCAACTTTAATCAGGGGGCCATCATTGAGCCTGTTTACATGTGCTCTTCGCAAGCTTATCGTGATGCCGACGAGATGGAAGCGGCGCTTGCGTATCAGGTCCCCACTTGGTGCTATTCACGTATTGGCAACCCCTCAATGTATTATCTCGAGAACACCCTGGCCCTGCTGGAGGGCTACGGTTTTGATGGCGAAACGAGCTGTTGTGCCACCTCCTCTGGCATGGCGGCCATCGCTTCCGCCACGGATCCTTTTTTGACCGTAGACCACCAAACCCCCGATCGTAAAATCAATTTTGTCTCCACGTGTCAGGTCTATGGCGGCACCTTTCAGCAGTTTGCGGTACGTAAAATGCAGGAACGAAATCTCGAGTGTCGCTGGGTCATCAATTCAGCGGATCTCAGTGAATGGGAATCAAAGATCGATGCCAATACGCGTTTCGTTTATGGCGAGATGCCCTCTAATCCCGGGCAGGCTTTTTTTGATCTGGAAGCTGTCGTCAAGTTGGCACACGCTCATGGGGTGCCTGTGATCATTGACAATACAGTGGCAACGCCCGCTCTTATGAGACCCATCACATGGGGCGCCGATATTGTTATTCAGTCGGTTACCAAGTCGCTCACAAGTTCGGGTTTTGGCATTGCTGGCGCTGTGATCAGCAAAAAGAATCTGGTGAGCCGGTTTGGTACGCAGAACATGAAAAAAGATTTTGCCATGTACCTCAAAACATTGCCCAACAGAGACAACGGCCAGAATGTTTCTCCCATGAACGCCAGTCTGACCCTTAACGACATGCGTACCTTGAGATCAAAAATGGATTTGTTCAGCCGCAACACTATGGCAGTGGCCCATTTTCTGGCGGCTCATCCCCAGATTGAACAGGTTGATTACCTGGGCCTCGAAAGTCACCCGTTACATGCCCTGGCGAAAAAATATCTGTTTTTGGTCGATGCCGAATTCGATTCGCTCTATGGAAAGCCTGTCAATCGTTATGGCCACCTCATGTCGTTTCGTGTCAAAGGTGGGGCACAGGCGACACGCAATGTGTTTGATTCCCTGCAACGCATCTGGCGTGCGACAGATCTGGGCCGTATCAAATCGGTTGCCACAATCCCGGCCATATCAACACATTCACAACAGGGAGAAGAGGGGCGCAAACTTGCTGATATTCCGGCCAACCTGGTCAGGCTGTGTGTGGGAGGCGAACATCACGATGATGTGATCGCCGATCTCGATCAGGCACTGAAAAATATTCGGGGCAAGGTCAGTGCGGCCGTGCCTTATGAATATTCATTTGGAGGTTCGTCGCGTGGATAAAATTGTCATCGAAGGAGGACGGCCCCTCAAAGGTCATGTCAAAATTGGTGGTTCCAAGAACGCGACCTTGCCCCTCATGGCCGCCAGTCTGCTCACTGAAGATAAAATCGTCCTCACCAATGTTCCCAAATTATATGATGTGGCTACCATGACCAGACTCTTGGGCGTGTTGGGCGTACAGACCACCACTATTCTGGGGCGTGTGGCCCTGCTGGCCAAAAAAATCAAAAGGCATGAAGCCCCATACGACCTGGTCCGCAAAATGAGGGCGAGCATTCTGGTGTTGGGTCCCCTGTTGGCTCGTAACGGTGTGGCGAGAGTTTCTCTGCCCGGTGGTTGTGCTATTGGCGCCAGGCCGATCGACTTGCACATCAAGGCCCTCGAAGAGATGGGGGCCAATATCAAATTGGAAGAAGGTTACGTCGAAGCCTCGTGTGAGCGCTTAAAAGGGGCGCACATTAATTTCAGCACAGTGACCGTGACCGGAACTGAAAACATCATGATGGCGGCTGTGCTGGCTCAGGGGACAACTGTGCTCGAAAACGCGGCGCGTGAGCCAGAGATCGTGGATTTGGCGGACCTGCTCATCAAAATGGGTGCACGGATTCAGGGTGCCGGGACCGATGTCATCACGATCGAAGGCGTGGATAAATTGCACGGGGCCACGCATCGCGTGATCTGCGATCGCATCGAAGCGGGGACGTACATGATCGCGGCGGCGATGACGCGCGGTGATTTGACGATCGACGACATCGAACCAAAATTTGTGGAAGCGCTGGGGAAAAAACTGCAGGAGGCGGGTGCACGGGTTGAGGTGATCGGTCGGAGCGTGCGTGTTCAAGGCCCCAAAAAAATTCTGCCCACCCGGGTGATGACCGAGCCTTACCCGGGTTTTGCCACGGATTTTCAGGCGCAGTTCATGGCGCTCATGACCATTGCCGAAGGGATCTCCACCATCACCGAAACGATTTTCGAAAATCGCTACATGCATGTGCCCGAACTCATGCGCATGGGGGCCGACCTGAAGGTGGAAGGCAATACAGTGACCGTTCACGGCGTTGAGCGATTGCAGTCAGCACCGGTGATGGCCTCGGACTTAAGGGCCAGTGCCAGTCTGGTTTTGGCGGGTTTGGTGGCGAAAGGGGTGACCGATATCCACCGCGTGTACCACATCGATCGCGGGTATGAATCGATCGAGAAAAAACTCAGGAAAGTGGGGGCGCGGGTGAAGAGGGCGAGGGTGAGGTATTAGTTATCACATGGCCTCAAACACGCTTTCCACGCCCTCTTGCAGGCCTTGCATGTCGTAGCCGCCTTCGAGGACGAAAACAATTTTTCCACCGCAATGAAGGTACGCCAGTTCTATCAGCCGTTTGTTCATGAACGCGAATCCCTGTTTGGTGAGCTTCATGCCCCCCAGGGGATCACGTTCATGCGCGTCAAACCCTGCCGAAACCAGGATGAACTCAGGCTTGAAGGAATCGACAGCAGGGACGATGATGTTGTCAAAGACCTTCTTGTAATCATCGTCATCACTGTCCCCGGGCAAGGGGGCGTTGACCGAAAAACCTTTTCCACGACTTGCCCCTGTTTCAAACGAGCCGCCAGTCCCTGGATAAAACGGGTAATGATGCACGGAACAAAACAGGACGTCATCACGGTCATAAAAAGAGGCCTGTGTCCCGTTGCCGTGGTGCACATCGTAATCCACAATCGCAATGCGTTTTTTGTGATGCTTCTCGATCAACTGTTGGGCGGCAATGGCAATGTTGTTAAAAAAACAAAAGCCCATGACACAATCATGCTCCGCGTGATGTCCGGGTGGACGCGCAAAAGAAAAACCATTGTCCCATTCCCCCTTTTCGACCTTTTCCGCCAGCGCGATTGTACTGCCAGCCGACAAAAATGCGGCAGTGGCCGTGTGCTTGTTGGAGAATGTGTCGGGATCAAAACACGTATTTGATTTTCCACGGCTCTCATCGACAAGCCGTACCAGCTTTTCGGTATGAATGGAGCTGACTTCTTCAAAAGAGGCCAGTCGTGGCTCGATGTGAACCAAACGGGGATTTGCGTCAATGACCTGTTTAATGGCCCAAAGTCTTTGTGGGGACTCGGGATGTCCTCGTGACATTTCGTGTTTTGTACACCTTTCGTCCCAAAAAATGCCTGTTTTCATGGGGTCAAGCTACCATATTCTTATTTCTTTGTCATCACACCCTACGCAGGGATGACAAAATTCCAGAAAATCATCCAAATCGGCAGCATCAATAAACAGCTCCAGTTTTTTTCCCTCTTTACTGCAAAAATAGATAGCCAATAACAAATAAATGATCGATAACCTTTCAATAAATCGTGAAAACACAATTAAACGTAATATCAACTTGCCAATAGGGTGATTTGATCTTATCATTGATGAGACTCAAAAAAAACAGCCACATCTGGCAAAAAATTTGTGTTTGTGGCAAAAAAAATCAAGAATTGGTCAGTAAATTTTAAGAAGAGAGGATGTTTCTATGGAATACGACCAAGATGACAGCTCAGGCGGTGGATTTGGCAACAAATATTCAAAGAAATCCATTGGTGATCCCTCAAAAATCAAGCAAGTACCGGCCCTTCCGCTCAGGGACATCATCATTTTTCCGCACATGGTGGTCCCCCTCTTTGTGGGGCGGGAAAAGTCCATCAATGCCCTCGATCAGGCCATGAACGAGGAAAAGGACATATTGCTCATCACCCAGATCAATGCCAAAACCAACGATCCCAAGCCGGAGGATATTTACAGTGTAGGTTGTTTGGGCAGTATCGTACAACTGCTCAGGCTTCCTGATGGCACGGTCAAGGTCCTGGTGGAGGGCAATAAACGGGCGCGTGTGCACAGATACATCACTACGGAACCTGTTTTTATTGCAGAGGTTGAAGAGATTGAAGAAGACAAGGAAATGACGGTGGAACTCGAAGCCCTCATGCGTTCGGTCAAAACCACCTTCGAAACCTATGTCAAACTCAACAAACGCATCCCGCCCGAGATGTTGTCGAGCGTGTCGGTGATCGATGATTCTGCCAGACTGGCCGACACCATTGTCGCCCACCTGAATTTAAAAATTCCCGACAAACAAAGCATCCTCGAAATCACGAGCCCCCGAGAGCGTCTGGAAAAACTGCTTTCTCTCATGCACGGCGAAATCGAAATATTGCAGGTGGAAAAGAAGATCCGCACGCGCGTGAAAAAGCAGATGGAGAAAACGCAGAAGGAATATTACCTCAACGAGCAGATGCAGGCCATTCAAAAGGAATTGGGCGAGCGCGACGATTTCAACAGCGAGATTCAGGAACTCGATGCCAAACTCAAAAAGAAAAGGATGAGCAAGGAATCGTCGGAAAAAGTAAAAAAAGAAATCAAGAAGCTCAAGATGATGTCGCCCATGTCTGCCGAAGCGACGGTGGTGCGCAATTATATCGATTGGGTCCTGTCTCTGCCTTGGGCCGACAAAACCAAGGACAATATCGATGTCAAGCGGGCCCACGAAATTTTGGACGAAGATCATTACGGACTCAAAAAAACCAAGGAAAGAATCCTGGAATATTTATCAGTGCAGAAGTTGGTGGGTAAGGTCAAGGGACCCATCCTGTGTCTCGTTGGCCCTCCGGGAGTGGGCAAAACCTCTCTGGGCAAATCCATTGCCAGGGCCTGTGAACGCAAGTTCGTCCG
>AMFJ01017146.1_pt1 | contig 17524 bp, 14 predicted proteins | sample 427208 | NCBI WGS metagenome assembly AMFJ01 (sample SAMN02954298, study PRJNA114691) | groundwater metagenome | biome: aquatic; feature: subsurface aquifer; material: sediment; isolation source: subsurface aquifer sediment | place: USA: Rifle, CO | collected 2008-08
CGAGCTGGACCTTCGAGGACAGCACCAGTGGTGATATCAAACTGTGAACTATGCCATGGACACGTCACGACATTCTCAGTGATGGACCCCTGACACAGCGGGCCGTTGGCGTGGCTACAGACGTTATCGATAGCGTAGTACTTCCCATTGAAATTAAACAAAGCAATCGATTGCGTACCAACGGTAACCAAAAACGCTTTGCCCGATACCACTTGGGCTGTAGTAGCCGCCTTCACCCAGGCACCGGTTTGGTGAAGTGGCTCGGCTGGCCAAAAACGATCATACAGTTTTAGCAGTACAGCAACACCAGCAGTGACAGCATACACAATCCATACATACTTTAACGCGCTATACTGCACATCAGAGCCCAGGAACCAACCGTGAATCCAGACTGATATGAAGACCGCATAATTACCAAAATGCACATAGCGCCAAATTCTTTTCATGAAGTTCCGTTTCCGTAGCAGTGCGGCAGCAACAGTGCAACACATGACAATTAATTGAAAATACCCGAAGTAAAGATACACTTTTAAGTCAGGTGCAACATAATTTCGACTCACATACAGTTCCAAACCATAACCATAGGCAATCATCGTGGGATGAATCAAAGCAAACAGTAACGTAAAAATGCCCTGTGTACGATGAAACAGTTCAATCTTTGGAAACACCTTGCGCCACAACCACATCGCGCTGCCTAACATGAATTGTACCCACACCAACGTGAAGGCGTATAATCCGACCAGTGGAAATAACAATGAACTCAGCGTCTGGCTGTCTAACCCCTCTAAGAAACCAATCCCGCCGCGCGCTTGAAAGAATATCCAACCAGGCAACACTACGGCAATCAAATAAATGAGGACCATAGTAATGCGAGCTGGCCAGATCCACCAGTGTTTGGCGGAGGTCTGGCCACTGGGTTTGGCAATTTTTTTACCAGTACGTTCAGTGGAAAAATTTTTATCCACCGTTTCACTACTCAATAACTGCGCTGCTACTGCACTTCCCACCATACCATTACCGGAAAAACCGCAGGCAAACCACACTTGTCCACGATACTGCGGATGCGGCATGATATACGGTAAGCCATCCTCGGTCTCGAACAAGCTGCCGGACCAGCGATGCGTAATGGTTGGTTGGCCTGAGACAATCTGGGGTAACCAGTGCACTAGTTTATCATGAGCTGACGTCATGTTATCTTCCCCACCCAGCATTACAGTCTGATCATCGAGTGTACGCCAGTAATGATAGGGTGAAACGCTATCCCAAAACTGACCAGCCCCAATAGAAACAGGTGCGGCATAGCGAGCGGCGATGACATAGGTCAGTTGGGGAGTAAATAATGATTGCAGTTCAGGAAAACCAGTCGGTAAACCAGTGGTGATGATCACTTGTTTGGTGGCTACTTTTCCTTCGGAGGTGGTCACCAACACTTTTTTGGCATCAATCTGAATGTTCGTTACCATGGTCTCTTCATACACCGGCAACTTCGTTTTTTCTAACAGGCCAAGAATGAATTTTCGTACATGAAACGACCCTTCATTGTCAAAACGAATACCAGGCTGTGCCCCTTCCACCCACGTCGCCTGATCATCCAGTTGTTGGATAATCTGCCAGACAGACTGATCGGCATACCAGGTAGATGGAGCTGACACAAAATCACACGCAATCTGTTCCTGCTGAATAATTTCAATGAGTTGTCGTTGAACCACGGCATAGGTCTGATAGATGGCTTTGACTTTCGTAACGCCATACCATTGCACCAATTTGGGAATATCAGCATCCAGCACCCGCGTGATGAAAGCCGTAGTGAAGCCGGTATCACCTGACGCCACGTGGTTTTGCTCTAATAAAATGACTTTCTTACCAGCCTTGTGCAGGTGATACGCCGTCAGCACTCCGGCCAGTCCAGCCCCTATTACAACCACGTCCGCTGCGGCCGCTTTGTCGAGCTTGGAAAAACGAAGTTTATCTTCAACTGCATCAAACCAATAGGATGAATGAGACATAATTACTGTGGAGTTAAGGTCTTCTCTAAATTAATCCGGACGGTGTCTTTGATTTTTCGTCCGACCGTACTTGGTAAAAAAATCCCCTCGTGTCGTTTAATTGGATCATCACTTGGTTTGTCTGCAATATCATCAAATACGAACCGTTCAGGATGATGTACTACTGCCTCAACCATATCTTCGTATCCAGCTGACGGAACATATCCACGTTTTTTGAACCACTGCAACACACCACGCTGACCGAGTCGTATCAAAATGTGGATTGGTTGCTTCCGACGATCCGCTAAACTCTGTAAGGTATGTTCGGCTTGTTTAAGTAAACGTTCTCCAACACCCTTCTCACGATATTTCTCGACCACATGACGGTGACTAAGAGCATAACGTCCATCCGGTAACAATAAAAACCGCATTTCACCAACCAAGCCGTCATCATTATCATAGCGAAAGGTAACCTTATCAACATCATACTCCCCCTGATTAAAATAGTGTTGAAACTCAATGGCGAAATTGACCTGGCCGATCACTGGTAGGATATCCGTACGTGTGTATAACTGACTGTGATCCACTGCTTCATCTCGATAAATAACTTGTTCGTCTGCTTGAGGTGCATATGTATCTAAAGACTGAATGATACTATCCGGTACTTCCAGCAATGGCCTGTGGGGCTCGTGTATGGGTTCAGGCATAACGCTAGGTAGCTAATTCTCGAATAGCCCGCAGCAACAATGTTTGTTCGGCAGCTTGAACACGCACACGTAACGTATCAGGTGTATCGTTTGGCAGTACCGAAACTTCTTCTTGCCCATAGATGGGCCCGCCATCGACTTGATCGGTCACATAGTGTAGGGTGCAGCCGGTGACGGTTTCCTTATTTTTTAAGACCGCGGCATGGACATTAGTATTCATGCCACCGGCATATTTGGGGAGCAATGACGGATGAATATTAAGAATTTTATGATCATACTGTTTCACAAATTCGTCCGACAAAATACGCATGAAGCCAATCAATAAAATCAGATCAATTTTACGACGTTGCAGCATGGCTAACAACTGATGTTCAAAATCTTCACGACTCGTGGCTTCCAGATAGACTGCTTCAACTCCTGCCACTCTGGCTTTATCTAAAATACCAGCTTCAGCTTTATTGGAGACAACTAACACAATTTCGGCGCTGCCTAACTGCTGAGCGGCTTGGGCATCGAGCAATGCTTGCAGATCTGTCCCACGCGTTGAACCCAAGACAGCAATTCTAGTCATGACGTAATTGATGCAACATATCTATGCGGCTTTGAATTAAAGCCGTCGTCCCAATGTCTGCCCGATGAAACACCGGGCCGGTAATTTTCACAATTTCCTGTTCAACCGCCTGTTCAGCTGCCGCAATAGTTGCGCCAACAGCTGTTACACCAACTGCTCGCGAACCAGCTAATACGAACCCACGGTCGGTTTTATCGACGGAGCCATAAAACAGCTGGACATGACTCGTATCAACCTGTGATACATCAATCGGCTGTCCCTTGGTGGGTGTATCCGGATACCCTTCTGGGACAACATACTTACAGACGGAAGCTTGTGGTGTAAACTGCACATTCAATTTATCCAAGGTACGATTCACGATGGCCTGGGTCACATCCACCAAATTGGTGTTGAGCAGACTTAATAAATTCATCACCTCTGGATCACCAAACCGAGCATTATATTCAATTAAACGCACCCCACTGCGTACCGCCATAAAGCCACCATAAATCACTCCTTTATATTCTTCACCGCACTCTTCTTGAATAGCCTGCATCGTGCGCTCATTAATCTCTCGCGCAAAAGCAATATCATGATCGTTCAAAAATGGCAGACTGTGATTGATATCCGTATAGGAGCCCATGCCGCCCGTATTTGGACCAGCATCACCCTCAAAGGCACGCTTATGATCTTGCACGGCTGGCATGTGTACTAAATGGCGACCATCGGAGAAGCTCATTAAGGAAAATTCTTGACCGACTAATTTTTCTTCAATGACAATGCGCTTGGCACCATCCGCAAATAATTCCTCACAATACTGTTTGGCATCGTCACGTGTTTTTAATTGTGCGCCCATCACCCGCACACCTTTACCGCCCGTTAACCCGTCTGGTTTGATGACCACATCATCACGTAGCGACCACATATAATCATCAATCCCATCCATGCTCGTAAACACGCGAAAGTTTGGTGATGCTTGAATATCGTATTTTTCCAATAACTCACGGGTAAACGATTTAGATGATTCCAACCGAGCCATTTGTTGAGTGGGGCCAATACAGGCAATGCCAAATGCCTCGAGCGCATTGACTAAGCCAGCCGCCAGCGGCGCTTCCGGACCGATCCAGACCACATCAATCTGACGTTGCTTGCACCAATCCAGCACTGTCGTGACATCAGTGACGTCACCAATGCCAATGTCTGCACAGATATCAAGCATGCCTGGATTGCGGGTTGGACCATAGTTGTACAATGTGGCTGATCCACTTTGCGCCAATTTCCACGTTAAGGCATGCTCTCGTGCTCCAGTGCCGATCACTGCAATATTCATAGTTAACAGTGTGGGGCGTCTTTATTAGTTAAACGTTCATGTTCAATTTTGCGTAACAACGCCTTGGTCACCTCTTTGGTTGGATACTTTTTGGTCCAGCAGGCCGTGCAAAAATCTTGAGCCGGACCTTTTTTAATTCGAACCGCCTCAATCAGATCCTCAATAGTTTGATAGAGCAAGAAATCTGCACCGATGTATTTTCGAATCGCCTCTGTCGTACCACCGACCTGGTTCGCAATGAATTCTTGGCGAGTGGGCATATCGACCCCATAGACACATGGAGAAATGACCGGCGGTGCGGCCGCGACCATGTATACCTTCTTGGCCCCAGCATCCCGCAGCATCTGAATGATTTCGCGAGAGGTATTACCACGCACAATGCTGTCATCCACTAATAGGACATTGCGGCGGCGCACCTCTAAGATTTGGGGGTTGAGTTTGCGCCGAACTGATTTGCGTCGTTCTCCGGACATAATAAAGGTACGACCAATAAACTGATTTTTATACAACCCTTCACGATAAGTCAACCCTAATTTCTGAGCCAGAGCTAACGCAGCGGTGTTCGAGGTGGATGGAGCCGGTACCACCACATCAATCTTGAGCCGCTTCAGATGTGGTTTCAAACGCTCCGCTAATTTCTCTCCCATGCGTAAGCGCGCCTTATACACACCAATATTATTTTGAATCGAATCCGGCCGGGCAAAATAGACATACTCAAACAGACAGGGCTTCCACCGACCTGGCGTAATGACTTTGCGATGGAGGGTATTATGCTCATCAATAAATATCGCTTCGCCTGGTTTGACATCGTCCACATATTTAAAATCGAGCATCGTAAACATGACAGATTCCGACGCCACGATATATTCCGCATTTTTTCCGTTTCCCCGCTTACCGATCATCAATGGACGAATACCCAGTGGATCACGAAAGGCGATCATCCCTTTACCGGCAATGCAGGCAATGGTCGAATAGGCGCCTTTACACCGGTTGTGCACGGCTTTGACCGTATCATAGACGTTCGTTAAGAATGATCCGGTAGTGCGATGACTGAGTTCTTGGGCAAACACATGCAACATCGCTTCGATGTCACTATGCGCATTGAGTTTCACTAAATCCTTGGTATGTAATTCTTCACGCAAATGGGCAAAATTGGTCAGGTTGCCATTGAAGACCATAGCAATGCCATAGGGGGCATTCACCACGAACGGTGCAGAGTCATCGGTCGACATGCCGCCAGCTGTAGCATAGCGAATGAAACCCAAACCCATGTGACCTTGTAACCGTTGAATGGTAGAAAAATGAAAGGCTTCGCGCACTAACCCTAAAGCTTTCTTCACCCGAAACTGACCATCATACGTCACCATGCCGCAGGCATCATGACCACGATGTTGCAGTGCAATCATGCCATCATATAAATCGAGAGTGATGTTGCTGTTGGCTTTACCGTGAATCCCAATCACTCCACACATAGCTATAGCTCGGCTACTTGTTTAGATAAACCAATGTACGTGGCCGGAGTGAGTCGTTTCAGTTTTTGTTTTTCAACATCCGGTAGATCAAGTGTATCGATAAAAATATGTAAGGCAGTCTTATCTAATTGCTGACCTCGCGTTAGCCGTTTTAACTGCTCATACGGAGTAGGTTTACCAAGTTTGCGCATAATCGTTTGAATGGCCTCAGCTAATACCTCCCAATGACCATCCAGTTCTGCGGCAATCATTTCACGATTTGGTTCTACTCGATTGAGCGCCTTGATAGTATTGTGTAATGATAACACACTGTGAGCCAGTGCCACCCCTTGATTACGGAGTACGGTGCTATCGGTTAAATCACGTTGTAAACGCGATACCGGTAATTTTTCAGAAAGATGATTAAGTAATGCATTAGCCACGCCACTATTACCTTCACTATTTTCAAAAAAAATCGGATTAATCTTATGTGGCATTACGGAAGACCCCACTTCACCGGCAATATTTCTTTGAATGAATAAGCCACGGGAAATATATAACCACATATCCTGGTCAAAATCCTGGATAATGCTGTTAATGCTACTGATAGTTTGAAATAATTCTACTAAGCGATCGTGCGACTCGATTTGGGTAGTGGCAGGATTAAATTCTAAGCCCAGTTGTTCGACAAATCGCTGACTAAACCGTAGCCAGTTCACCGTTGGGTAAGCCAACTGTACTGCCGCCCAATTGCCAGTCGCCCCACTAAATTTACCCAGCAACCGAATGGATTTGAGGCGATGATATTGACGTTGCAAGCGCATGACGAACACCTTGTACTCTTTGCCCAGAGTAGTTGGTGTAGCGGATTGACCATGCGTTAAGCTTAATAGGGCTAAACCATGATATTGCCGAGCTCGTTTTTTTAATTGATCGATCAGTTCCTTGACCAAAGGGAGATAACATTGTTGCACTGCATCACGTAACATCAAACTATACGCCAAATTATTGACATCTTCGCTGGTCAACCCAAAATGAATAAACTCCGTCACTTTACGAAGTGAAGTGCGTTCTAATTTATGTTTAATGTAATACTCGACCGCTTTGACATCGTGTTTGGTTTTGTGTTCGATGTCTTTGACTTTCTCCGCTTCCCGCTCATCAAAATCACTTACCAACTGATCAAGCAGTTTTACTTCAGTGCGAGATAAATTACGTACTTCTTTAATTTTTGGTTCACGGGCCAGAGCTTGCAGATAGAGTAGCTCGATGCGAATGCGGTATTTAATCAAAGCCGCTTCAGATAAAAACGGGGCCAAGCCTTCAACTTCGTCCCGGTACCGCCCATCGATTGGAGAAATAGCTGATAGGGTGGTCAATGTCATGTATCCAGATTATAACAGATTACCAATACTTTTTCAAACGGCTGAGTTCGTTTTCCAGCTGTCGCTTCCGGGCTTCCAGCCGCTGCTGGTCAGCCTGCGCCTCGCGGGCTTCGACTATCAGGTTTTGGCTAGAGAATTTTTCTACCTCACGTTGTGCCGCCGCAATTTCACCTCTCACTGCATCCAGCCGCCCCATCAACTCTTCCACCCTTTGCTTGGCCTCATTTGGCTGCATTAGCTTGCGGACTAGCTTCTAAACGGGCCCTAAGTTCCCGATAATGTTCTCGTTGTCGTTTGCCTAAATTATTCCATCCCTTGGCACGATACGAGGAAAAAATTTCTTGATCAGATGCAGGTAACCGATTCATGTGTGGCCGATCATATGGTACTGCTGAACCAGCCGGAAATTCCTCAATGGTTGTTTCAGTCTTTCGAATAGCCTCAATAATTTTACCATATCGCTCTTGCAGCATTTGGTATTCAGCCTGTAAGGCGGCCGGCATATCTGCCGGATTGTCAGCATACAGCGCTTGATTACGTTCCATTTTATTCCACAATGCCACAACTGCGGTGCGTAACTCGTCGGGCGCATCCGCCAAATCGAGGCGATAATGTGCATCTCCAAAATCGAAGCCAACCTGACCGGCAATACGCACCGACGGCTGTTCTGGAAATAATCGCCCAGTCTGTGCTCGATCAAGTTGAGACTGAGCCTTGTGCCCCTGACCAATGATATTCCGTCTTGTTTCAAGTTCACCAACTACTGGAACGGCGGTCATCTCTTCTGGCAATGCCGTGACTCGTCGCGGCTGCTCACCAATAGTCATATCAAACTGCACTGCACCTTGCTGCAACAGGGATTGTTCTAGCTCACGTCGAGCCTGTTCTGGTGTGCGTTTTTCGGTACGTAGTGGAATACCTCTTGGTTCACCCATATGAATAGGTAAATTTAATAATTACCTACGAGTCTAGCAAAAAAAGTAGCAAAAGTCAAGCTAAATTTTGTTTGATTCTATCCAAAATGTTGCTCGAATCTGGGTAGACAAATTCCTGACCAGTGATCATTTCGTAGAGTTGAATGTAGCGCGCGGACAGTTCAACCACCAAATCATCGGGTGCTGGTGGCAATTCCTTATCCTTATATGGATCACAGTGCTCCATAAACCAGAGACGAAGAAATTCTTTGTCGATATTATCTGGTTCGGCACCTTTGGTAAACTTTTCTTGATAGGTATTGGCCAGCCAATAGCGAGACGAGTCTGGTGTATGCACTTCATCTATTAAGATAATGGTTCCGTCTGGTAATTTCCCAAATTCATATTTGGTATCCACTAAAATGAGGCCGTGTTGTTGAGCGAGTTGCTGCCCACGTTGAAAGATTGCCAAGCTATAGCGGGCACAGGTATCCCAATCGGCTTGAGACATTAAGTCTCGTTGCACAATTTCAGTGGGAGAAATTTTTTCATCATGCACATCACTTTTAGTCGTAGGAGTAATGATCGGTTGAGCAAAAGCCTGGTTTTTTACCATCCCATCTGGTAAAACATTGCCACAAAAGATCCGCTCTCCTTTACTATAGGCCATCCAGGCCGAGGTACTAGTGACACCGGACAAATAACCACGCACCACAAATTCAACGGGAAATACCTGACTTTTTTTTGCCACCAACACATTTGGATCAGGCACCGTGATAACGTGATTCGGTACAATATCTTTGGTTTGATCAAACCACCAGGCAGACATCTGGTTGAGCACCTGACCCTTAAATGGAATCGCTGCCAAAATTCGATCAAAAGCTGACTGCCGATCAGTGGTAATCAGAATCAAACGATCACCAGCATCATAGGTATCGCGCACTTTCCCGTGGTATTTTTTTCCAAGCTGCGAAAAATCCGTTTCGGTTAAGCAATTTTTTAATTGCTGCTGAATGCGAGCGCGGTCAATCATAAAATGATGTAACATTCTTGAGAGAATGGATTAAATAAAATATGCGTTTGTAAAATCTCCGTGGCAAGGCGCGTACGTTCAGCTGGATCGGTGGTGGTAAACGTCAGTTCCCACACCACACCCTTATGCAAATTGGCGATATCTTTTAAACCTAACCGACTGCGTAGGGTATCGACGACAGCTTTACCTTCGAAGTCATCGGCAAAGCGAACCAGAAACGATACGGTATTGGGATTAGGATTCTTGGTTGACGTAAATCGTTCTTTATTTGTGTTCAATAATTCTCCGCTGTCCACGAGTGTTTTGGTCAGTGCCGTGGTATCAACCTTGCCATCGTACCATACTTCCCAGTGTGTCTTCCGCCCCACAGTAACCTGATAGCCTTTTTGTTGCAGAGCCAGTTCAACAGTTTTGGCGGCGTTATCAGTAATTTTCAAATCCACATACAATTGTAAGCAGTTCCCCTCACAGGTATACGGAGCTACAACCGTTGAAGCTGGTTTCCATTGTAATGTATAGTCTTCCGATTTGGGCGGATGTTCTAACCACGCCCGTAGATTATTGAATAAGGATTCACCATTCCGTTCTAAGCGTTCGGGATGCGGCATGTACGCCACCACATTTCCGGCTTTGTTACAAAATCCGGCGATACCCAAAATGGCTCCATTCGGTGTCGTGGGAAATTCGTTGATGATCTGACCTTGCTCAGTAGAATATTTAAACAAAATTTGATGATGCTTTTCCATTTCGACCAATACGTCATTTGGAAAAATAAAGCGACCCTCACCGTTCGCTACCGTTGCTGGAATCACGGTGCCAGGCGCTAATTCAGTGGTCATGCAACTGCGTCCAGTCGGTGCCACATTCTGAATATACACGGTATCGTGATAAAAACCGGTGCCAATAATTTTTCCGCCTTTCACGCGAGTGTTCATGGCCACTGCTCCGGCCAGGAGATTATTGTCTAACCCAGGAATCAAACCTGTTTCCACCAATACCTGACAACCATTGCAAATGCCGATGACCGGTTTGCCAGACGCCGCTGCCTCTCTGATATAGTCCATCACCGGATCCAGTGCAGCAATAATCCCGGCCCGTCCACGATCTTCATAGGCAAAACCACCCGGCAACACAAAGGCGTCGTAGTTGCCTTCTTGTAGTTTTTTTAGTTCATTCCACCGGACAATATCAGCCGCTAGACCGGCATTGACTAACGAACGATTGGTTTCGTTTTCACAGTTCGTGCCTGGAAAAATGATGACTGCTACACGAAACATACCTTGCGTTGGCCAGCAATGACTTCACCAATAACGTAGGTATTGACATCCGAATGCTTTTTTAAGTCCTGTACAATGGCATCACGTTGCGCGGCCGGTACTACGACCACCATACCAATACCCATGTTCATCGTCACATACATGTCATTCTCTGGTACCTGGCCAAAGTGCTGGATGGCTTCAAAGATCGGCAAAATTTCCCAGCTGCCTTTCTGAATTTGCGCATCACACCCTTCTGGTAAAATGCGCGGAATATTTTTGACTAAACCACCGCCGGTAATGTGGGCTAAACCATGCACGTCATATTGATCTAACACGGGTAACAGATACGGCGTGTAATTCTTATGCGGCTTCATCAGCAAAGCGCCAATCGATTGCGGTAATTCCGCCACCACATCACGCACCGTATATTTTTTGACGTCAAAAAACACTTTACGTGCCAGTGAGTATCCGTTGGTATGCAGCCCATCTGAACTCAACCCAATTAATGCATCGCCAACTTGGATTTTTGAGCCATCGAGAATTTTTGATTTCTCCACTACTCCCAAAACAGCGCCGGCTAAATCCCATTCACCGGGTGTATAGGTACCGGGCATCTCGGCAGTTTCACCACCCACCACTGACATCCCGTATTTAGAGCATTCTTCCGTCATACCACGCACCAGATCTTCTAAAATCGCTGGATCTAACTTGGCGGTGGCCACATAATCTAAAAACGTCAGAGGTTTTGCTCCCTGACACAAGACATCATTACAACTATGTGCCACCATATCACGGCCAGCTTGGGCATACATATTCATCATGCCGGCAATAGCCATTTTTGTACCAACTCCATCAATACTTTGCACGAGCACGGGTTCTTTGTACTGTTTCACGATATCGGTAATTTCGTAGAGTGACCCAAATAACCCTAAGCCGGTGAGCACCCGCTGGTTGAAACTTTGTTTGACAATGGGAATGATTCGACGGATGGCTTCGTCGCCAACTTCCACATCCACTCCTGATTCTTTATAGGTGACGGCCATAATGGTATAACTGACGTTTAGAAAATTTTGGATTAACGGTTTTGGCTACAGCAGTGGAGACAACGGCCAATAGGCGCGGATCAAACGGTTTTGGCACGATATAGTCATAACCGAACTGTACCTTCTTCAATCGATAGGCTCGTTTCACACTGGCCGGTACCGGACGATGCGCGAGCTCTGCTAAGGCGTACGTCGCTGCCAATTTCATCTCCTCGGTAATACGAGTGGCGCTAACATCGAGAGCCCCCCGGAAGACAAAAGGGAAGCCGAGCACATTATTAATCTGGTTCGGATAATCACTCCGTCCAGACGCCAGTAGTATATCATGTCGCGCCCGTTTGGCGAGAGGATACGCAATTTCCGGATCAGGGTTAGCCATGGCAAAGACGATGGGATCTTTGGCCATGGATTGAATCATCGCTGGGGTCACGATATTTGGTGCGGAAACACCTACAAACACATCAGCATTCACCAGGGCATCGGCCAACGTACCTGACGTGTTAACAGCAAATTGTTTTTTGAATGCATCAAGATCACGTCGTTGTATGGAGACAATACCATGTGAATCGCACAGGGTGATATTTTTTTTCTGCGCACCCAACCGGACATAGTGCTCAGCGCACCGTATCCCAGCCGCTCCAGCCCCGGAGATGACGATATGGACTTGGCCGATTTTTTTATGGACTAGCTCTAAGGCATTTAATAAAGCCGCCCCTGAAATAATCGCTGTGCCGTGTTGATCATCGTGGAAGACAGGAATATTGATACGTTTTTGTAATTCGGTCTCGATATAAAAACAGGCCGGCGCTGCAATGTCCTCAAGATTAATTCCACCAAACGTGGGAACTAATTTGGCCACAATATCGATGAATTTATCTGGATCGGTTTCGGCAATTTCTAAATCAAAGGCATCTATCCCCGCAAACCGTTTGAATAATGCCGCTTTGCCTTCCATTACCGGCTTGGCAGCCAACGGGCCGATATTGCCTAAACCCAATACAGCGGTACCATTACTGATCACCGCTACGAGATTACGTTTATTTGTCAGGGAATACGCCAGACGGGGTTGTCTGGCAATTTTTTTAGCGGGCTCACCTACACCGGGAGTATACAACAACGATAAATCGCGTTGCGTGCGGAGTGGTGTAGGCAAATGAGTTTCGATGCGTTTTGTAATCATACGATTTTTTTGCGATTACGCCGAGACTGCCGTTCCACTTGAGAAAATAAACTTTTACCTTTGCTGTCCATCATACAAATAACCGGAAAGTCTTTTACTTCTAGTTCCCAAATGGCATCGGTCATGCCAAATTCGGTGTGATACACATTGATCACTTTGGTGACACAGTGGGCATAATAGACCGCCGCTCCACCGATGGCAGCACAATAGATGCCAACCCCTTTCAGGGCCTGCCGCACGCCGGCATCCATACCACCTTTTCCGATAATGGCACGAATGTCGTATTTCTTGATCAACTCAGGAGTGTAGTGATTAAACCGAGCGCTGGTGGTTGGCCCAGCGGCTAACACCTCGTAGGTACCATCAGCATTTTTCCGATACATTGGACCACAGTGATACAGCACTGCCCCGTGCAACGGTTTAAAATCATGTTTCATTAACCAGCGATGCGCTCGATCACGAGCAGTGAAAATGCGCCCAGAAAAATTGACCTCATCACCAGCCCGCACCCGGAGTATTTCCTTCACGGTAAGCATAATGTAGTACGTCGCATACTCCAACACCCAACTGATACGCCTACGAACCATGAAGCGGGATGCACATAGCGCGCGGTAAACTTTACGCCTAAGGCAGTGGTTTTACCACCAACGCCCATCGGGCCAATATCTAAGGCATTTATTTTTTTCAGAAGACGTTTCTCGAACGCGGCTAGTTTTGGTACAGCATTGTGCTGCGTGAGCGCAAGTAAATGCCGATTCTTTGCCCGATAACTAGCTTCTTCCATATTGCCGCATACCGCCGCACCAATAATATAGGGCGGACAGCCCCGGCCTTGGGCTTTAATCACGGCATCTAGAATGCATTTCTCGATTCCGTCAAAATCTCGTTCGGCGTGAATTGACCGATCTGGCAGTTGGTAGACCCGAGAGACATTTTCTGACCCGCCGCCTTTGAGCAACAGCTGAATTTGTGATTGGTCTTCCGTTTCTTTAAAATAAATTACTGGATAGTTACCAATTACTTTGCCTTGCACAATATCGTAGGCATTGGCGCGCATGGGCACTTGTTTGGTCGCCAGAGTAGTGGCTTCCTTAATAATTTTTTTCAACTCTAGTTGTTTATACTTGTTGCTTTGGTATTTGACGTACACGAGAGGAATCCCGGTATCTTGGCAAAGTGGCCGAGTTTCGCAATCGGCCATATCGATATTTTTCAACATGGTCTTTAAGACGTGTTTAGCTCTTGGATTGGTTTCGGTCTTCAGCCCTTTTCGCAATGCTGTCACCACATCTTGTGGCATGTGTGTGACCGCTACCCGATACATTTCGACAATGGCGGAAATCAGGTCAGCTCGCTTCGCCGAACCAGTGAGCGTTAAGATATTACCGTCGGTTTTGAGCATAGAGTAAACAGTCTTATAATTTGCTTCGTAAGCCGTTTAACCAAGCCTCGGCTAAGGCACCAACCGTTAAGGTGATATAATCAGTTTTGCCCTGCTTCACCACAAACTGTTCATCATCGCGTACTGTCCCAATGACACTGACCGTGACACCACGAGTAGCGGCATGGCGCTGCACAGCCTGCAGTAATTGTGGATCCAGCTCGAACACAAATCCACCGGTTTCCGTAAAAAGCTTTTGTGTGGCCGTCAAACCTTTGCCCGGAACAACATCTATATCGATCTCGATGCCGGTTCTTAGTTCGCCGCGTCCCCCAAAGCTTATCTCGGCAAGGGTGACCAGCATACCACCGTCGCTGATATCGTGGCAAGTTTGCACTAACCCTTGCTCAATCACATCCGTCATGAACCAAATCTCACGATCGACTTGGGCAAAATCTGGTTGTGGCACATTAGCGCCGTAGGTATTATCAAACAATTCATATACTACTGAGCCGCCTAATTCATTTTTTCGTTCACCTACTAAACAAAGCAGATTACCAGGTTGAATGAGATCTGGCGTAATGGCCGTGGTGACGTCCGCTAAGCGCCCAACGCAGCCAACAATGGCCGAGGGATGAATGGCTTGATCTTGAGCCTGGTTGTAGAGCGACACGTTGCCCGACACAATCGGAATGGGGGCGTTGTCGTAGCCTTTCACATGCAGCGCTTTACTGGCTTCTGCTACGCCGCGAACGCCTTCGGCAAACTCCCACATTTGTTCCGGCTTTTCTGGATTACCATAGTTCAAACAGTCGGTGAGACACCATGGTGTTGCCCCAACGGCAGCCACATTCCGCATGCTTTCCACCACCGCATTGGCACCCTGCCAATATGGAGATATCTTGCCATAGCGCGGATTACCATCCACACTCAATGCGACTCCCACTTTTGAATTGACCTCAATCAAGGGTGCAATCACGCCGGCATCGGCCATACCGGCTTCAATTTCCACCAAGCCTTGGACATTTTTATCATAATGTTCGTACACCGGTTTTTTACAGGCAATGGCCGGATGCGCCATTATTTTCAAAACAACGGCTTCAATATCTTTCACTTCTGTCCAATCTGGTTCTTTACCGGCATACGGTTTGGCTTTCACAGCTCGATCATAGCGCAGACCTGCAGTAACAGCGGCTGGTTCAGCATCTAGGATTTTTTCACCGTGATAGAACACTTGATAATTACCCGCCTGTACTGTGCCAATGATGGAAGCTTGAGCACCATACGACACCTTCGGAAAATCCCAGGTCTCGTTGTAGTGTTTCAGAATGACATCACTGGCTTTGGGTGAAGCGACCCACATGAATCGCTCCTGCGTTTCTGCCATTAAAATGACGGCGGGTGATAAATTCGGTAGCCCGACGTGGACTTTATCTAATTCGATCTTGGCGCCAAAGCCGCCGGCTTCGGCTAATTCAACCGAGGCACATAGAATACCGCCGGCCCCTAAATCTTTAAAGCCAACTTCACCTAATAATTGCTGCTCTTTTAAGACGCGGAATAAATCGTAGGTCGCCGTTAAAATATGACGTTCTAAAAAGGCATTCGGTTCTTGCACCGCTCCTTTGTTGGCTTCGGCATCGGCTTCATCTAATTCAATGGACGAAAATGATGCTCCACCAAAACCGCTGCGGTCAGTTGGTTTGCCGATGAGAATAAAATTATATCCTGCGGCATTGGCCGGAGCTTTAGAATGAATGATATCAGACAGTGGCACAGTACCCATGGCCACGACATTCACCAAACAATTGGTATTGTATGATTCGTTAAAAAAGGTATCACCAGCTAAATTCGGAATGCCTAGTGGATTGCCGTATCCGCCCACGCCGGCGATCACACTGTTGGTCAGCCACTTGGTTTTGTTCAAGTTAATATCACCAAACCGTAAGGGGTCAGCCACCGCAATCACCTTTGCGCCCATACACACGACGTCACGCACTAATCCACCAATACCTGTAGCGGCACCTTCATACGGCACCACTTGCGAGGGATGATTGTGCGACTCGTGACCAACTACTAAGCAATAATCTTTGTCGCCCACCCGATCAATCCAAACAATCCCGGCATCTTCCCCTGGACCCACCACCACATGGGGACCAGTAGTATGAAACGTACTCAGATATTTCTTACTGGATCGATACGACGTGTGTTCACTGCCTTCAATACCGAAGGCGATGAGTTCAGTGATGGTTGGTGAGCGTTTAAGAATATCGGTTTGCACACGTTTGGCTTCATCCACGGTTAAACCAATCTGATATTGCTTCAGAATCGCAGCAACTTCCTTATCTGATAATTTGGATAAATCGAACGTGAGTTCGGGCATGGTCTAGGGAACTTGAATAGTAGATTTGCGTTCGGCACCAACCGATACTAACGAAATTGGTGTATGGACTTCATGCGCGATGAATTTTAAGTAGTCTTTCATGCGCGGCGGTAGGGCACGATACCCATGTTTCACGATAGTGGCAAAATCATCATCAGTTAAATTTTTCCAGCCCGGCAACTCACGATAGACTGGCGTACAATGCCGAATCACTTCTAAGTCCGCGGGCAATTCTGCGAGATAAGAAGACTTGTATTTATACTTCACGGCAATGGGAATTTTTTTCAAACCACCCAGTACGTCAATTTTGGTGACGGCCAGACTGGTGAGGCCATTCACCCGGCAAGCATAACGCAACTGGACTAAGTCAATCCAACCACAACGGCGTGGTCGACCAGTGGTGGTGCCATATTCTTGACCACGCTCGCGCAAATAATCTCCCATTTTCCCCTTGGCCTCGGTGGGGACTGGGCCAGAACCAACGCGAGATAAATAAGCTTTAACTACACCGATAATCTCATCAATCTTGGTGGGCCCAATACCGACGCCCGTGCAGACCGCTCCAGCAATGGTGTTGGATGAGGTGGTGTGCGGATAGGCACCGTGATCATTATCTAACAGCGTACCTTGGGCGCCTTCAAATAAGATGTGTTTACCGGATTCTAAGGCTTGATTCACTTCTAATGACACATCACCGACGTAGGGTTTGAGACGCTGGCCATAGCGCAAATAGGTCTTGAAGATGGCTGTTTTATTGAGTGTAATTTTTTGTTTATATAATTTTTGCAACGTATTTTTTTTAAGTTCAAATAGTTGATCGAATTTTTCTTTGAAGATAGCTTTATTTAAGAGGTCAACCACCCGAATACCGGTACGCTCAGATTTATCGGCATAGGCTGGGCCAATGCCGCGGCGGGGTGTGC
>AMFJ01002943.1_pt1 | contig 17518 bp, 19 predicted proteins | sample 427208 | NCBI WGS metagenome assembly AMFJ01 (sample SAMN02954298, study PRJNA114691) | groundwater metagenome | biome: aquatic; feature: subsurface aquifer; material: sediment; isolation source: subsurface aquifer sediment | place: USA: Rifle, CO | collected 2008-08
CTCCAGGTTTCTTTTGCGGAAAAAGAAATGTGGAAATAAGACTCAACACACGAAATAAAAACTTATATCAAATAAGAAATAACAATAGTGCTAAATCCTGGATTCCCGCCTACGCGGGAATGACAACAAATTAAAACTCCGCAGTGACAAAACGAATATAAAAAAAGCACTCCTTTCGGAGTGCTTTGCAATATTTATCGTTTCGCCCACTGTGGAGCTTTTCGAGCTTTCTTGAGTCCGGCTTTCTTTCGTTCAACCTCTCTGGCATCTCGAGTCATGAATCCAAGAACTTTCAAAGATTTCTTGAGCTCAGCGTCAAATTTCACCAAGGCTCGAGCAATTCCAAGTCTGATCGCTTCAGTCTGACCAGTGATTCCACCACCTCGAACAATAACCGTAGCGCGGAAACTGTCTTGCATTCCAACAGCCTTAAGTGGTCCCATCAAGTTGTTCTGAAGAGCTGCAGTTGGAAAATAATCTTTCAATTTCTTATCATTGATAACAATATCATTTTCAGTTGCTTTTTCAGCCTTGAAAAGACGAACTTGAGCCACAGAAGCTTTCCTTCTTCCAACAGCGTAAAAGTAGACTTCATTCTTGGCAACTTTCGGAGCCTTTTCCACCTTTTCCACTTTCTCAACCTTTTCAACTTTAACTTCCTTAACAGCTTTCACTGCCTTGGGAGCTTTGACAACCTTTTCAGCTTTTGGCTTTGCAGCCTTCACAGCTTTTGGTTTTGAAACTTTTTCAGTTTTTTCCGCTTTTTTTACTGCCATAAAATTAGTGTGTAACATTAATATTCTTACATGTGTGCTCTGCGTCAGCAAAAACGCTTAGTCTGAGCATCATCTTGTCTCTGAGCTTGTTCTTCGGAAGCATTCCGTATACTGCGTTTTGAATCACTTTTCCTGAATCCTTGGCAAGCAAATCTTTCAGAGAGATTGATGAGATACCTCCTGGATATCCAGAATATTTGTGATAAATCTTTCCTTCAAGTTTGTTTCCAGTAACTTTAATCTTTTGAGCGTTAATCACAACAACGAAATCTCCCCCATCAATATGTGGAACATAATCAACTTTATTGCGACCGCTTAATGTCTTTGCAATTTCAGTTGCCAAGCGTCCAAGCACTTTTCCCTGAGCATCAAAGAGGTGATATTGTCTGTTGTTCATAAGTTTACTTAATATTATGCGTTTCTTATACAAATTCAATTACTGCCATCTCAGCTCCATCGCTTTTTCTCTGACCCATTTTGATGATGCGAGTGTATCCACTTGTTCGAGCAGAAAACTTTGCAGAAAATTCACCAGAAAGCTTCTTCACTGCGATAAGTGGCAGTTCTTTTCGAAGATCCCTGAGCACCGCAACCTTTTTTGTCTCATCCTTAGATATCTTTTTGATCTTGGTAATGATTTTGTCAACCATTGGTTTGATCTCTTTGGCTTTCGCTTCAGTCGTGGTGATCTTTTCTTTCATAATGAAGCTGCCCAATAGCGTCTTCAAGAGAGCTACTCGTTGCTTTTTTACTCTGCTAAATTTTCGGCTTCTTCCAAGATGATTCATGAGTTTAGCTTCTGGCTTTCAGCTTTTAGCTTTCAGCTTTCGGCTCAGAATTCAAAATTCCGAGCCTAGTAGCTAGTAGCTATAAGCTATAACCTATCAAATTTACTATTGTTTAAGTGTAATTCCAAATTCTCCAATTGATTTTTTAATTTCCTTTACTCCCTTGCTTCCCATTCCTTCCAATCCAAGAAGCTCTTCTTCGCTCAATTTCACAATGTCTTTGATCTTTGCAATCTTGCTTGTCTCAAGAACATTGAGAGTTCGAGTTGAAAGATTTTTAAGTTCTCCAACTTTGATTTTCATTGGGTCAACAGCTTCTTCAACTTCTTTCTTTTCCTCAACAATCACAGCTTCTTGAACTTCAACAATTGGAGCCTCCTGGATCATTTCAATTCCTCCAAGCACTGAAAATTGTTCAACAAGAATAGCAACAGCTTTTTTGAAGGCTTCCTCTGGAGTTATGCTTCCATCAGTCACGATTTCAAGAGTAATTTTGTTGTAGTCTGTTCTTTTTCCAACTCGCATGTTTTCAACTTCATAGTTCACACGACGAATCGGTGTGTACACTGCATCAATTGCAATAACTCCAATTTCTTTTTCAGGTCGGTTTTGCTGATCAATTGGAACATATCCCAAACCTCTTGAGATTTCCAATTCCATTTCAAATTCAACTTTTTTATCAGTGATAGTTGCAATGATCTGATCAGTATTCACAACTTCAACATCAGAAGGACATTTGATCTCTTTTGCAGTCACTTTTCCCTCGCCTTTGAATTTAAGGCTAACCTTCACAGGTTCTTCGCTGTGCATTTTGAAACGAATTTTTTTCAGATTCAAAATGATTTGAACTGCGTCTTCCATGACTCCATCCATGGTTGAAAATTCATGAGAAACTCCTTTGATTTTCACCGATGTGATGGCTGCTCCTTCTAGTGATGCCAGAAGAACACGTCTAAGCGCATTACCAAGAGTCATTCCATAACCTGGATAACAACCCATGATTTCAAATTTACCACTCATCTCGTCGATTGGAGTGTATTTTGGCTTCTGAGGAAGTGACACGATCTGCATATCCTCTTTTAAAACGAATTGGTCATTCCGCTCAGCGGAACAAAAAACACGTTTTTAATTAAAAAAGTTAAATTAAAAACAAAAACAAATTTATCTTGAGTATGATTCCACAACCATTTGAGGATCAACATGGATTCCAACATCTTCACGAGTCGGCATCGCAATAACCTTTCCTTCCAGTTTTGAAACATTGAACTGGACCCATCTCGGAAAATCTTTCTTGTTTGCCAATGATTGAGCCTGAATTTTGAAGTATGCATTGTCCTTCTTTGATTCTTTCACTGCAACCACATCGCCAACTTTCACCCAACAAGAAGGAATTGTCATTTTCTTTCCATTAACCACAAAAGCTCCGTGAGTTACAAGCTGTCGAGCCTGAATTGGAGATGATGCTAGTCCCATTTTGCGAACCACATTGTCCAAACGCATTTCAAGGCGACTCATTAGCAAATCTCCAGTAACTCCTGGTTTGTTGCTAATTTCATCATAGTGCTTGCGGAATTGTTTTTCCAAAACTCCATACATTCGTTTGATGCGTTGTTTCATTGCAAGCTGTTTTCCGAACTCACTTAGTCCGCGAGACATGCTTTTTCCATGAACACCTGGCGCATATGGACGACGACTAACAGCGCACTTTGCGCTATCACATCTATCACCTTTCAAGAAAAGTTTTTCCTGAGCTCGGCGACATCTCTTACATTTTGACCCTAATAAATCTCTTGCCATAACTTCTTATTATAAAAAATTTGAATTTGAATTATCGTTTATACTCTTCTTGGTTTTTTGGCTCGGCATCCATTGTGAGGAATCGGAGTCACATCTTTAATTGCAGTAAGTTCAAAACCTTTGTTTGCCAATGTTCGAATTGAAGATTCTCTTCCGCTCCCAACACCTCTAACAAAAACATCCAACTCGCGCACACCATATTTCTTCACTTTTTCACTCACATCATGCACAACTTGAGTTGCAGCATATGGAGTTGCTTTCTTGGCACCTTTGAATCCCAAAAGTCCAGAGCTTGACCAACCAAGCATTCCACCATTTGCATCTGAAATCATCACCATGGTGTTGTTATAGGTGCATTTGATGTGGGCTTGTCCCTTGCTGATCTGCCTTTTCAACTTCTTTTTCTTCTTTTTGGTTTCAGCTTCAGTTTCAACAGCGGTAGCAACTGCGCCCTCAACATTTTCAGATGATTCTTCAGCCAACAATTCTTCAATTTTTTTAATTTCGTCTGCCATATTTATCAGGTATCAGCTTTCAGCTTTCAGCTTTCAGCTTTTTATAAAATATTTATCATTCTAATTAGTTACTAACCTATAAGCTGTAAGCTAGTACCCAGAAGCTGGGCTTATGTCTTTGATTCGCTTCTTCGTCCGCTTCCCATGGTCTTTCTCACATTTCCTCGAACTGTTCGACTGTTTGTCTTGGTTCGTTGTCCATGAACTGGCATTCCTTTTTGGTGTCGGCTTCCTCTGTAGCTTCCGATTTCTTTCAAACGCTTGATGTTCATCTTAACTTCATGCTTGAGTTCACCTTCAACCTTGTATTTCTTTTCGATTTCATCTCGAAGTCTGTTTGCGTCTTCAGCTGAAAGATCCTTCGTGCGAGTATCTTCATTAATTTCAAGAAGCTTCAAAAGCTTTTTGCTAGTTGAAGGTCCAATTCCAAAAACATATGTTAGGGCGATCACTATTCTTTTTTCATCAGGAAGATTTATTCCGGCAATACGTATCATAATACAAAATAATTTTAAATTTTAACCCTCAGGGTACAAGCAATTTAAAATTTTAATTAAATAAATTACTCTTAACCCTGTCGTTGCTTATGCTTCGGTGTGGAGCAGATAACATACACTTTACCTCTTCTTCTCACCACTTTACATTTGGCACACATTTTTTTTACTGATGCTCTTACTTTCATAATTTTGTTTACACTCAAACACTTATAACTTTTTCTCCAAATTATTTTGAATAATTTGTCATTAGTTGTGAGTCTTTAGTTATATTAAACTTTATTTACATTCTATGAGTAACTCTTCCTTTAGTGAGATCGTATGGGCTCATTTCCATCAAAACACGATCTCCTGGCAATAATCTGATATAATGGACCCTCATTCTTCCAGAAATATGAGCCAAAACTTCATGACCATTGTCCAGACGCACACGAAAAGTCGTGCTTGGCAAGGTTTCAATGATTGTTCCTTCGAGTTTTATCAACTCTTTTTCTTGTTTTGGGGCCATATTTTGCTTTGCGTTACAACATAAAAATAGAGGCGGTAAACTTTCCGCAAAACTATCCTAATTCATGAAATTCAAATAGTGATTTCCTCTCTGTGGACAATCTATTAAGTTTTTTCAGAAACGTATAACAATCTTAACAAAGTATTCTTTTCTTGTCAACTGTCCCCAGGGGCCAATTTTATTAATAATCTAAAATACCCCTTTGACCCCAGAAAACACAGATTTGCCCTTTTTCACTCAGCCTAAGTCAAAAAGGGTCATTTTGGCCACCACATTGCCAAAGTTTGGCTTATTCAAGAGATTCTTTGTCAATTTCAATGTTCACCCTTGAAGAATATTGAGGAATTTGAGATATAAAAGGCATTGAGAATTCAACATTGGCATTTTTTATACCTTTATTGTTCTTGAAAACTTCATCAATTTCATCACCGTTTTTGCCCAAAAGTTCCTTCTTTATCTTCTCAGTATCAATATTTTGAATCACTGAAAAATCCCCCCTAATTTTCAACTCCAAAGTGTTTTTCTCAAAATCAGCAACAGCAAGACCATAGGTCAATTTAGAGATTTCAAATTTAATATCTTTAATATCGGATCTTTTCTCAAATTCTCGGATTAACACTTTTTTAATGTCATCCTCGGCAAAGACAAGGGCTTTTATTTTTGCGCTCACGACATAATCAAATTTATCTGCAACAATTCCAGCCTTTGCTCTTGTGCTACTCTTGGAAATTGAAATTTTCTCACATTGTTCAAGAATTATTTCACCTTCAGCCAATTCCACAGCAAGAAGACCTTTCAGCTCTTCACTAATTGCTTTTTCGGTTTTTTGCTTGGCACTGTCAATGTCTTGCTGACTAACCGAGCTTGAATTTTCCCCGCCCTCCAAGGATCCTCCTGCAAAATTCTCAGTTGATTTTGCGCTGAATTTGTCATATTTGGGACTACCCTTGAAGCCAGGTATTTTGAAGGATGAAGGTTGCAAATTAAAATCTTCACCTGCCTGATCAGCAACAATTTCTGCTTCAATAGCTCCGGGTTTTGTCTCGCCTCCAATCAAAGTTGTCCCAGGAACAATCACGTTCTTGATCAGTCGAAAAATTTTTCCATCTGCCGACTCAAATCTTGTTGTAGCTACAAGCGTTTGAGGTGAGCTGTCATATTCATTATAGATAATGATACTGCCATGAGCTTTCTTTCCTGGACCTCCTTGAGAACCTTGGGCATCGTATGACATGGAAATTTCTTTTTCTTTTTCAATAACCCTAATTTTAATATTGTTTTGACCATCAGTTGCTATTTCTGACGAACCTTGAACCACCACATCAACTTTCTCACTGAGCGCACTTTGAACTATTGTAACCTTGGCGCTTGGCAAAAAAAGATACCCCGCAATAAATACAAGAAAAACCGTGCACAAAGAAATGAAGCTTACGAATATTTTTTTAGATGTTCCGCTTACTATATGACTTTTTTCATTATTGATATTTTTCTGATTAGTTTTAACCGAAGAATACATTTTTTCCAAAATTCTTGTTTTGTCCTGATCCATGGATCCTTCAAACAAAGACTTGCCTGAATTTTTTTGTTCCTTGTTTGCATGCAAAGAATGACTGATGCCTCCTGAGCTTGAAATCTTGGATTTGCCTCTCATGTCAAAAATTCCATTCATCTTAACCCTTTTGGTTTCAATTTTTTTATCCACACTTGAAATGACAGGAATCTTTTTTTCAAAATCTCCAGCTTCCACATAGAAATCATTTGTGCCAACTCCCTTGAGTCTGTTTTTTTTATCTTGCAATTCATCAGAATACTCCTGAGACTCCTTAAGGACAATATCTTCTTCAATCACATCCTCTTGATATGTCGTCAAAGATTGATCTTTCGATTCAACATCGTCAATTGTTCTTTTGACCTCAAGTCCAGCTCTTTCCGCCATGGAGGCGCCGAGTTCATCTTGGGTCACAATGACTATTTTTTTGCCAAACTTTTCAGCCTCACTTTTCAAAAGTTTCAAATTAATAATGCTCAGCAAAAAAATTGCGCGCTTTGGCACAACAAAATAATTAACAGAAGACATTGACCTGTTGAGCCTGTCTATCACTGAGGATATTTCCTCATCTGCATCAATGTAAAATGTTTGGTGCATAATAATTTTAAGTCAAAAGTTTATATGCTTAATTATCAATCTTGCATTGTCTGCAAAACTCTGCGCAAAATTCCTGACATGACTTTTTCTTCACCAGTAACATCCAAGACCAAATTCGCCAATCCCATCGGCGTGACATCTTGAGGATTCTTGAGTTCCCCTGTATTGTCAACAATCCTCACCACATCTCTCGGCTGAAGATAACTGACACTTGGAGTTTTTGCGAAAGCCAATTTTTTTGACCAAGCCGAAGACAATAATATCTTCTTGATTCCCGGCAAACCACTGCCTCCTCCGCAAAGCAAAATTTTTGAAGGCAAAACATCACTGCCAGCAAATTCTTCAAGAGAAAGACTCACTCCTCCAAGCCAAACCTCCACATCGTTTTGCAAAATTTGATCAATTTTTGAACTCACATCATCATTCAATTTTCCTTCGGCATATTTTATTTTCAATTCTTCAGCTTCATCAAAATCAATCCTGAGTTCTTGCGCCAACTTTTTCGTGAATGCCTTTCCTCCAAAAGCAAACATTTTTGTTCCTTCCAGCCCTCCATTTCTCACCACAGCAATATCTGTTGTTCCACCTCCAATATCAATAAATATTGCACTAAAATCAACGGCGTCTTCATAATCAACACTACGAGCAACCGCATATGGCTCAGCAGCAATACTGAGCAAATCAATATTAAGTTCATCAGCAATTGCCTGAAGTGCTCCCAAGTGAATCATTGGAGCATAAGCATTAAAGATACTAACTGAAACATCTTTTCCTTGAAAACCAATCGGGTTTGTCACCTGATATCCATCTATTCTAACATCGACAATGGCCGCATTGATCAGCTTAACATCGATATCCTGTCCGGTTTCCCAAGAGATTTGTTCTTGAATTCTTTCATATGCTTTAGCTTGAACTTTTTGAATTATATTTTTCAATTCAGCAAAATCAATTCTACTGTCAGGATTTCCTCTTTCATAATGAACAGTTGTTGTTGTTCCCTTGACCAATTCCCCAGCTATGCCCACAATGGCCTTCTTAACTTTTTTCACACCAGCTTGCTCGAGTGCCTTATTAATTGAAATCTGACAAGTTTCAATAACGCCAGAAATATCAGAGACAGCTCCACTTTGCATGTTTCCCTTTTTTTGATGCTCTTTGCCCACGCCTATAACAATCCCGCCTTTTTTCTCTTTATCCACCTCAAAAACAAGAGTCTTTGCAACCTCTGTTCCAATATCAAGTGCCAAATAATATTCAGCATTGTCACTTGAAAATAATTTTGAAAAAATAGACATATTTTAATGAAAATTTCTAATACAATAAAACACTATAATAAATCTTTAACGCCAATTTTTAAGATTATATTTTCAATTTCCTTTTCATCCAAAAGTCCTGCTTGCCCGCCATATTCCGTGACTGAACTGCTACTGTTTGCACTACCCCATCTCAGTGATGTTGCCAAATCTTTTCTCTTCATGTGTGCAGCCAAAAATCCACTCGTGAAAGCATCCCCAGCCCCCGTTGAATCAACAGCTTTTCTGAGCAAGGCATCCACATGAATCATTTGATTTCCATCATATCCCCAGCCTCCATGCTCGCCATCCGTAATAACCACAGTCTTGGCTCCAAGCCTATGTAGAACTTTCAACAAATATTCTTCATTTTCAAGCAATTCCGAAATCGTATTATCCCCGAGCCCAACAACAATCTCAATCGCCTCATCCTTATTAACAAAAAACACTTCACTAACAGTTATTGCATACGCAATTTCGGAAAGACCAGTTTTGATGTTTTTTTGTCCAGGATTAAAAGCAACGCGAATTTTTTTTTCTTTTGCTATCAACAACAATTCCCTCAGATGCTCACGCCAATCCCCATTCAATGAACTTACAAAAAACCAATGCGCATGAGAAAGTTTCTCAGCTATTATGGTCAACTTATCATTTGCATCTCTGTCTGAAAAAATAGTTCTTTCTCCGGTGCGTTGATCAACAAGAATCAAAGACAGGTCGCTCTTGCAATCTTTCTCGATTTCAAGGGCAGACACGCCAACCCCACCACTAACAAGTGTTTTCCTAATCCAATGACCAAGATCATCATCGCCAATCTTGGAATAGCATTCAGAAATTTCACCGAGCTTTGTTAGTCCCTGAGCAACATTTGCAGCGCACCCACCAAGAGATTCAAATCTTTCCTTGACTTGATATTTTGCGCCCAACTCAAAAGCAATCTTTTTTTGCGAGGTCACATCTTCAGGAGTATCCAAAATCAAACCCTCACTGGTCGGAAAGAAAATATCTTTAGATGTGGAACCAATACAAATTATTTTATGCATTTTTATCACTTTAATTCCTGCTCTATTTTCATAAGTCTATTGTATTTGCAAAGTCTTTCACCTCTGGAAAGAGAACCTGATTTGATGAATTCCGCAGCAGTTCCAGCGGCCAAATCAGCAATGAAATCGTCCGTTGTTTCTCCACTCCTATGAGAAATCATGATCTTTAATTTATTTTTCTTGGCCAAACGGATACATTCAAGAGTCTCAGAAAGACTTCCGATTTGATTAACCTTAATAAGAACGGCGTTGCAAGCTCTCTCCTTGATTGCACGCTCAACCTTTCTTGGATTTGTCACCAACAAATCATCTCCGACCAACAAATTTTCACCTAGGACATTTTTTGGAATCCCAGGTAAGATTTGCTTGCCGGCAATTTTTTCAGTCAAAATTCCCCAGCCCTCCCAATCATCCTCCGTCAAACCATCCTCAATTGAAACCACATGATATTTATCAATCCATTCTTTGTACATACTAATCAAGCGTTCTCGTTCCAATTGGGCACCTTCTGGCTTCAAGATGTAATGCTTTTCTTGTTCGTCATAAAAATTTGTGGCCGCAGCATCAATACCAAGATTTATTTGTGTTCCCAATTCATATCCACCTTCGGTTATTGCCTGATTAATAAGTTCCAGAGCTTGAATATTACTTTCCAGTTTTGGAGAAAAACCACCCTCATCACCAACACCACTACTATGATTATTAGCTTCAAGTATTTTTTTCAAGCGATGAAAAACTTCACTTCCAGCTCTTAATTGTTCAGCAAAAGATTTGATTCCGGTTGGAATAACCTTGAATTCTTGAATGCTTAATCCACTATCACTATGCATGCCACCATTAAGAACATTAAACATCGGAACTGGAATCTTTGGCTTGACTCCAAGTCTTGAAATTTCATTGATATATTGATAAAGTGGAATTTTTTTTGTCATGGCCACCGCGCGACAAACTGCCAATGAAACACCCAAAATTGCATTAGCGCCAAGATGAGATTTGTTTTCCGTTCCATCAAGCTGAAGCATGATTTCATCAATCTCATGTTGCGAGCTAGCATCTTTTCCAATGAGCGCATCCCTGATAAGAGTGTTAACATTCTTCACAGCAGTAAGCACACCCAATCCGCCATATCTATCCTTGTCACCATCTCGAAGTTCCAAAGCTTCAAATTTTCCAGTTGAAGCTCCCGATGGAACAGCCGCCACAGCGATGTGACCACCACTAAGCGAAACTTGGACTTCTATTGTTGGATTGCCTCGAGAATCCAGGATCTCCCTGGCAATAATATTTGAAATTTTTAACATATTTTTTATTTTATTATATTTTTTTATAACTACCGACAACTAAGCTTAGATATTCATACGAAACCAGAAAAACATATGCTCCAATGGATTGTAAGTAACCAAAAACAATAGAACCATTAAATAATAAACTGTTAAATATTTTAGAGTTACAAAATATTGATCACAATCAGTAAACTTAACTTCAATATCTTTCAATAGCATTTTCCTTGCCTCCAAGATGAAATTAACATGCACCAGGGCAACCACCAAAACAGAAAAAATTGATAGTTGAGTGGCAATTAAAATATCAGCACTATACAAGAAAAATATCCCAAAGAAAAATAAAGGTAGGATCCAAAAGGTCTGCTTATCCCAAAAAGAATTCTCTTGTTTGAAATTTTTAAAGCTTGTTATATATAAGATTGGGATAAAAATAAAATTGAGCAAAATTCCAATCGTAAAAACAATAAATGTAACCCAACTAAATTTTCCAAAATAACTTCCGGGAGCTATGATATTAAAATTATTCAAAAAAATAAGAACAACACCAAAAAAAAGCAAAGATTTAGAGAAAAACAAAGCAAGAAACGAAGTAGCATCCGTAGCTTTAATTTGATTCAGGTATATTCGCTTATTAAACAAGGAAGAGTTTCCACCAGTAGGCCCAAAATTAACCATACTTTTTTGTTTTCATTATAAATTCTTCACCTCTGCAATTATAACACAAAATACATCATCAACCCAAACAAAAAGCTATTCTACTTTTAATGATTCTATTCCAGGCATCAAATTTCCACTCAAATACTCGAGCATTGCCCCCCCGCCTGTTGAAACAAAAGAAATGCTTCCCATTAAATTATTTTCTTCAAGAACTTGAACGGATTCTCCTCCACCGATAACCGTGAACATATCACCATCAGCAATAATATCCAAAACTTGTCTGGTTCCTTTGTCATATGGAGACTCCTCAAATTTTCCCATTGGACCATTCCAAACAACCATTTTTGAAGTTGAAATAATTTCCTTGAATCTCTGAATTGTTTTTGGTCCAATATCAAGCCGATCATTGGCAAAATCAATCGGCAAAATAACCTTGGAAGAAAATTCCACTTTTTGATCAATAGCTTCATTGGCAACCCTTCCTCCAACCAAGATATAATCATAAATTTTTTCAAATTTTTGAATCAAAGGAAGTTTGGTTTCAATTTTTGCTCCCCCAATCACCGCCACCGCTGGATGCAAAGGCTCATGAATTAATTTGCTCAAATTTTCAATTTCTTTTTGGAGCCATATTCCAGCATAACTTGGCAAAAATTTTGCCACACCAGTCACTGAGGCCTGATTGCGATGACAAACACTAAAAGCATCATTCACAAAAACATCAAAATTTTCTGAAAGTTTCCTAGAAAAATCTGCGTCATTTTTTTCATCACCATCATGAAATCTCACATTTTCCAAAAGCAAAATTTCTCCTTGGTTCAAGTTTTCCAATGCTTCTTTGACTTTTTCTCCAATACAATCATCAATGAAAACAATTTTTCTGCCCAAGATATTTTCAAGCTCATCTTTCACTTGCGCCAGTGAGAATTCAGCATCAACCTTTCCCTCTGGCCTTCCAAGATGAGAACAGAGCGCAATTCTTGTTCCAACCTTTTCAACCAAAAAGTCCACGGTTTTTTTGCAAGCTTCAATTTTAAATCTTTCTTTCACATTCCCCTCTGATATTGCCACATTAAAATCAGCACGAATCAAAACTTTTTTATTTTCAACTTCTGCATCCTGAATTTTTTTCATTTCCATAATGAATTATTTTTTTATTATTGTAAAAGTTTTGCTATGTAGCATGTTACGCAGCAAATTACGTAATTTTTAATTCGGAATTATTTAGAAATTAGAAATTTGCACGAAGTGCATTTTCATTTCCCCATTCCGAAAATTGCAATTATAACACCAATAAGTGCTGTGACCATGGTAAAAATCCAAGCGCGCATCACAATTTTACATTCAGGCCAACCCTTTGCCTCAAAGTGATGATGCAATGGCGCTGCCAAAAAAACCTTACGATGAAAAAGTTTTTTGCTAGTTAATTGAATAACAACACTTCCAGATTCCATCACATAAATAAAAACAATCACAAGCAAAGCCAAGGCTGAATTTGTGAGCATTGCAACCACTCCCAGCGTTGTGCCAAGTGCCATAGCCCCAGTGTCCCCCATCATGAAACGAGCAGGGGAAATATTAAACCAAAGAAATGCCAACAATGTCCCCGCGATGGCCGCGCAAAAAGATGCCAAGTCCATCTTGTTTTGAAAAAAGGCAATGATCGCAAAGGAAAGGAACGCTGAAAGCAAAACTCCGCCATTGAGACCATCCAACCCGTCTGTCTCATTTGAAGAAACTGCAGAAAATAAAATCACGAAAATAAAAAGAGGGATGTACCAAAATCCAATATTGAAATCTCCAACAGCAGGAACATGAAAGACATCCCAGCCAAGTTTACTGAAAAACCACCAAGCACCAGCACCTGCAATCACAAAAAGCCAACCAAAACGCATTGCAAAACGCATTCCACCACCTTTGTTTTTTCCCCAACCACGAACACTCATCACATCATCAAACAAGCCGAGAATTCCAGCAGCAATCAATGCAAAAAGTGGAAGCCAAACTTGTCTGCGACTCAAAAAATCAAGTCGTGCCAAAAAATCAACACCAAACATCTTACCAAGCCATGGAAAGATAAAATGTGAAGCAAAAACCAGAGCCAAAACAGAAAACCACATAATCACACCTCCCATTGTTGGTGTTCCAGATTTGTGAGCATGAAGCTTACTAATAAATGTCAGTGTTTCACCATTAACATCACTTTTTTTAATCTTAATACCGATTTTATATTTATATAAAACATGCGTCCAAAGTGGCGTGATCGCAAAAGCCAAAGCAAATGCCAAAATTCCCGTAGTGAGAACCTTGAGCACATTAAGAATTTCAGGGATGGTTTGAATTTGAGCAAATTGCATGATAGTACTATGCAAATCTACGAATAAATGCCAATCCGCCAATAACTAATGGATTTCATTTTATGTTTTCGTAATTCGTTGATTAGCATTTATTAGTGGATTAGTGTAACATCACTTCCAATCATAGGAACCAAATGTCCAACTAGTCATTGTTTTGATGTCTTGCCACCTGGTCGGATCATCCAAAACAACTGCGACAATTCTATGCTTTGTTGTTGGATCAGAAACTGCCATAAGAAGTGAATATCCGGCCATTGGCGTGAATCCCGTTTTAGCTCCAATCATGTTCGGCATTTGATCGAGCAATTGGTCCGTATTTAAAATTGTGTGCTGAATTCTTCCATCGGATGAATATACAAATGAATTACTTGGCATTCTGGAAATTTTCCAAATAGTATCAAAGCGCAAAGAATACGCTGCGATTCTGGCAATGTCATACGCTGAAGAATAACATCCGGCCGCTGCAATTTCATCATCAAGATCAAGCCCCGATGCTGTGCAAAAATTTGAATCGCTCAATCCCAAATCTCTTGCCTTTTCATTCATCAACTTGGCAAATTCTTCTTGGCTACCAGCAATATGCTTTGCCAAGGCCAGTGCTGCATCATTGGCACTATTCATCAGCATGGCCTGAAGCAAGTTGCGGACACTTATTTGTTCACCGATTTTCAATCTTGGTGAAATACAATATCCACTTCTTGGACATCCAATTTTAGTGCCCTCGATGTACACAGCCTCTTCATCAATAGTAACAAGCTCGTCAAGATTTTTAACTTTTTCCATCACAAGCACAGCGGTCATAATTTTGGTCAAAGATGCAATCTGCCTTTGTTGTCTTCCATTATTGTAATGAAAAATCGTTCCGGTGTCAGCATCAATAATCACTGAAGCGTGGGCGCCGGGAATAACCAAATCATTTATTCCCCCCTTTCGATATGGCTGATATTGAGGCATATCAACAGCTTGAGCTTTTGGCTTTGGCTTTTCAGCCTTGGCAATCTCAACACCTTTAACCAAACCTTCGATACTCTTATTTTCAACAGAAGAATCAGCCTTAACTTCGTTACCACCAACAAAACCCTCTTGAAAAACCAAGAAGGAATTTAATGGAAAAAATACTATCATCAATATTGTTGGCAAAATTGCAGCCATTTTCTAAATTTTTGATAAAATTTAATGCTAAAACATGTTCAAATTACCCTAAAAAGATCACCTTTTAAAAATAATCGAACTACACTTCCTTTGCCACTGAATTGATTCTTTCATCCACTGAAAGTATACCATATTCTGGAAGTTTTTTCACATCATCAATTCCAAGCTTTTTCAGAAAATCAAATGAAATGACATAGACATATCCTCGAGAATCTCTTGGGTTATCATTTCGCTCAATCAAGCCTCGAAGAAGCAGATTTCTCAAAGTATAGGAGCAATTAACACCTCGAATGGCTTCAATTTCCGCTTTTGAAATCGGTCCACGATACGCAATGATCGAAATCACCTCCATGGCAGCATTTGAGAGTGAGTCTTGGAGTTCATTTTTCACCAAACTTTCCACAAACTGTGCATTTTCAGGATTTGAGACAAGTTGAACTTCTTCACCCTTGGTAATTAAAGCCAGTCCACTGGAAGAATTTTGATATTTTTCAGTCAAAGCATTCAAGACATCTTCAAGTGCCTCTTTTTCAATTGCTAAAATTTTCAATAATTTAAGCTTCTTGATTGGCTCCCCACTAACAAACAAAATGCTTTCAATGACTGAGATTATTTTTTCTTGCTCCATATTTTTGAATTATAACATTATAAACTTTATGAATTTTTCTGATCTTTGTGTTTCAAATGAATCTCACTGAATAACTCACCTTGCTCAACATGAATTATTCTCTGCTTCACCAACTCAAGCATGGCCAAAAATGAAACCACCACTTCAACCTTATCTTTTGCATTGGCAACCAATTGTGAAAATGAAGTGGTCACGCGCTCCCTGAGAGTTTCTTGCAAATGTACAATCCTGTCTTCCAAAGTCAAAACTTCTTTCACCATTTCTTCCTCCAACTTTTCCACAATTGGAATTTCTCCCAAAACTTTTTCAAAAGCTTTTTTCAAATCGGAAGCTTCAATATTTTCTGGTGGATAAAAAACACTCCCCAACCCCAAAAATCCTTCGCGAGAAAAACAAACCTGTGGCGAATCAAAAATTTGAGCCAACCTCACAGAAGCCTCCTTGAATTTCTTGTACTCAGCCAATTGGTGTTCAAGATCCTTGATCTCCTCTTCTTCCTCTTCAGTAAACTCCAACATCGGCAAAAGAGCTTTGGACTTGATCAAGATGAGCCTTGAAGCAATCGTCAAAAAATCAGCCAGATGAGCCAGGTCAATATTTTTAGCCTCAGCGATGTATTGCAAATATTGATCGGTGATCTGCGCCAAGCTGACGCGAGTAATGTCCAATTTTTCCTGCTCAGTCAATTGCAAAAGCAAATCAAGAGGTCCTTCAAATTGTTCCAGTTTAATATGATATGCCATAGGTTTCATTTTTGCAGTTAAGCTCTTGCGCGTGAATTTCTCCTGCTGTTTGCAATTTCCATTTCACTTTTATTATCAACCAAATTAAACGCAGGATACAATGCCAACAAAATCACCCCCGTCAAAAAAACAAAAACAATTTTAACTGGGAAAACAACCAAAATCATCGCCGAAATCGCAGTGGCGGCAATATATGCCACACTTCGAGAAGTTCGAAAGAAGCTGATAATGTCCATATCATCTCCATCAATTTTCTTGTAAAAATAAGAGTCTCGCAAAGTTTCAATCATGGCAGCTCCGACTCTTGTCATGAACAGAACAAATCCCCAAACCATAACCGAGTTTGTTTTCACAAACAAAATGCTGAGTGTTGAAATTGCCATCACAAACAGAGCAAAAATAATCATCTCTTTTTCTCCCAATTTCTTATCAGCAAGCAAACCAACAGGATAGTTGATAATAACAAATGGAATGAGCATGATTGTGAAAATAAGTCCGATTTGACTCCAGCTCATGCCCAAGTCAAGCAGATACAACGGCGTATACACAGTCATCATCGCATAAAAAAATTCCAGCACAAAAGAAACCCAATAAATTCTCATCAGATTTTTGTTCACGAAGATTTTCTTCACCAAATCTCGAATGGTAATGTTTCCATTGAAATGATTATTCCCACCTCGAAGTCCAATCAATCCAATCACGAAAATGACCATTGAGATGACCATCGACAAAAAGAAAAGTCCGGAATAATCATACTGCTCCAAAATACGAGTTGAAAGAATTGGCCCAAGCATGAAACCAGCGCTGATCACCATCAAATGCAAACCCCGGATTCTTCCGGATTTTTTATCCTCAGAATATGATTCCATAATAATATCCAAAATCACATACATCAGATATGCTGTGATGATGTTTATCATTAGCAAAAATATTCCAAAGATTGATGGTTTGACCATTGTCAAAATTGCCATGGCAAAAATCTGCAAAAAGAAAAACAAAAAGAAGGTCGTGGCCTTCCCCAATTTCTTGATGATTTTGTGCATATTCAAAAGTCCGATCAGCGCAATCACATATGACAAAAAATAAAAGACACCAACATTTTCACTTCCCAATGACAATTTGAAATATGAAGATTCAATATACACCAAGAGAGATTGCGAAAAACCAAGCAAGAAAGAAATGCCAGTGATCAATTTCAATTTTCCTTCATTGAGATTTTCTTTGTGTTTTTTGTTTGCCATTTTTTTATTTTTCAGTGCTTATGTGTTTGATTTTTACTGCCCAGATGTTTTTCCTTTCTGGCCCATATGCAACGAGAGTGAATCGGAGCTTTTGGATA
>AMFJ01005770.1_pt1 | contig 17515 bp, 20 predicted proteins | sample 427208 | NCBI WGS metagenome assembly AMFJ01 (sample SAMN02954298, study PRJNA114691) | groundwater metagenome | biome: aquatic; feature: subsurface aquifer; material: sediment; isolation source: subsurface aquifer sediment | place: USA: Rifle, CO | collected 2008-08
ATGAAGCAAGGTCATACACGATCTTGTTTTTTGTTTGTAAAAATATTAGTGGGTGTTAAAATAAAATAGAAACATTAATCTCATTTTTTTATGTGGTACGTCTATGTCCTTCAATCAATAAAAAATCAGGGGTGGTTTTATAAGGGTTCGACCAATGATTTAAAAAGAAGATTTGAGGAACACAATAACAAAGAGGTTCAATCAACAAAATCTTATGTTCCATTTCGACTTGTATATTATGAAGCATATTTGACGGAAAAATCTGCGCGTTTGCGAGAATCCAGCATCAAGAAAAGCGGTTCTGTCTGGAAGCCGCTGATGGATAGGATAAAAAATAGTTTAGAATGAAAACCACCAGCGATACTGGTGGTTTTCATTTTGCTCCAATGCTGATCATATAACGCTACGTCCTTGCAGCAGGCGCATGATGACCAAGATAATGGCAACCACTAGTAGAACATGGATAAGTCCGCCCAACGTGTAGGATGTGATGAATCCCAGCACCCAAAGAATCAGCAAAATTGCAATTATGGTCCACATATATTTAAAATTAATTCAATTATTTTTCTTGCGCGTTTAATTTATCGGCAGCTTCCGGCGTTGAAACTGTCTTTCCGATCAGGAACAGCTTGATGATGCCGAAGGCAATTATCCAGTAGACTAACATTGCAAGCAGAGTGGTCCATTCAAAGATGCTGCCCGCGACTTTTGTCATGCCGAAGACGCTCAAAAAAGGAGCGGTAAAAATGTAGGTTATTCCATAGATAAAGCTGGTAAAACCGGCCGTTGCATTAGCACCTAATAGCTTGAGAATAAAACGAAAAGCGAGCAATATTTCCAAGATACCCAAAAGATACCAAATAATTTGCGTGCCACGATATAGCGGTTTGGTGGTTGGAGAGTTTGATGAATCCATATGATTGTAAAGTTAGGGATGTTGATTAAAGAATGAGAATCTTTCTAGGTTTTTTAATGTTAAAAAATTAGATGTCTTTTTTCTTGAACACGGTTTCCTTAGGCAAATACTTGATCAATATTTTTTCGATCAGGGAGGTCAGGCTTATTCCCTCTGCGATCGCCTGGGCCTTGGCCTGTTTCAAAAGACTCGGATTCAGAAAGAGGGTGACGCGTTGTTTATTATTAGTTGTCATAGTTCATATATTACAATTATGTGTAGTTACTCAATAGTACAGTATCAGCGGGTTTAAATTTCATTCAGGTTTTTCGTCATGGTAAAAAGAAATATAAACTTGTCGTAGTTGTACTAGTGGTATAGGGTGAAGTAATTGTTTGGATTAATTTTAATGTCTGGAATTGTCAGGACGTTGGTGAATATCGTCGAGATAGCATGATAATTGTCAGAATATTGATTTAGGAAATATCTGAAAAAATAAAAAATGTGGCCTTGCGCATTGCTTTGATCCGTGTCATTATTTAAGCAAATAAAGGAGTCTATTAATCTGGATGAAAAACAACAACAAAAACCTCATTGAGGAAACGGCCAAAATCTATAAATCTATTACTCGCAATTCGATGGATGGCTTTTGGATTGTCGACATGCAAGGACACTTTCTTGATATAAACGATTCTTATTGCAAATTGATAGGTTATAACCGAAAAGAGCTTTTAAAAATGAATGTATCAGACATCGAAGCTAGTCAAAAACCGAAAGAAACTTTAAAAAATATCCAAGGGATAAAGAAGCTTGGCGAAGTTAGATTTTTGGCTCAGCAACGGAAAAAGGACGGTCAGGTCATAGATGTTGAAATCAGCGCTAATTACGCCAATTATTTAGGCGGGTTCATATTTGTTTTCGCACGTGACATTACTGAGCTCAAAAAAGCAGAAGATGAATTGGCTAAAAATACCGCCAAATCAAAAAAAATAATAGAGACCCAGCTGACAGAGTCGTATAAGCATCTAGGGCTGATCAATAGGAAGATCTCGCTTCTTTTGGAGCTGGGAAAAATTCCCAAATCCAAGAAACACAGGCAAAAAATCATTGACCATATTTTGAACTTGGCGATGAGCGTTGCCAATGCTCCTACGGGCTATCTCTATGGTTCAAAGGGAAGAGGCACTTTCAATCTCTTGTCGTATAGGGGAATAAAAGAAGATCAAAAGGAGAGTATCAATGTCATAACAACTAAAACAGTAGGGCTCATAAAACATCTGATAAAGGAAAAAGTTCTTATCAGTGGAGACATTAAGCGGTACGAAGCGGAACTTTTGGCTTTGGATAATAAGCTGGAATATTTTGTCACTCTCCCGCTTTCAAAGGGAACATCCTTGGGAGGTTTTATTTTTCTTGGTTTTGATAAGAAGAAAAATGTGGAAACACAAGATTTGGAATTTCTGGATGTTTTCGCGATGCATGCTTCAAGCGCCTTGGTAAAGGCGGGTGTTTTGAAATAAACTGCAAGATGTATGACGGGATTCGAGCAACCGGGTCCTAGCGTCCCGCCACACAAATGGTTGGGTCACGTTTTGCGAGTAAATTCATGAAGCAAGGTCATACACGATCTTGTTTTTTGTTTGTCGCTCGCGAGCGACGTGGCTTGCAGACTAAAATAAGACTGAAAATGCCTTATTTTTTGTAATTCCATGCTATGAATAATTTTTTCAAATCCAACCGTTATATAAAATAGAGTTCTAAATATTAAATTTAACAATCGTATGATGGGTTTTAATTCGTTTGGGTTTGGCTTTGGAGGAATCTTCATGATTCTATTCTGGGGACTGATAATTTGGGCAATCGTTGTATTGATTGGCCGTGGAAATTGTGAGCATGGAAGATCCTCGCATGATCGTTTGAGCCGAGGAAATTCGGCTTTGGACATCTTGAAAGAGCGTTATGCCAAAGGAGATATTTCCAAAGAAGAATTTGAGGAGAAGAAAAAAGATTTGATATAGTCTTTTTAAAAGATTATGATGGGCAATCTTCCCAGGCAAGCGCTTAATAAAATCCCCGATTTAACCGAGGATTTTATTTTTATGATTATTTTATGAAAAATGTATATTCTAAATCTATTTTTTCGATAAAATTTTTTTATAAATTTTTTCATACTGATCGACCATGATATCCGCATTGAAATTATTCAGTGCATATTCGCGGCACGCTTTTCTATCTATTTGGCCAATCTTTTTTACGCTGTCGATCATTTCATTGATATCGGATACGACGAATCCGGTTTTTCCATCTGCGACGATTTCCGGGATAGAGCCCCTGCCGAAAGCCACAACCGGGCAACCGCAGGCCATAGCTTCTATGAGGGTGAGGCCGAAGGGCTCTTTCCAGACGACTGGGTGCAAAAAACACATAGCTTCGCTCATCAAACGGTTTCTTTCTTCTTCGTTCACTTCGCCAACCCATTTGATATTTTCTGAAAGCCTTGGCCCGATATATTGCTTGAAATATGGCATATCGACAGTTTCAAGTTTGGCGGCAATAATCAGGGGAAGATTCAGATAAAGTGCAATTTCAATAGCATAATGCAGGCCTTTCTCGGCAGAAATCCTTCCTACGAACAAAAGATAGCCTTTATGTATATCCGAGAAAGGATATTTGTCCATAGTCAATCCATTATATACGTTTCCTGCAAAATTTATATCTGAAACTCCTTGTAGCTGCGCATGGGAAATGGATACAACATAGGGATTATTGAGCGTTTGATAAAGTCTTTTCACTTCCGGATTGAAAGGTCCATGGTAAGTCATGACCACCGGCCTTGTGGAAATATTGGCTGCAGGCAAACTTAGATAGCCATTATGATCATGAATAATATCAAACTCGTTTTGCATCCGGTATGCTGTTCCGATATTTAACATGGTCAAGGCATTGGTTCCATATACATCTTCAATTCTAACTTCACGGAGCGATCTTGGATATGCGGATACAAGTTTGGCTGATGTTGCAGAATCTCCACTGGCAAAAAGAGTAACCTCGTGCCCGCGCTTTACCAGGCCTTCTGTGAGTTCATAAACTACTCTCTCTATTCCTCCATATTTGATAGGAGGAACTCGCTCGATTATAGGTGAAACTTGCGCTATCTTCATATGTTTTTTTAATTATTAATTCATAATTGCTTTATAAATAATTATTACAAGTGAAATTATTAAACCTGTCTTTAAAAAAAAGTATGTAATATATGGAGATAAGAATTCAGCCAGTTCGAGATTGGAGAGAAATAATTGATTTAGATAATACTGTTGAAATTTGAAATATTTAGCCTGAATGTTTTGTAATGAGAAACAACAGTTAAAATTTTTTGCTGCTGGAATGTTTGTGCGTCTCTCAATTGAATTTTTCCTATTATTCAATTTTTGACAACGCAGTAAAAAACATGTTAAGTATAGACAGTTATCAAATCAATCATGGTTCGCATCAATATTCCAGGTACCTTAAAATAATAAGGAGGCTTCGAACATCATGAAGAAACTTATAATAGGGATGTTTTTTTCATCAATGCTAGTCTTTCTTTGCGCAAACTCAGATGCTGGCATCGTGGAGCAAGTCAAAAAAGAAAGCGATCCGTTTGTAGGAAGAATGGATATTAAACGAGTATCATTAATGGGCTTTGCCAAGCGCCCTGAAGATCCATATTTTTTGCGTTTCATAATTGAATTCAGCGGTCCGGTTAGAAAAAATAAGGTGAAAGCATATTGGTCCGCTGAAGGACAAGAAGGGAAGAGACTTGACGGCATAGATGTCTATGCGCTCGATGATTTGGGAAAAGATATCGGATGTGTATATCTGGTAACCTTGAATTCGGCGCTTTTCAGAAAATTGCCCAAAAAATTCGAAAATCCGGTGGATTTGACTATAGGGTGCGAGCATCCTGTGTCTGAAAGCCATCCTTCGGAGCTGATAACTGTATATATTCGCGTAAATAATGGGATACCCGGAGAAGAATGGCTTCATTATCATGAGGGAGTGCCTCTAGTAATGATTCTGGAATCAAGACCTGGCGAATTGCAGGAGGTGTCAAATGGCACCTACTATCTGAAGAAAAAAAAGTAGGCATAGAATCGCTTGCCATCAGATTGCAGTCAATATTCCGGAATACCGGTGCGGCTGCTTTTTTATTTAAAATTTAATATTCAAATGAGCTGATTTGGAAAAAAATAAAAACCACCGAAGCAGTTTTTATTTTTTATATCTTAAATAAGAAAATTTTAATTTAAAAAATATCCAGTTAGAATTTTATTTTGGCTGGATATTTTTTGATAGCTCGACAAGCGATGTTGTCATCAACTATCCATATTTTCTCTAAAAACATAACACTGGTTTTCATCATGAAAAAATCTAATAGAAATTCTTTTTTATGCTAAGATCATATGCTATGGTCAAGTATAGCTCTTTGGCATAGATCTATAAAAGGTTGAGTCGAAATAGGTTTTTTCAAATAACCCTTAAGTCCAGCTTCAAAAATAATTTTTGAATCAAAAAATTTGCTGGTTACCAGAATAATAGGAATATCTGGGTTTATGGACAAAATTGCGGAAGCAAAATCCAGTCCATCCATTATTGGCATCTGATAGTCTGCAATAACTAGGTTAATATCATTTTTTGCTTCCTGATATTTTTTCAGGGCATTTCCGGGATGATTGTTTGTTATTACTTGATATCCATAATTTTCCAGAATGCATCGCATTATTTCAGTGCTTTGTATGTCATCATCTACTACTAAAATTTTTTCCCCGTTTGCCTTCATTTTTAGAAATCCTCCGTTTTATTTTAATGTACTGTCATTTTTGATGTGAACCCGGCCGGATTTGCACCAGCGCCAATGAAGTGCCGAAATCATTGTTCTTACTATTTAAACTACGGATTCTCCCATTGAATTATTTATAACATAAGCATATTAAAGAAAATATAAAGAATAAATAAAAGTTTCTTTAGGAAAATAAGCAAATAAATTTGCCTTATTTGGCTCATTAGCTTAGAATATAAGCAGGTGTTAAGATATAATTTTTCTATTTTTTAATTGAATGAAAATTCTTATTATTGAAGACAATGAAGATATTGTAGATTCTTTGAAATCAAGCTTGGAAGAAGAGTGTTTTGTTGTCGATGTTGCTAGGGATGGGGAAGAGGGGTCGTTTCTGGCTAGAAAGAATAATTATAATTTAATAATATTGGACTACATGTTGCCCAGAAAAGATGGGCATCAAGTTTGTCGAGAGATTCGCGAGAAGAAAAAAGATGTTTATATAATTATTATGTCTGTTAAGTCTGAAATTACGACCAAGGTTGATTTTTTTGAAATGGGAGCTGATGATTATATTATCAAGCCGTTTTCTTTTTCTGAAATGCTTGCAAGAATCAAAGCTATTCTAAGGCGTCCGCACGGCATGCAATCGCAGATTATCGAATTAAGAAATTTTATTCTTGATACTAAAAATCATGTGGTGAAAAAAGGGAATAAGGAGATTTATTTAACCAGAAAAGAAGCGATGATTTTGGAAACGCTTGCAAAAAATAAGGGCAGTGTGGTTTCTAGGACATTGATCTTTGAGGAGGTCTGGGATTCGAATGCTGATTTTTTTTCCAATGCCATTGAAATGCACATCCGCAATCTCAGAAAAAAATTGGGCGATAATAATTTGATCAAGACTTTCCCCGGAAGAGGCTATATGATTGATTGAAAATAATATTTATCTTTTCTTTAACATAAATTTATTACTTTAGGTTTATTATAGAGAGAGCAATGAACAATTTTTTGTAAGGGTCGAAAAAATTCAAGCATTGCGAATAAATAATCTAATATCAAAATAAAAGTATGAACAAAATTATCAAAGAACTTTTGACCAGAAAAAAATCTAGAAAAGGCATGGGATTGACTGCATTGGTAGCTATGTTGATGAGTGCAGGCTTGCCTTGGGGAGGGTAAAAAAATAAAAAAATGGACACTTTTAAAACTTGGCGCATAGCAAAGATATTTATGCCGTCGACACCATGGGGTGTCCGTTTTTTATATGGGTTAATAAGAGCGAAGTCCAAGGATGAAGATTTAAAAAGGCGCGAATTTATTCTGAATATTCTTTTATTTTCCGCTATTGCGCTCTTGTCGATAGCTGTTGCTGTTAATGCTATCAATTTTCTTTTTCATGATTATGCTGTATATGAAAGAAATGCAATTTCCTTGAAAGCCCTTTTATTGATTCTTTCCGGATTTTCTAGCTTGTATTTTCTCTCTCGCAAAGGTTTTTTTATTGCATCAGCTTATCTGCTGATAAGCATCTATTTTTTTCTAAGCACTTACATGGCTTATAGGTGGGGAATAGACGTTCAAGCCGGCTTGTTGCTGTATGTGTTGATCATTATTATGTCTGGCATACTTATAAATACAAGATTTTCATTCATAGTTGCAATAATATCATCGTTCACTATCGCTGTTCTTAATTATTTTCAAAGATATGATAAGTTTGCTGCCGATTCAAGCTGGAAGAGTAGGCCGGTAGAATTGTCAGATGCGGTTATGTTTTCAATCATATTCATTGTTATTGCTACGGTCTCCTGGCTTTCTAACCGTGAAATCGAAAAATCTTTGAGGAGAGCGAGAAAATCGGAGGCGGAATTGAAAAAAGAGCGCGACTGCTTGGAAATAACGGTAGAAAAAAGAACTCGGGAGTTGCGGGAAACGCAATTGGCGGAAATAGCGCAGCTCTATCGATTTGCTGAATTTGGGCGTCTCTCCGCCGGACTTTTCCATGACCTTATGAATCCTTTGAGCGCAGTATCTCTCAATATGGAGCGAGTCAAGATGCATGATACGGACAAAAGCAATATAACAGAAGCCAAAAAACATCTGGATAAGGCAATTCTGGCTACAAGAAAGATGGAGGATTTCGTTATGGCTGTTAGAAAACAAATATCTTACCAAGAAAGCACCAAGCTCTTTTCTTTAAATAAAGAGATAGGAGAAATACTTGATGTTCTTTCTCATAAAATTATTAAGGCAAATGTCTTAGTGGAGTTCTTGTCGTCAAAAGAAGTCACAATTATCGGCAATGATGTGAAATTTAACCAGATCGTGCTCAATTTGGTTTCCAACGCCATCGATGCCTATGATAATATCGATAAAAATAGCGGAAAAAAACGTGAGATAGATATTGCTTTGAAAGAAGAAGGCGAAAAGATAGAATTTATTGTCAGCGATTATGGCGAGGGAATCTCAGAAGAAAAATTATCAAAAATATTCGATTCGTTTTTCACCACAAAGCCTTCTGGCAAAGGCATGGGAATCGGATTGTCTATGGTAAAAAGAATCGTGGAAAAAGATTTTCTTGGAGTGATGGAAGTGGAAAGCAGGGTCAATGAGGGGACTAAATTTATTATTAAATTTCCTAAAATTAAAAAAAATGAATAAATATCATCTTTGGCTCAAGCAAGAGCAGCAAGAGAATGGCAGTTTTTTGGATGCCAATGGCAATCCATCAGTTTTGCATTCGTCTTTGATATTGTCCTGCTTGAATAGCTGCTCCGAAACAGAAGAGCTTAAAAAGATTAAAAAAGAAACAGCCCTTTTTTTGCTATCTCAGAAAGAAAAAAATTTCCGTTTTTCGCAAGATGTGAATGTAAATTTTTTTGCCCTGGTGTCTCTAGTCGAATATGATAAGGGGATAGTGGGCGGCACGGCAATTGCCAAAATTCTTATGGATTTGATTAAGATTGAAAGCCAGGAAGGAGGGCCTTATTTGGCGCCTATTGGGACTGGGGAAAGAAAGGAGAATATTATAGATCTTGCGACTAATTCAGGCATTGCAAATTTCCTTATGTTGGAAGAAGTAGAATTGCCAAATCTCAATAATTTATTTGAAACTGCCATAAAAGAGAATAATTTCAAATCTTCTTTTTTTTCCTCTATTTATCCAATCAGATATTTTATTTCAAAAATTTACAAATATAAACAAATAGACGAAGCATCTCGGGTTATTTTGCAAAAGAGCAATTTTGAAAAAAGGAAAGAAAATCCGCTGGATATCATACTTGCTCTTAGCGCCATGTTGAATTTTAATTGTCAAAATGAAAAAATTGGAGAAGAATTCAATCATTTGAAAGAATTGATTGAGAAATTGGATTCAAACCACCCTTTTTATATAGATGAAAACAATAAATCTGTCGACAGCACTCCGGCATTGAATGTTGCTTTCTATCTCGAACTATTGGAAAAATTCAGTCATTATTCCAAAAAAGAAACATTAGAAGGCCAACGAGGCGGACGTCTGAATGAACTGAGCGAGGGGGAGAAAATTGCGATGGATAGGATAATGGAAGTTGCAGACAAAAGATTTTTAAATTTTGCCTCCGATCTTAAAGAAAATGCAAAAAACGAAATAGAAAAAATAATGAAAAGGAATTCTGATAGGCAAATGTCGCTTATGCCATATTATATGAGGCAGGCCTTGGGAGAAGAAGGAAAAAAAATCCCTGATAGCCTGATAGCGGAAATGGGGCTGGCTAATATTTTTTTCTGGACAGCTTTTATCATTTATGACGACTTTTGGGATGAGGATGAGGCTGCAACGCCGCGCATTTTGCCAACGGCAAATCTATATGCCAGGCATTATGTGGATTTTTTCAGTTTTCTTTTGCCTGAGAAATCTGGTTTCAGGTCTTTTTTTCATGAGTTAATGGATAAATTAGATGCAGCCAATACTTGGGAAACCGTGCATTGTCGCACCAAAATAGAAGGATCAAAATTTTTTATTCCCAAAAATATTCCCGACTATGGCAATTATGATTTGAAATTCCAGCCTGCTTCGGGACATATTCTAGGACCGGTAGCTTTGTTGGTTTATTTGGGATATGACTTGAATAGCGAGGAAGTGCAGAATTTGATAGCTTATTTTAAAAATTATCTGATCGCTATGCAAATCAATGATGATGCGCATGATTGGGAAGAAGATATGAGGAGAGGCCATCTGAGTACGGTAGTGGTGATGCTTTTAAAAGATTTGGCGTGGACAAAAGAATCTGTTGATTTGGATAAAGATATTGTAGAATTGAAAAAAACTTTCTGGTTCAAGACAATTGGCAGGGCGTCACAAGCCGCTGTCGATTATGCGGAAAAATCCAGAGCCGCTCTGGACGCTTTAATGATAATTGAAAACAAGGCTCCACTGGAAAGATTTATCACTGATACTGAAAATATTGCTAAAAAAGCGCTTAAGGAACAGAAAGAATCCGTAAATTTCATAGAGAATTATGTAAATGAGACGATAAGGCGATAAGAATTTCAGCTAAAGAACTTCTAAGATCTGCAAAGACTTAAAAAACAGACTAATTATGGTCTGTTTTTTTGGCATTTTTATCAGAAAATGGAATTGAATTATTGGGATAAAATATTTTTCTATTCAGATTCCACAAGAAAATCATTAATCGAGGCGTTGGCTTTAAGAAAAATTTTCCCCATTATTTTTTTAAGACTGAGATATTCCATAATCGATTTTTCTTGTTTTATGAATTTTGATTGCATTTCTGGAGAAGAATTTTCAGCAGGATTATTCTGTTCCATATCTTCATCCGGGGAATTTTGATTTTCCGAAGTTAGCATATCTGCTCGTATTTCTTCCATGATTTTTTCCCGCAATTTTTTTTCCACTTCCATTTCCAGAATAGCTCTTTGGTCAGGAGAAAGATCTTCTAGCAGGATGGTTTTTAGAGTTAAGGATTTTTCTTTTTCCAATTCTAAACCAGCATCTATATCGTCATCATTTAGATCGTTTCCGGGTATCGCTGGAGAGAACGGTTGATTTTCCCAGAGCCACTTTTTGTCTGATTGCATCGAGTAGACCTCTCCATTTTTGATTCCATCCGATTTATCGTAGGCTATTTTTTGTACAGGCTTTCCGTTGGGCTGGCGAAGTTCGATGAAGCCTGATTTATTAGGGAGGGAAAAAGCGGAAAAAGCATGAGTCAGTCTTTTCTCCTCTCCTTTTTTAACGGCAAAAGATCCATTGATGGGATGATTGAGAAGTTTCTTATTATTGGTTCCTGTTGCAACGCTCCAGCCTTTCAAATCAACCTTTTTCTTGCCATTGTTTTTAACCAATAGATATTCATTTTCAGAATCGGTTCCTTGCGGATTGGCAGAAAAGGCTGTAACGGAGATTGAATGAGTCGGATATTTTTCTACTTTGACAGTAAAATATTTTTTAGTTTCTTCAAAGCCGTTATCTATGGTAAGACTGCCCTTATATTTACCTTTCTTTTTATAGATATGAGTGGTTTCTTGCTTGTAGCTTTTTGTTTTATCTCCAAAGTCCCAGGTGAATTTGTAACCAGGCTTGGAACCCTTGGCAGAAAAAGATATTGCTACATCTTTGTAAGCCTTTTTAGGAATGGAAGTTTTGCTTGTAGGGAGCGCATCAAATTTATTAGCTTCTCCGGGAGTGCCATATTTGCTCCAGCGAAAATTTTCTCCATCAAATCCGAATGAAGCTTCTTCTTTTGTCTTATTATATTCCACCGAATCAATCAAATTGTTTTTTGGATCAAAGAGAGAAATCGTTTCATCGGAGTTATTGAGAGAAATTTTACTTTTTTCTTTGTAGATTGCAAGATATTCTCCGGAATCAATGGTTTCGGAAGCGGGAAAAACATAAGCGCCTGTTTTTGACGCATCGCGCAGCGCAAATCCGGAAAGATCAATCTTATCTGTGCCGAAATTAAAAATTTCAATGAATTCAGAGTCCTCTCCTTTTTCTTTGGGATCTGGAAAAATTTCATTGATGCGGATAGAAATATCTTCCAGGAATTTTTCTCCAGAGCCATCATCCTCCTCTTTAATAGTTTGTTTTTCAATAAAGGCATTGTTTTTTGGTGTCGGATTGTTTTGAAGAAGAAAAATATTTTTTTCCAAATCTCTTTCCAGGCTGGTTCTGACCTCCATTTTTCCAGAATAATAATATGCAATACTAGGGCTATATGGATCAGTGTGTTCAGAGCCGTAGGTAAGAGAATCAACCAGATCACCTCTTCCATCAAAAAGGGCTAAGCTATAGTTGTCAGATAGGACGGAGTTATTGGTAAATTGAAGAAGGGTGTTTTTTGAAGAGTCTCCATCTTTGTTGGACCAGAGAAAATATCCATTGGCAGGAATAATGATTTTTTCATCACTTTCCACTTTGAAATTATAAATTATATATTCCTTTCCTGATTTAACCTTCTTTTTTAATTTCCATCCGGTCATATCGATAGGCAGGGAAGTTGCATTATAAACTTCTATAAAATCGTCATCGCTATTTCCGCTGCCGCTTATCTGGATCTCGCTGAAGACCACAGGAGAAGTATTTGCATGAACAGATGTAATAGTGAATAGGGCAAGAAATAGGGAAGCGAAAGCACATAAAAAATTACGCATAAAATTTTAAATAATTATTAGACTATTGCTATAAATAAATAATTTTGGCAAGAGGATATTTTTGTTTTACAATCTTACGAATATGGAAAGAACAGCTTTAGTGTAGAATAATCGGATTAAAATTTCTATAAATTTTTCATATAGTTTCTGGGTATTTTTTCTCAATACTTGACAGCATGAGCTAACCGAATTAAAATGATAATTAGCAGTCTCGTACTGCGAGTGCTAATCATTAATTTTTTTAAACCTATGGAAAAAACACAAGTGCGGCCGCTAGGGGAGAACGTTTTGGTAGAACCTCAAGAGGCTAAAAAGAAAACTGCTCAAGGGATATATTTGCCAGAATCAATTTCTGGAGAAACTCCTCAAGAAGGAAAGGTGATAGCAACCGGATCAGATGAAAAAATTTCTGTCAAAAAAGGACAAACTGTTATTTTTCGACGTTACGGAGGCACGGATATAAAAATAGGAGAGAAAAAATATATCATTCTTAAGAACGAAGATATTTTGGCGGTAATTGAATAGATTTCGTGCAGAGCAATTTATTATTCAGCACAGATAAATAAATCGATTAAAAATTTTCTAGGATTGCAAGTTTTTGAATGTTAGCATATTCGTAAAAATTCGCAGTTCATAGATAAACTAAAATTATGGCGAAACAAATTGAAATAGGCATTGATGCCAGAAAAAAAATTAAAGCAGGAATCGACAGAGTGGCTGATGTGGTAAAAACCACTTTGGGGCCCAAAGGGAGGAATGTTATTTTGGGCAATAGTTATGGAACTCCTACCATCACTAATGACGGAGTTTCCATAGCTAAAGAAATAGAGCTAGAGGACAAAATGGAAAATATCGGAGCTTCACTTATAAAGGAAGTAGCTACCAAAACCAATGATGTGGCAGGAGACGGAACAACCACTTCTACCGTCATTGCCCAGGCTTTGGTGAGAGAGGGACTTAAATTCGTAGAAACCGGAATCAGTCCTATCGGCATCCGTCGCGGAATGGAAGCTGCTAAAAATGACATCATCGAAATTTTAAAAAAGAATTCAAAGAAGATTTCCAGCAAGGAAGAAATTTCCCAGGTAGCCACTATTTCAGCTGAATCGAAAGAAATGGGTGAAATGATTGCTAAGGTTATGGATGAAGTGGGCAAAGACGGGGTGGTCACAGTAGAAGAGTCGCAAACCTTCGGACTTTCTAAGGAGGTGGTAGAAGGAATGAGTTTTGATAAAGGATATGTTTCTCCGTACATGATCACGGATGCGCAATCTCAAACAGCAGAACTTAAGGATCCATATATTTTGATTACTGATAGGAAGATTTCTGCTATTGCTGAAATCCTTCCGATTTTGGAAAAGATAGCTCAAACCGGAAAAAAAGAATTGGTTATTATCGCAGATGAATTGGATGGGGAGGCTTTGGCTACTTTGGTAATTAATAAGCTTCGCGGAGTGCTGAATGTTTTAGCGATCAAAGCTCCTGAGTTTGGAGATAATCGAAAAGCAGTCTTAGATGACATGGCTGTTCTTACGGGAGGGCAAGTAATTGCAATGGACAAAGGAATGGATCTTAAGGCTGTGGAGCTATCTATGCTTGGCCAAGCACAAAAAGTTATTTCCACTAAAGACACAACAACTATTGTGGATGGAAAAGGCAAGAAAAAGGATATTGAAAACCGCATCGCGCAAATTAAGGCACAAGCGGAAAAATCAGATAGCGATTATGAAAAAGAAAAATTACAAAAGCGATCGGCTAAGCTTTCCGGAGGAGTGGCAGTGATCCGAGTAGGAGCAGCTACCGAAACAGAACTGACTTATATCAAGCATAAGATGGAAGATGCTCTCTCTGCAACCAGAGCGGCTGTAGAGGAGGGAATTGTGGCCGGAGGAGGAGTGGCGCTAGCCAGAGCCGCCGCTATCTTGCAAGCCAAAAATGAAAGCAAAAAAGATGATTATGAATATCGCTCAGGCTATGAAGCTTTAGTGCGTTCACTTAGCGAACCTTTAAAACAAATCGTGGCTAACACCGGAAAGAAAGATGCGGCGGTAGTTTTGGATAAAGTGGTTTCCGGCAAGGGAGTGAACTTTGGCTATGATGCCAGTGAGAATGCATATGTCGATGACATGGTGAAAGTTGGAATCATTGATCCGCTAAAAGTCACTAGAACGGCTTTGGAAAATGCAGTTTCAGTTTCGGCTATGCTTCTTACTACTGAAGCGGTAGTGGTGGATGCTCCGGAAAAAAAGAATGAACATGTACATGGAGGAGGAATGCCGGGAATGGGCATGGGAGGAATGATGTAATTTATTTTTCTTTACTGAATAATCGCACTTATATCCTAAAAAACAGACATGCTCGTGTCTGTTTTTTTGTAATAGCAACTTTTTATAATTTGACATATAATTGCCGTTAAATTGTATTAAATATAAAACAAGGCTATTAATTTTTTTGATATACTAATAATTAATTTAATAATATGAATGAAATAATAAAACAATTTATGCAAAAAATATCACCCGACTGTCGGGATGAGGATGGGAATAATTATCCCTATGTTGTTTTTCGTTTGGTTGTATCCGCTATGTTTTTTATGCATGGAGCCCAAAAAATATTCGGTTTTTTCGGCGGCATAACTGGCTCCGGAGGGACTGTGGATTTTGCTGGCATGATTTGGTTTGCCGGCCTTATCGAGGTTGTGGCTGGGATCTTGATTTTTGTCGGAATTTTTAGCCGGTTAGCTGCGGTTGTTGCTATTATTGAAATGGCCGTAGCTTATATAACAGCTCATTTGCCAAATGGAATCAATCCTCTTCTTAATAAGGGAGAATTGGCATTGATGTATCTGGTGAGTTTTCTCGTTATTACTCGTTACGGATCAGGAAAATGGAGCTTGGAAAAGATGTGGCGTAAAAAAGAAATATTCTAAAAAGAAATATTTAGGAAAAACCAGTTCTGCAAAGAATCGGTTTTTTCTATGCAAACTTATGGAATAATTTTCGTATATAAACTATAATAGGATAATAAATTTATCTAACTAAAAATTGTGGAATTGACCGATAATGAGCTAGTGGAGTTGGCTAGGAAAAATACGGATATTTTTGGAAAATTGGTGGAAAGATACCAACAGCGCCTTTTTCGCTATGTACGGAGAATTTCCTATTTTGCCGAAGAAGATGCTCGGGATATTGTGCAGGAGGTTTTCATCAAGATTTATCTGAGCTTGAATATTTTCGATGGGGATTTGAAGTTTTCCACTTGGGCTTATCAGATAACTAGAAATGCCACTATTGATGCTATCCGTAAAAAACAGTCCCGACCGCAAACTATTTGCCTAGAGGCGGCAGATGTGGTCAAAATCATGAGGACGGATGATGATATTCAAGTCAGCTTGGAGACCCAGAGCGATATAGAGAAGATGAAAAAAATAATCGATGGACTTCCTTATAAATATCGGGAAGTGATAATATTGCGTTTTTTAGAGGACAAGGATTATGAAGAAATCATGGACATCATAAAAAAGCCCAAAGGCACGGTGGCTTCGCTTATCAATAGAGGAAAAAATATGATTAAAGATAAATTTATTCTAAACTAAACTCGTATGAAAGATATCTCAAAAGACATCATTGCTAAAATCAAAGAAAAAAATTTGGTTCCTCAGTCCCGCTTCCGCCTGCAATGGAAAAATTATGTTTTTTGGCTTTTGATGATCATGATGATTTTATTCGGAGCAGCTTCCGCTTCGCTGGTGGTTTTTAATATGGTTGATTTTGATCCTAGATTTTTGCATCATATGAAACTGTATAAGTTTTTCCGCATAATTATTTTTACCGCTCCATATCTATGGCTGATACTTTCTTTTCTGGCTCTTGCTTTCGGAGTGCTGGCTTTTCGCAATACTTCGCGGGGATATAGAAAAAGTTTGCTTTTTGCAACCAGTCTAGCAGTTCTAATCATTTCTCTTCTGGGAGTCTTTGGACATATTATGAAAATTAACAAAAAAATGGATGAAATGATGTCAAAAAGAATTTCTCCGCAGATGAGAAGCTTTTCCGGTCCTAGGGAAGGTCGATGGGCGAGGCCAGGAGATGGCTTGATCGGAGGGGAGATAATGGAAGTTTCTGAAAATAATCTTATCCTGATCAGTTTTCACGATGAAAAATGGAAAATTATTATCAACGAGAAGACGGAAAAAATTGATAAGGATGATATATCAATAGGGGAGAAAGTAGGCGTAATCGGAGAAAAAATAGACGAGTTCGTCATGCAGGCTTTTTCCATCAAAAAATTTCCGGACGATTGGGATGGCCGCCATCCGAGAAGAGTTTTGATAAGAGAGGGCAGATCCGGCAGTCCGATGATGCCGATGGCTCTTCCTGGCGAATAAATAGAGAATTTGCAAACATTTTTTTTCTTGGGCGTATCCTTCTAGTGAGGCGCTATGGAAAAATCAATCCAGAAGCTAGCCGGATTTATTTTCCAATCAGAGCGTCCTGCTAATAAAATAAGAAAAAAATATGAAAAAAGTCAATCGACTGCGAAAAAGGATGGAGCAAAATAAGAGATATTTTATTCCGTCTCTAGTCCTCCTGGCTGCTATGGGAGCGGGAGTGTATGGAACTAATAATGCCGGGGCTCAAGTTGGTGAAAATCAGTCGTCTATCATCGAAAGGATGGCGAGCAAGTTCAATCTGAATAAAGATGAAGTGCAAAAAGTTTTTGATGAAGAGAGAGAGGAGAGACAAAAATTAAGGCAAGAGAATATGGAGAAAAGATTGAGTGATGCCGTATCTAGGGGTGAATTGACTGAAAATCAGAAAAAATTGATTTTGGATAAAAAAGCGTCACTTAGAAAAGAAGCTGAGGCGAGAAGAGAAGAGATGCAGAAAAATAGAGAAAATCTGGGCAATATGACTGAAAATGAGAGAAAAGCTTTTGTGGAAGAAAGGCAGGCAGAAATGAAAAAGCATCGGGAAGAGATGGAAACTTGGGCAAAAAACAATGGAATTGATATTAAATATCTGATGGGACCGATGGGCGAACGCATGGGCGGACCAAAAGGAATGCATAGAAACTTTTAACAGCAGCTAGAAATTAGAATCAATAAAACTTAGCATGCAAATATAAAAAAGACCCACTGCTATCAG
>AMFJ01037053.1_pt1 | contig 17510 bp, 24 predicted proteins | sample 427208 | NCBI WGS metagenome assembly AMFJ01 (sample SAMN02954298, study PRJNA114691) | groundwater metagenome | biome: aquatic; feature: subsurface aquifer; material: sediment; isolation source: subsurface aquifer sediment | place: USA: Rifle, CO | collected 2008-08
TACAATCGGGAGAATATAGAACTTTTACGGGAGTAGACTATCATGGAAGTAAAGAGAGTAGCAATAGCAAGTAAAATAGGAAGGCCAACAATAGAGAGGACTCCAGAATACTATGCGGAATTAGAAGAAAAAACATATAGGGAATTAGCAGCTAAGGCTAAGGCTAAGAGACGGTTAAAAGAAGAATTAAAAAGAGAAAAGGAAGAAGAAGAAAAGATAAGAAGAAGGGAAGAGATAAAGAAACTGAAGAAACTAATACCAGTAGAAGATCCGAGAAAATGGGATGTAGATACCGATTGGAAAGAGATTATGGAAGATATGGAAAAAATACAAGAGGAAAGAGAAAAGAAAAGAGAGGAAAGAAGAGAGGAAGAAAGAAAGACTAAAGAAAGAACAAGTAAATTAGATGAGCAATTGGAAGCAGATTGGCAAGAGATTCTAAATCTGCAAAAGTAAGAATCTTAGACTTAAATCTTAAACTAAAAAAGAGGTAAATTATAATGAACACTAGAATGAATAGGCAACTGGCAAAGCTGATAAATAAAGTAGAATTGAAAGAAGAAAATTCAGGATGGCAGAGAGTACTCTGTCCAATAACAGGAATTCTAACCGAACTCAGAATCCCAACACTCCCAAACAATATAATCTTAGAGGCTCAGAATCCCTTGAGCTTTGCAACTAATACATTTAAGATAGCAGCACTTCCAGATTCTGAATTAGATAAATTGGAATCTTCCCTACTAGCAGGAATACTGCTATCACTTTACACTCACAATAATCTATTAGATTCTAAACTCTCAGCAGAAGAGAATAACTTACTTCTCCAGACTGTTGCAAAGAAAATTCTGATAGCATCCATCAAATACTTCTCAACTCCATCGACATTGCAACTATTAAAAGAATCCAGAAGAATCAAGAAGTCTATTCAGGCAATGAATAACGACTTCAACAGGCTGTATTGTCCTATGATAGCAATACAGTTAGAAGAAACTGCCCATGAGAATAAAGGGGTAACAATACAATCTCAAGTCCATCAATTCAGAATGGATGTTAAGCAGTTCCTAACTCCTGCATCAACTGATGAAATAGTGGATTCCATCTATGACGAAGTAGATAGAATCAATAAGAATAAGCTGATAATAGATAAAGCTAGGAATAGAGCAGATAAAACTAGAAGTATAGAACAAAAAGAATTCCTAAGAGAAGCCAGGAAGCTAAGAATCAGTCTAAATGATAGAGCTATTATCTCACCAGCACTCAATAATTATCTATCCCTACTATTCACTGGAGATACTATTCTCACAGCAGATAAGACTTTAATGGATAAAGCGGTAGCAGCCTTAAAAGGTAGAAACAATCCAGACTGCAACAGGATAGTAACTATCATCAACAATCCTATATTCTCCCCAGCTAGTCTAGATGAATTATTCATAGAAGAGAGTGGGAATATCCTAGATATTGAGATGGCAGAGGAAGCCGAGGGAATAGAAATTCCAGTTAAGAAACTGAAGCTATCATTCAAGGATATGATGGAATTGAGAATTCAGAAGAAGAAGGAATTAGAAGAGAAGAGAATAGAAGAAGAAGTGAAAGAAGAACTAGGAAACTATGTAGAAGAAGAAGTAGAAGAGAATTATGTAGAAGAAGTGGAAGAATACAATGAAGAAGAATAATAGAATCTTCCGATTCGGAATAAAAGACAGGGATGGGAATCTATTTAAGGATATAAAAGCTGCAACCTTGATAACCCAGACTATTACAAGGGGACAGATTCTTATTGAATATAAGAATGAATACTTCATTATATCAACAGATTCTAAACTTGATAAGCTGCTAAAGAAACAAGGCTATGCTAAGGTTATAATCTCATTACAGAAAAGAACTAATGAGAATGTAGCAGAATGCAGGATATTAGAAACTAAAGAATCTAAAACTAAGGAGAATCAGAATGCCCAAACTTAAAACAGCTAAAGGGAATCTAACAACCTATGGATTCTCTTGTGGATATGTAGAATACCACTCTACGGACAATAACAACCATGTCCAACTATGTCTAGATGGGACTTGGCATGTAAAAGGCTGTCTAGAAGGAAGATTCTTCTGGAAAGCATTAGACAGATATAATACTAAGCTTGCCAGAAAGTACTATAATGCATACAAGAAACTAATGAAGATATCAGGAGAATACAATGCCCTTACAGACTAGAAGAAGTCTAGCAGAAATAATAGCAGAAAGAAAGGCTAAATTAGCAACCCAAACTAATACTAATGGGATAAGTCCTGTTATCCTGAAATCGGTTGAACTCTCCCCGCCCATAATTCAGACTGAAGAGCCCTTAAATCCTACCACTCCAACATCAACTGCTGTAAGGAGGAAACTATCATTCCAAGAGATGATGGCACTGAGGAACAATCCTAATCTAAACTTAACAGAAGTCCATGCCGAAGGCATAGGCGCCCGAAACCAACAACAAAACCAACAATCAGAACAGCAATCAGAACAGTCAGAACAGACTGAGCCCGAGCGAAGCGAGGGGGTAGATAAACCCTTAACAGCAACAGCAACAGCAACAGCAACAGAACAGAATAAGGAAGAAGAAAAGAATAAAAAGCATGATACATTCTCCCTATCAGTAGAACTAAATTCTCAGCAACTCCTTGCTAAAGAACTCGCTTTCAAGGGTAAATCTTTCTGCTTAACAGGAGCAGCAGGAACAGGTAAAACAACAGCTCAAAGAGAGATTGCCAAGAGTCTATTAGAATCTGACTGCCTAGGAACTCATACTTTCAGAGTCCAAGGTACAAGGGATTATGTAGTAGCTCCATCAATAGCTTTCGTAGCTTATACAAGAGTAGCTTCAGGGAATCTAAGAAGGGCAATACATAAAGACCCGTTCTTAGAATCTATTCTAACCCATAATGTGACAACTATTCACAATCTGTTAGAATACACTCCAGAAACCTACTGGAATTATGAACTAAACAAAGAATCCTTCCGATTTGTCCCTAGAAGAACAGCAGCTAATCCATTGGATATTACTCACCTAGTAATAGAAGAATCTTCTATGGTAGGAATTGACCTATGGGAGAAGCTATTCGATGCGTTAAGAGGGGGAGTCCAGATTATCTTTATAGGAGATATTAACCAACTCCAGCCAGTATTCGGAGCTTCTATTCTAAACTATGGACTTGTTCAACTACCATCTATAGAATTAACTCATGTATACAGACAGGCAGGAGATTCTTCTATTCTTCTGAATGCCCACAAAATTCTAAGAGGAGAAGTAGACTTGGTAGAAGATAATTCCACTAAGATTATTCGCTGTGGAACAACCAACTATACTCAGGCTAAACTGTCGATAGCATTAGGACAGATGTTTGCTAAGTGGGAAGAATCAGGGAATTACAATCCTATAACCGATATTATCTTAAGTCCATGGAATAAGAGAGACTTAGGAACAGATAATATGAACAAATGGATTGCACAGGCTCAAGGAGAAAAAAGGAATGCCGAAGTCTATCAGATAGTAGCAGGAATCACCTCAGTCTATCTAGCAGTAGGTGATAAGGTAATGTATAATAAACAAGTAGGAGTCATTACCAAGATAGCTAAGAATGGCAGATATCTAGGCAGGGCTTATCTTCCCTCCTCAACTAATCTCACTAGATTCGGCAACTATACAGGAGATAAAGAGGAATCAATAGAAGATTTAGATGCAATAGACTATAGCAATATCAGCTTGGATAATCTCCTAACTGATATTGATGCAGAGAATAGAGTGAATGAAGCCTCTCACTTCACAACTATATTATTAGATGATGGGGAGAGTGTGGAATTAACAGCAATAGGAGATTACTCTCCCGCCGCCTTCTCATTAGCCTACGCTCTCACTGTCCATAAGGCACAGGGTTGTGAATGGAGGAAGGTATTCATTATCCTGCATAGAGATCATCAAATATCCTTGAGCAGAGAGCTTCTATATACAGCAGTTACAAGGGCAAGAGAAGAAGTCTGTATCATAGCCAAGCAGGATGTAGTAGAGAAATCTATCAAGACTCAGAGAATAAAAGGCAATACTCTGCAAGATAAGATAGAATACTTCAATGCTAAGATAGAGCTAGATAATGCAGTTAAGATTGTTAAATAGAAAGATAAACTAAGGAGATTAGAATGAACAAAAGAATAAAGATAGAATTGGAAACTATCCTAAGTATATTAGCAGAAGTTATTATTATTCTCCTACTTTACTCAATGGGATTCTATCTTCTCTATATCTGGATAGGACTTCCTGCAGGAATCAGATAAACAAGATGAATAAAGACAGAAATTCTTCTTTTATACTCTTTCCTTTCTTATATCTATATGCCAAGGGAAGTATAACAGCTCCTAATCAATGGAGTGAATTAGCTATCTGGCTGGACTTACCTCAATACAAAGCATATATAGGAAAGGCAATACTTCCTTCTCTATATCAGGAACTCTTCCATTGCAGAATGAAAGGAGAGAATTCTTCAGATGCCTATCTATTCTGGGAAACTATCTGCCTAGTGAGCAGCCTATTAAGAACAGATAAAGAACAGAATGAATTCCTCGAATTCTTATTGCGGACAGGAATAGAAGAAGAGAATTTTCGAGCTTGCAAATCTTAAAAAACTCCTATACAATGGTCAATCTAAACTTATCTCATGGAGCAACAGAATGTCCGACCAAATAGCAGAATCCCTCACCTATGAGGAATTACTTTCCAACTTACTACTGAATGATGAGATAATAATTGAAATCTCAGTAGAAGATGTGGAAAGAGTTAAGATAGGAATGAAGAATATTAAAACTCGGAAGAATAAGAAGATGAAAGAAGAAGGTTTAGCTACAGAAGATGCTAGACTGGAATTTGAAGCCTTCCCTTCAGAGACTTATGGATATGTCAATCTTAGAATCTTTCACACTAAGAGAGGCTCAGTAGCAATTAAGAATATGATTATACCAACAGGGGAATTCTAAAATGAACGAGAGTAATGAGAATGCACAGATAGCTTCTGAGCTCCAACTCAGAATATCCAGACTGACAGACTTCAATGGAGATGACCTGAAGCTAGAGATGGCCTCTCTTAAGAAGGCTATTTTAGAGAATCCAGCAGCCTGTTCTCTTCTCCTTCCTGAAGATATTGGAATGGCAGTAGCAGCACTCAGAAGGATGGTAGGAGTAGCAGTTGCCAAAGCAGCAGCTTCCAAAGCTAAACCAAAATCTGATAAGCCTAAGAAACTATCAGCAGCAGAACTGGCTAAAGCCATGAGCGAGGTAAGCGATGATGACTTCTAAACTAAATGAAGAGGAAGAAGGAAGAGAGAGGGAAGAGACTATAAAGAAGAACTTTGATTCCATGATGGGCTTACCTGATATTCACCCCTTCCTAAGAGAAGCAAGACAGAGGGCAAAGAATAAGCTTAGACTGGATGACCTGGCAGAAATAGGGGAGTTCATTGCAGAATCAAGCTTGACAGAACGAGCATGTATTGTAGAAATGTTAATAAACGAAGAAGAAAAGGAGAATAGAAATGTATTGGGTAATTCATAACAGTGTAACAATAGAAGTAACCAATTCACAGCAAGCAGCTCATGAACTAGCAAAAGAAATATCTGCTAGGCATGAATCAGTACCAGCAGCAGTAGTAAGGTTCCTTCCATTCGTAATCTAAACTTTAATTCAACCCAATAGGAGTATTAAAATGAATCAAGATACAAATCAGAATCAAGGTACAAACACAAATACAATGACTTTTGCAGTAGCAGAACTCGGTGCTATGAAAGCAACTGTGGACTCTCTGGCCTATAGTCGTAATAAGTCTGAACAGACAAAGACTTCTAAGTTGGTAGTATCTTTCCTATCACAAATGGCAAGGGTACGAGGTGGAAAAGCATTGACTAATGTTAAACTGACAGGATACTCTACTCAGTATGATATGGAAGAAGATGACCTGTTCTATACCTTTACCTTTGAAGCAACAGAAGCAGATAAGAAAGGTTAAATGAAGATAGTAATAGTAATAGAAGCCCGTCTAGTATAAAACTACTAGAATGAATTTCCGTAAAATCGGCGAACGCTTAATCGTACTAAGTGAGTCCTATATTGTAAACGACGATGTGAAAACATCGTGATGGTACTTAGGAAGAATGCCAACGCCGAGCCAAACCATAAAATTACTGCCTGCTTAAGCGGGATAAACAGGAAAGATGGAGGTGTAGAGACTAGATACGGAATGCCTAATGTATAGGGCGTGGAATAGGGAAGTCGATACCCTTGGCCTAATTAGCCTAAAGCGTGTTTATTACAATCTGCTCTGACGATGGCAAAAATAGTCAAAACCGCAGACACAGTATGTCCAAAACGGATGAAGTTATCTTGGGAATGAGTTAAATCTGTATAGGTTAAATACGAATACTCCGCACTAGGTATTCGCGTAATTTGGTGAAAGAGGATAGGAAACTATCTATGGTGCAAACTAAATAGGAGATACTAAAATGAATCACGGGGATATTCTAGAAACTGAGGTAATGGCCAAGCGAGAGGATTGGGGCAATGGAATTTCCATTTATATGCGCCAACGCACGATTGGGCACGGCACAGTTTTTGCATCGCCTGTAACAATGACCCCCCATGAAAATGGCGCCTTTGTCGAACCAATGATGCGTCTCGGCATCCAACAGGCGCAACAATTGATGGACGAGTTGTGGCAATGCGGATTACGCCCAACAGAAGGGACTGGTAGTGCAGGAAGCCTAGCCGCTACAGAGAAACACCTGAAAGATATGCAAGAAATATCAAAATCACTTCTAGTACACACTCTGAAGATGCAAACTAATTAGGAGAGCGAAATGAACAACAATGACGAGTTAGGTTTGCTTCCGGAAATATCGGCTTCATTCTATTCATCGGCGCAGTGCATGGTGTGTATTTCTTATGTGGAGGTAGGTATGAACGGAACCTTTATTGACCTTGACTATGTTTTCTACATCATCTTGCTAGTCGGGACGATGGTCGCGCTGTATTTATTAGCAACAGAGAAATAAAGAACCTAGTATACTCCCTACCGAGTCCTTGTTCTAGACAACTGGCTCCGTTTGATTGAGAGATACTCTTTTATCTATTTCCTATAAAGAAGTAGATAATTGAATTATCCCTTACAAAGAAAAGAAAGAACTAATATGAAACTAAAGACAGACTTCCTAATAGACTCTACTTGGAATACTTCAGGTAGAATAGAATTTGAGAAATGGAGAGATACTAAGCGTCCACTAGCAGATTATGCTAAACTCTACCTAATGCAAGAAGCATTCAAAGCAGGTAGACTATCAGTTCTGAAAGAGATTAAGAAGAGGAGAGAAGAAAATGCCTAAGATAATCAAGAACATTTTAGAAGAACAATCTCAACAGATTGAAGATTGTATGAACAGAGAATCTCAGATGAGTGATTGGGAAAGAGGATTCATACAGTCTATTCAGGAACAGAGAGAAGCTGGAAGATTCCTATCAGATAAGCAAGTATCCAGATTAGATATTATCTGGGAAAAATTAACAGCCTAACTAAAAGGAATAGAATAAGAATATGGACATTCGCCTATCTCATTCAGCCCTATCTACTCTTCTAGTCTGTGAACGCAAGTTCCAACTAGATAGACTTCTAGAAGGCTCGCCAGATAAAGAAGAATACCCTGCCACTGTATTTGGAAAAGCATTCGGCGAGGGAGTCTCCACCTATCTAATAACACAAGACCAAGACCTGTCTTTATTCAAAGCATGGCTAGGTTATTGGCCTATCTTAGAAGATGATAAAAGAACAGAAGAGATTCTTATCAATCTAATGATAGTAGCATTCCCTTCCCTTGATAATCTAGCACAAGATTATGAAGTAGCAATCTTCGAAGGTAAGCCAGCAGTTGAACTATCCTTCAGATTGAATGGACTTCAATCAGATACCCATAAGAATAACATCTACTTTGTAGGATATGTAGATGTGGTATTGAAGAACAGATATACAGGGAAGTATGCAATCTTAGAGAACAAAACAACAGGCTTAGGACTGCTAGACTTAGACCCTCTCTTCAAGAATTCAGGCCAAGCATTAGGCTATTCTATTGTCTTGGATAGAATTGCAGGACAGGAGAATGCAGAATATGATGTTATCTACCTGATAGGTCAACTAAAATCCACTAGCAATAATGGATTCTCTCCCCTCGTCCATGTTAAGACTTACAATAAGAACCTTCAGGATAGACTGAATTGGTTTATCTCCTTAGGCATGGATACCAATAGATTAGAACAGATGCTAGAACTGAATGTATTCCCGTTCAGAGGAAATAACTGCCTACAATTCATGCGCCCCTGCATTCATTTTGGAACCTGTAACTTGCAGAGACTAGATAGATATAAACAGATAGAAGAAGATGTAATTGACTATCAGTTTGTATATAATCTAGATGAACTAATTGATAACCATATAGAAAGGATAAAGTAAGGATGCCTAAAGGAAGTCTGCTAGACTCTCAAATGAATAAGATAATAGAGAGTCATATAGAATCTCCCCTCCCCAACAATCAGACTATAACCATCTCAACAGAATCTCTCAAGGATTTAATGGGATATTGTTATAGTCTAGGAAGAGACGTTGGGGTGATGAGAACGCAATATAAACTAGAACCCTACCAAGACTAGAGAGACTAAGGAGAATAAAATGAATCAGAATATATTAGATACATTAACAGAAAGAGGTGAGAGATATGGAAGCTTCGACTCTCATGCTGCTATCACTCAAGAATTAAAGAGAGTAATGGTAGAAACTCCCAACTGGAAGAAACTATCTCCTTCCATGAAAGAATCCCTTGAGATGATAGCTCATAAGATAGGAAGAATTCTGAATGGCTCTCCAGAATATGTAGATAGCTGGCGTGATATAGCAGGATATGCGACATTAGTAGAAATAGAACTCATAAACCAAGACACAAATATACAAACAGGCATCCCACTCTAATTTAAAAATAAGGAGAATATAAAATGAAAACTAAGACAGTAACCTCAGTAGACTTCCCATCTAACTATGTAAATTTAGAAGATAAGGTTGCCTTAATGCAAAGGGTTCAAATTCTGCAAATGACAGATAAGGAAAATAATCTAAGCCCCTATTCCTCTCCTGAATATTCGGACTTGTTAAAAGAATTAGTGAAGTCCTGTATTGCTGAAGTAAGAGAAACAGAGAAACTTCTACATGATTCGGAAGAATAGGAAGGATAGAAAATGAAACTATCTGAATTATCCAAAGCAGCAGCAACTCATAAGCCGAATCATTCTATTCTTCTCTATGGAAATCCAAAAACGGGAAAGACTCGTCTTGTGGGAACTGTTGCTAAAATCCCAGAGATTAAGAGAATCTTCTGGTTCGATTTAGAGAATGGAGCAGAGACTCTTCTGCATATGAATCTCTCCCCCGACGAACTAGATAAGATTAACCTCATTGCAATCTCTGATACAAGGGAGATTCCACGAGGGATAGAAACAGTTCTCAAAGCATTCTCTTCTAAAACTCCTATCAAAATCTGTGACCTACATGGTAAAGTAGGCTGTATAGAATGTGAAAAGACTAAAGCAAGCAGTGTAGAATTCTGCATGAATTCATTAACCAAATCCGATCTGGTAGTCATTGATAGTGGCAGTCAGTTAGGAGACTCTGCATTAGCTTTGGCAATGGCGGGGAGAGATATAACAGCAAAGCCTGGTTATGATGAATACGGAATGGCAAGTAAATATCTATCTGATATCTTAAGCATTATCCAAGCTGCATTCTATACTAACTTCGTAGTAATTACCCATGTAATTCCTATTGAGGAAGAGATGAATGGAGTTAAGAGAGACAGATACTTCCCCCTCATGGGTACTAGAGCTATGTGTCAGAAGGTAGCTAAGTACTTCGGTACGGTAGTATTCGTAGAGATTAAGATGGGGAAACATGCCGCCGGAAGTAGTAGTCTATATAGAGGTGATGCAACTACAGGCTCTCGAACCAACGCAAAGATAGAAGCATCTAAGGAATTGGATATGAGAAGTATCTTAGTAGAAGGAGGAATCCTCGCCTGAGGAATAAGGTTAATCAGGCACACTAAAAATTGTGGCACTTAAAACCTAGCACTTAAACTTGTAAACTTAAACTAAGGAAATTAAAATGAATGATACAACTCTCGTAGGTTCTTCTTCTGCTGATATGGAAGCTCTTCTGAATCAAACTCTAGATGGGGTAAAGGCAGCACCAGACTTCACAACTCCCCCCGCCGGAGAATACAGACTGTCAGTGAAGGATGCAAAGCTCATCGCTCCAAAAGAAGCGGGTAAGTCTCCTCGTATCAATGTGATGTATACAGTGGTACAGACCTACGCTACTGCATCTGGGGAAGCTCCTGTACCTGATGAGTCTATGTTCTCTGAGGGCTTCCAGTTTACTGATACCGGCCTGCCATACTTCAAGTCCCGTGTAGCAGCGATTCTGAATGTGGATAATGTAGATGGAGTTACTATTGGGGATATGCTTTCCTCCCTGAAAGGTCAGTCTTTCGATGCAAGGATTTCTATTAAGAAGTCCCCTAATCCAAAGGGTGGAGAATATGAGAACATCCAGATTCGTGTAGTTCCACCAGCTGCATAAGAAACAGAGTAAAGAGTAACAAAGAGTAACTAATTTCTCCCTTTCATTAGAATAACAGTGAAGGGGAGAATCTAATTTACTTTTCAGCAACCAGTAGGGGAATATCATGGCAACAAGGCTTCTAGTAAACTACCATAACTCAGAACATAATTACCTCTCTGTACTCACCTACTACCTTAAGAAACTCGGATATGAAGCAGTTGCCACTTCCTCAACCTTATCTATTGGAGAACTTGTATCTAAAGCTCAAGCTGCCAACTGTCAAGGTATCTTCCTAGTTAATAAAGATACTCTAATAAACTGTGTCCCAGGAACCAAACCATCACTAGATGATTGGAGAGGTTCCTATCTTGCATTCACAATTCCAACAATCGTAGGAAATAGTTTAGCTCATACTCAGACTGTTCCTTATGGGGCATGGCTGATCGAAAAGGATTTACTTAAATTCAAGCAGCTTCCTCTAAAGAATAAGATAGAATTCTCCTTCACTGTATTAGATTCGACAGATAAATTCTTTGATGCTTTCAATGACTTGAACAAAGCTGAATGTATAGCCTATGATATAGAGACAAAGACTATCAATAAAGAAGAAGAGAAGGGAAAGGAGGGAGGAGTCCTAGAAGGTGGGGATACTATTATCACCTGCTGCTCTTGGACTGCTATCTATGCAGACAGGAGCTTAAAGACATTTGTTCTTCCATTAGTCAACTTTCTAGAAACTCATTGGGTTACAGATTTAGATTATTGTAGAGCTATCCAGTTCATGCAGGCTGTGAATAAGCTGGAGATTCCTAAGGTAATGCACAACGGAATGTACGACTGTACCCATTCTATAATCTATAACGCAGAACCTCATAACTGGACTCTGGATACTATGGCCATGATGCACTCTGAATTCTCAGAGCTGCCTAAGACGCTCGACTTTGTAGCTTCTATTGCTCTCCCTGATTATTGTCAATGGAAGGCAGAGGCAGCAGAGGCTTCCAAGAATCATGACATCCATAGATACTACGCATACAACGCAAAAGATACTTTCATCACAGCTAGAATCCTCCTCCACTATCTGAACAATCTCCCCGCCTATGCAGTGAAGAACTATCAATCCCAATTCAAACTGGTATATCCTGCACTCTATTGTAACTTCGAGGGAATCAAGATAGACCAAGAGAAAAGAATTGAACTGAGAAGCAAGGAAGAGCATAGATTAGAGGAATCCCTTAAGACTCTGAGAACCTGCCTAGCAGATGAGAACTTCAATCCATCTTCTCCTAAGCAAGTGAAACAATATATCTATGAAGTCCTAGGAGCTAAAGACCCACAAGTAGGAATGAAGAAGGATGCAGAGGGTAAGAGAGTAAAGATAATTCAAGGAACTAATGAGAAGAATCTAAAGCAGGTAGGAATGCAGCATCCTATCCTTCTCATGGTAACCTCTTCTATCATAGAATATAGGGAAGCCAGAAAAGCTATCTCTACCTATATGGACTTCTTACAGAAGAATGGAAGATTGTTATACAGTCTGAATCCCTTTGGTACAGAGACAGGGAGAATGGCCTGCCAAAGTTCTTCTCTATGGTGTGGTACTCAGGTACAGAATATCCCTTACTATGCTAAAGATATGCTAGTAGCGGATGAAGGCTTTGAGATGTTTGAGATAGATAACAGCCAGAGTGAGGCAAGATGCACAGCCTATCTAGCAGGAGAAACAAATCTTATTAAAGCCTTAGAGGAAGAGGGAAGGGACTTCTATACATCCCTCGGCTATCTCTTCTTCAAAGTTCCCTATGAGGAAGTATCTGAGTTCCTCCGTAATAAGATTATTAAGAAGATAGTTCATGGTACAAACTATATGATGGGAGTTACTACATTCATAGAGAATGCCGGTGAGCAGAATCTAATAGATGCAGCTTCCTTCCTTGGGATTAGAATCTCGATGAGTCCTAAATTAAAAGAAGGTGAGAAGAGTCTAAAAGAGTTCGCCGCCGATGTCTTAGAATCTTACCATGCCCCATTCCCTAAAGTCCGTCAATGGTATGGGAGCATCAAGCAGGAGATTATGGCAACCCACATGTTAAGGAGTCCACTAGGGCATACAAGGTATTTCTTCGGGAATGTGGAGAAAAACCATCAAGCCTTCAACTCTGCCGTTGCCCATGCCCCTCAAAACCTCTCTGTATCAGTCTTGAATATAGGTTTGTGGAAAACTTGGCAGCTTGTAAAGAAACACGAAGGCAAGCTCCGGCTGAAAGCCCAAGTCCACGATTCCATCCTAGCCCAAGTTGATAAGAATCACTCTGAGATTATGAACGAAGTAATCGAAGCTATGCAGAATCCCGTAGTAATTCATGGGCGCACGTTAAGAATTCCTACTGATATAAAGGTAGGAGACTCTTGGGGGAATATGGAAAAGAAGAAGGGATAACCTAATAATGGACTTCTTCGAAGATTACTTTAAGCATGTAGGAGATACAGAATCTCCTATGATATATCATAGATGGGGAGCCTTATCAACCCTCTCTACTATGATAGGGAGAGAAGTAATATTACCTTTCGGACACTCTGAAATATTCCTCAACCAGTATATTCTATTGTTAGGAACTCCTGGAGCCAGAAAGAATGCTCCTATCTCTATATCTAGAAAACTATTACAGAAGGCAGGATATAATAGATTTGCCAGTGAGAGGACTTCTAAAGAAAGATTCTTTGCTGATATGGTGTATAAACTAGACTATGATTCGGCAGATGGAATAGAAGATTTAGAGTTGTTAGTATTGGAAGCTCCCAGTGAAATCTATATTTCTAATGGGGAGTTCCTCGACTTCATAGGTCAAGGTAATATGGACTTCCTAACAGCTCTTACGACTCTATGGGATAATCTACCTCACTATAAACATCCTAAGATGAATGGTAAGAGTATTCATATACATAAGCCTACTATCAATATTCTCGGCGGGGCAACAGTTAAAGGCTTGGGAATGGCAATACCTCATGAAGCATTAGGAACAGGAATACTATCCAGACTTCTCCTCATCTACTCAGAACCCACTTCAACTAAGATAACATTCCCAGATTTAATAATAGACTCTTCCTCAGACCAAGTAGTAGAAACTCTAATGAAACTAAGAAGAGATTGTAAAGGAGAGATTACTAGAAGTAAGAGAGCTACTAATATCCTAGATAAGATGTATAAACAATTCCCTGGAATGGATGATGCCAGATTCGCAGATTATTGTTCTAGGAGATTCACCCATTTATTGAAGGTAGTAATCCTAATGGCCCTATCAGAACATAGAATGGAGATAACTGAGGAGGATGCACTTAAAGCTAATACCATTCTTCATTCAGCAGAGAGACATATGAGTAGTGCATTAGGAGAGTTTGGAAAGAGTAGGTATAGTGATGTAAGCAATACCATCATAGAAGCATTGAACAAAGCTCATGCTCCCATTAGTCATGGAGAAATATGGAAGATGGTAGCTAAGGACTTATCTGACTCAAGGGAACTAGGAACCATTATGAAGAATCTCTTAACCTCAGATAAAGCTCAGGTACTTACAATAGGAGGGAAGCAGGGATATATGGCATTGCATAAAGAACATAAGGAGTGGGATAAGGAGTTGTTATTAGAAGATTATCTAACAGAGAAAGAAAGGAATTAGAAAATGGATAAGATAGAAGAAAATAAAGAATTGGAATTAGAGAAGCCAGAACATGAGGAATATAGAGAGGAAGTTTATTCTCCCCATACTGAAGTTATAAACTTAGGAGAAGGGAATAAGATAGACTCAGGAGCTCCTTCTATAATCTTAAGTGGAGAAGTAGGAAGGACTGAGGAATATAGAAGGAGTGACCATCCTGACTTCATGACTTCCTCAGAATTAGAGACAATAGAATTCACAGGACTTCGACATAATACTCTGGCAATGAGAATGGAGATATGGACACTAGGGGATTTGAGGGGATTCGTTGGAGATGCAGTAATAGCAGCAGACCCAGAAGCCCTTCCCAGACTTCATGCAGAGATATTCGGATTATTTTATAAAGGAGAATAAACAATGAGCACAGATATAATGGTCGATTTAGAAACAACAGGAGTCAGTGCAGGATGCGGTATCCTATCAATAGGAGCCTGTACAATGGATGAAGAAGAGAAGTTCTATGAGAAAATAGACATAAAGAGTTGCAGAGAGCATGGATTAAAAGACCTTCCTGCTACTATCAATTGGTGGAGTATGCAATCAGCAGAAGCCAGGATGGAAGCATTCTCTGGGAGTATGGAATTGATAGCAGTCCTGGGAGACTTTGCTGATTGGTTTAGGAGAGTAGAGAGAAGGAAGGGAAAAGAGGGAGAGGCTTTCATCTGGGGTAATGGAGCAGACTTCGACTTACCTATTCTTAAGGCAGCCTATGAAATCTGTGATATGAAAGTACCATGGAAGCCTTACAATGGTAGATGCTTTAGAACATTGAAGAATCTTCCTATGAATAAGGAAGTGAAGATGGATAAGTTCGAGGGAATGAAACATAATGCATTAGATGATGCTATCTATCAGAGTAGGCACATGATGAAGATTCTAAGATTTATGAAGAAAGAATAAAGATAAAAGTAAGACAATAAAAAACCCCACTCCTGATAAGAATGGGGTTTTTCTTTTCCCTCTTTTCCTTCTTTTCCTTCCTAATCTTCTTAATCTAAATCTTCTATCATCATATTCAATGGACTTTCTGGTTTGAATTTATCTCTTACAGTATAACTCCCCGGTTGAATAGCCATCATAGTAGCCTTCCTCACGGCACTTCTCCAGCCGGTAGGAGTTCCTGTCCTCAGATACTCATTAGCCAGAGAAGAATAATCCTCATCAGTCATAGCTCCATTCTCGATATAAGACTTCAATCTGAATGTAACTCCCTCCCTCCTGTCTTTATCTAATGAGCCATACATAGTATTCAGATGCATAGCCTCTCTAACTTTAATCTCCTCAATAGGTCTAGTTGCTAAGAGCCTACTGAAGATTCCATTGACTGTATAGAGTTCATCATCTTTAGCTACTACATCACCAGAAGAAGTAATGCTTCTCCCGCTCGCCAATTCACTTATTCTAGCAATGGGTCGGCTAAGACTTTGTAATGATAGAGCCTCAAGCATAGCCCTGCCTGTATTGGCATCAGCAGTAAAGGCTGCACTGACAACTCTTTCCATCGCAGTATAAGCCTGCTTGGTAAAGTTGACTGCTGCAATAGTATCATAACTCAGAGGATTAGGAATTCTAGGTTGTATATCTCCACGAGTATTGATACCTACCAGTTGGCTAGGAAGCCCATATAATAGCAAGGTAGCAGTCTCATCTCCAATAGCTCTAATAGCCCCTGTCTGCAAGTCTACATTATCATCAGAGAAGTGTTCCCCTATCATTTCACTAATAGGATGAAAGCCGGGGAGAGATGCTGTCCCGAAGATAGTCTGCTGAGTAAGCATCATCTTAGAGAGTCCTTTCCAATTCCTACTACCTACTTGAGTATAGATATGTTGTCCCATAGTAAGCATGTAGGTTTGGAACAATCCCATAGCTACTCCAACTGTACCTTGGAACATGGCAGGACGTTGAGCTGCCGCATAGTTACCTATTGCCTCATTCATAAAGTTTCTAGCAAAGGTCATAACTCCTGCATCGCTTATTCCAGGATATGCCTTCTTAGCTAATGCAGCACCAGTAAAGAATGCCTGCCTACGAACAAAGTGTTCACTCTTATCGGCGGCGGTAGATAACCAATTAACCAGAGTAGAGTCAACTAAATCTTCTGCTTTAGACATCATGCCAGGTTCTAGATTCTTAACCTGCTTCATAATACCATTGACAGTCCTCCAGTCATCATTGAACAGTCCTTCTTTGATAGCCAAATCCTCTAGCTTACCAGATAAGGCTTTGTTCTTAGCAAACCTAGCTCCATCATACATTGCCTCTGTAACATAGAATTTAGCATTCTTATTCAGAGTATTCCCCATAAAACTTCCTGCCATCTTCTTAGTAATAGCCGCACTTGTAAGAATAGGGAGGGACATTATATTTACAAGAGGTTGAGCAAGCTCGCCCATCCTTAGAACAACAGTGGCAGCAAGACTATTCGACAATGCTACCAGTCTAGCCGATTGGGCTTCTCCTCTAAGGTTTCCTTCTCTTATATAAGCAGCAGCTCCAGCTTTGAAGTTAGGCTGGTATCGAATACCTTGATTCCCAGCAGCATCTATGAAGTCCTCAACAGTTTGGAAAGGATTAACAATTCCTTCCTTCTCCATTTGAGCTATTACTTGCTTCCAATCTTCTACAGTTCTATGCTGCTTACCAACCACCGGACTAAGAACCTCAGAAATAGATTTGAGTCCTCTATCTGCTACAGACTGTAATCCTGTTTGGAAATTCAACCATCCACCATATTGAGTTAGATTACTTCTCCCCAATAAGATATTCTTCATTACCATTCCAGGGTCAACAGGGCTAGTAGCTCCTTTCTGTACTGCATTTAATGCAGCAGGAGAGTATCCTTTCATAGCAATTGCTGACAGATTATCCATATGCTCCATGATAGGGGCATACTGAAGTTGGGCAATGTTATCTATATTCCTACCAATATGATAGTCGTATCCTTGGATAATCTCAGAAAGGACTTCTGTATTAGTAGAAGGCATTGCTCTTGCAGAAGCCCCTCCATGTAACTTGGAAGAATCTGCAATTGACATATACATACTATCATGCCTACCATGAATCTTATTCCAGTCATCCTGGTCTTTACCCTTAGTAATTACCTTATAGAAATTCTTATC
>AMFJ01034891.1_pt1 | contig 17508 bp, 15 predicted proteins | sample 427208 | NCBI WGS metagenome assembly AMFJ01 (sample SAMN02954298, study PRJNA114691) | groundwater metagenome | biome: aquatic; feature: subsurface aquifer; material: sediment; isolation source: subsurface aquifer sediment | place: USA: Rifle, CO | collected 2008-08
ATTTAAGAACCACTCTTATAATAGCAGTTTCACTCCCGGTATCCATGCTGATAACTTTTATTTATATGAAACAGCTTAATATTCCCATAAATGTTTATACTTTATCCGGGCTTGCCCTTGGAACCGGAATGCTTTTGGATAATTCAATAACCGTTTTGGAGCATATCTTCCGGAAGAAATTGTCCGGTTTATCGCCTAAAGAAGCATCCATTAAAGGGGCCGACGATATGACCCTGGAAATAATAACCGGAACCCTGACAACCATTGTTGTATTTGTTCCTATATTTTTTGTAGATGAACAAATCAAAATGAAGTTTGAGGGATTGGCTATTACGGTAATAGTTTCTTTAATAGCCTCTTTATTCTCTGCCTTGACAATCGTTCCCACTCTGAGTGCCAGAATTAATGTTAAACCCAGGAAAAATATGTTCGGATCATTAACCCGATATTATATTAAAACACTTAGTTTTTGTATCCGCCACAGAGTCTTGCTTCTGGTATTCTCTCTTATATTGCTTGCTTTTTCCGTAACTCTTGGTCGTAATTTGAAGCAGGAATTATCCGGGTCTTCGGAGCAGAATACCTTTACAATTTTTGTGGAACTTCCGGATGGCGCAAAACTTGAGATATCAGACATGGTGGTTGGAGAAATTGAAGAACTTTTGAAGAAAAAGGATTTATATCCTGAAGTCAGGTCAGTTACTGCCAATGTGGAAGGGTGGTCATCAAAAGTTTATGTTAAAGTTGCGCCAAAAATCGAAAGGACAAGGTCAATAAAAGACTGCATTGAAGAACTGCGAAAAACTATTCCCACCCTAAAGACAGTAAAAAAGACTGATGCGTTTGTATATTTCAGCGAAGACAGCGGAGAAGAAGCCGAAGAAGTTTTAATTGATGTATATGGATATGACGGGGAGACCTTAAAGAAACTCGCAAATGAAGTAGCTGCCAAAATGGAAGAAGTGGATGGGATGGTTGATGCAAAACTTGCGACCACTGAGGGCAGACCTGAATTCTGGATCGTACCAAAAAAATATAAAGCAGGGGAATTTGGAATAAGCACTCAGGAGATGGCTGAAACAATTCATGCCCAGATTCAGGGTTTAAGAGCCACTGCCTTTCATCCGAGGGACGGCACGGGAAGGGAAATTGAAACCCTTGTTAGACTTGACCCAAAATACGTTCAATCGCTTGAAGATGTAAGGAATCTCACTATGGTTGGTCCGAAAGGGGAATTATTGTTTTTAAAAGACATAGCGAGGTTTGACGAAGGATTGAGCCCTTCCGAAATATGGAGAACAAATAAAAGCAGAATGATAACTGTCAGCGCCTCCTCAACTAAATTGCCGATGGAAGAAGCCATAAAAAGAATCAAGGAAAAATTAAAATCAGTTAAATTTCCAAAAGATTATTATTATGTTTTTTCCGGGGCCTATTATAAAATGCTGGCAAACCAAAAGCAGCTTATATGGGCATTAATAGTGACACTTTTTCTGGTATATATGATTTTAGCCTGTCTTTTTGAATCATATATTCAGCCGGCGATAATTATGACAACCAATCCTCAGGCGCTTATTGGAACGGCAATATGTCTTTGGTGGTATAAAGTATCAATAACCATGGGTGTATTTATCGGCGGGATCATGCTTGCGGGAATGGTAGTAAGTTCAGCTATAATGCTTATTTCAACTATAAATGAATACAGAAAAAAGCAATACTCCATATACCATGCTGTGCTGCGTTCAGGTGTAGACAGAACCCGTCCGATTTTAATGACCAGTTTGTCAACAATAATCGGCTTTTATCCTATGGCGTCAGATACAAGTCAATTCTCATCGTTATGGGCTCCGCTTGCAATTACAGTTGCAGGAGGTCTTACCAGTGCAACCTTTCTGACTTTACTGATAGTTCCCGGGATTTATATTATTTTTGAAGATGGCGTTAATGGATTTTATAAGATTGGTGACTACATCAAAAATCCAATGACACCTCTAAAACTTAGTATTTATTCTTTAATTAGTTTCAATATACTGCTGCTTTCATTGTATTTATACATTAATTATTTCATTCGGTAACATTTCTGTGCGAATATGTCATGTAATTACAACTGCTGAACTCGGGGGCGCGCAGCTATCAACTTTCAGGTTGATTCTGGAATTATCTAAAACCCAAGGACATGAAATAACTTTGATATATGGAGAAGAAGGATTTTTAAGCGATAAATATAAAGAGCTGGAAAGATATAATGTAAAAGTAATCAGATTTAAAGCGCTAAAGAGACGGTTTAATATTTTTGCGGACTTTAAGGCTTATCAGGAAATAAAAAAATTCCTTAAAGAATCAAATTTTGATATTGTTCATACGCATAGTTCCAAGCCTTCCATTATTGCACGGCTTGCTGCAATAAAATCAAAAATCAAAACAATTCATACTTATCATGGCTTTGGTCATGACTATTTTAAAAATCTTCTGATTAGATTTATATTTATTTTTATTGAAGGAATCATAAATAGACTTAGTTCTGCTCTTATATTTGTGTGCAGAGAAAATTTCGATCGGGCCGGTAAAGTTAAGATTCTTAATAGGAAAAACAATCTTATAATCCCTGATAATATTGATTTTGAAGAGATTAAAACTATAAAAGTCACTAAAAATATCAAAAAAGTTATTGGCTCTATTTTGAGTTTTAAGGAGCAAAAGACTCCTTTTGATATAATAAAAATAATGAAGGGATTATCAGGGAAATTTGATAATCTTCAATTTCAACTGGCCGGGGATGGGCAATTGCTTTCTGAATGCAGGAAATTTGCAGAAAAAATCGATGTAGATATTAAATTTATGGGTAATATCCATAAAATCGGGGAATTTTATAAAAATCTTGATTTATTTATAGGTGCCTCCAGATTTGAAGGTTTATCCATGGCTCAAATTGAATGTCTGATTTTAAAAATCCCGATGGTAATTACAAACGCCGGTGGAATTAAAGATTTCTTTGAAGATGGAAAACAAGGTTTTTTTTATAAATACGGAGATATTGAAAAAGCCCAGGAATTTTGTAAGCAAATTATTGACGGAGAATTTAATTATATACCCATGGATGAAAGAAAATTTGAGGATTTTAAAACTCAAAATATTATAAAAAGAATAGATGGAATATATAAAACCATTTAATGTGTTAAAATATTTTTTAAAGCTAAGACGCTCAAATTCAACAACCTATAATATTTTGCTGAAAAATATTTTTTTAATTTTTAATTTTTATATTGCCCGATTTTAATCCCTTGATTATATTCGCGAACTTTATGAGACTGCGCATGCTTATTAATTAATGATGTTTGCGGCTCTGTTTTAGATCTTCGTAAAAAATAATTTTTAAATACGGAATTTATCTAATGAACCTAGTAATTGTGGAATCTCCTACAAAAGCCAAAACTATAAATAAATATTTAGGCAAAGAGTTTATCGTTAAATCTTCGTTCGGTCATATAAGAGATCTGCCGACAAAACCCGGAAAAAAGAAAACCATAGAAGAAACCATGGGAATAAACCCTTCAAAAGGATGGGAAGCGGATTATGAAATTCTTCCGGGCAAAAGTAAAATAGTCAAAGAGCTGCAGGATGCGGCTAAAAAAGTTGACATCATATATCTTGCGGCAGACCCTGACAGAGAGGGAGAAGCAATTGCGTGGCATCTTATGGAGGTTCTTGGAAAAGCAAAGGTTCCTTTTAAAAGAGTGGTTTATCATGAAATTACAAAAAATGCCATACAGGAGGCTTTTGCCAATCCGGGTGAAATAAATGAGTATCTTGTAAATGCTTATAAAGCCCGACGGTTTCTGGATAGAGTTGTAGGCTTTCAAATATCCCCTCTTTTGTGGAAGTATATTTCAAGGGGGCTTTCAGCAGGACGTGTTCAGAGCGTTGCCGTCAGGCTTATTGTTGAAAGAGAAAAAGAAATAATGGCTTTTATTCCTGAAGAATACTGGTCTATAGATTGTGATTTACTGCAGAAAATTTCCAAAGGAAATTCCTTTAGCGCGGAACTTACTAAAATCAACAACGAAAAGCTGGATATAAAAAACAGTAAAGAAGCAAAAAGTATTGAAGAGGAATTATCCAAACACAAATTTACTGTAACGGAAAGAATAGATAAACCTTTCCGCTCAAAAGCTTATGCGCCTTTTGTAACTTCTACTTTGCAGCAGGCAGCTTCAACCCGTTTGGGATATGGAGTTAAAAGAACCATGGTGCTGGCTCAGAAATTATATGAGTCAGGTTATATAACCTATATGAGAACTGATTCCACACGTCTTAGTGATGTTGCTTTGACCTCAATACGAGATTATATTTCTTCTGAATTTGGAAACAAATATCTGCCTGAAGCTCCAAAAGTATATGCATCCAAAATACATGCACAGGAAGCTCATGAAGCCATAAGACCGTCAGACATTCTGGTTTCATCAAGTCAGATAGATTTAGATGATGATTGTAAAAAGCTTTATGACATAATATGGAGGCAGACAGTTGCTTCTCAAATGAATGATGCCGAGTTTGATACCACCACATTAACGATAATGGCTGACAAATTTGAACTAAAAGCAAAAGGAAGAGTCTTGAAATTTGACGGATGGCAAAAAGTTTTCCCCGAGAAGAATTCAAAAGAAGGGGATTTGGCTGCTCTGCCTCCTGTAGAGCAGGGCGAAGAGCTTACATTGAACAGTATCAAGCCGGCGCAGCATTTTACCAAACCGCCCCCAAGATATTCCGAAGCCAGTCTTGTCAAAGAGCTTGAAAAGCAGGGTATTGGGCGTCCCTCAACATACGCACAGATAATTTCCACCATTCAGGAAAGAGGCTATGTCTATATAAAAACCAAGCGATTTTATGCACATAAAATCGGGGAAATCGTTACGTACCAATTAAAGAAAAGTTTTCCGGAACTTATGGATTATAAATTTACTGCAAATCTTGAAGAAGATTTGGACAAAATTGCATCCGCCGATATTTCCTGGGAAAAAGTCCTGAATAATTTTTATAAGGATTTTAATCTGAAGCTTCAGGCTGTGGAAAAAGACAAGATGCTTAAAATTGAACCTTTGGAAGTGGATATAAAGTGTGAAAAATGCGGACGGCCCATGATAATGTATGTAGGCTCAAAAGGCAACTTCCTTGGCTGTTCAGGTTATAAATTGAAAAAAGACCAGCAATGCAAAAATACAATCAATCTGACCTCTTTTGAAGAAGTCAAAACCAAAATTAATGGCAGCGCTAATGTTGATGAAGAAGAAGCAAGCGCCATTGAATTATTGAAAAAGAAGCGCTGTACAAAATGCAATATGGCAATGGATAGTTTCTTGATAGATGAACACACAAGAATTGACATATGCGGGAATTCTCCTATATGCCCCGGAGTTGAAATTGAAAAAGGGGAATTTAAAATCAATAAAAATGAGCCTGAATTATCAAATGTAAGGTGTGATAAATGCGATAGCCTCATGCTGAAAAAAGAAGGCAGATTCGGGGCTTATTACTCCTGCGCAAATACAGAGAAATGCAAGAATACAAGAAAAATAATGAAAAACGGAGAGGTTGCGCCGCCAAGAGTTGACCCGTTAAAATTAGATGAGGTTAAATGCCCTAAATGCGGTTCCGGAATGATACTCAGAGAAGGCGGCAGAGGACTTTTTCTTGCCTGCTCAAAATTCCCGCGATGCAGAACCTGTTCCAATGTTTCTTCCTTCGTTCTCAATACTTACAAAGACAGAATAGATGAGAAATTTAAATACCTGTGTGACGGACCTGCAACCTGTCCTGAATGCGGTGGAGCGGTAAATCTGCATGCCAGCCTTAAGACCAAAAAACATTACTTTGCATGCGAAAACAAGAAATGCAAGTGGTCGCAAAGTTTATAATAAAAATTTTTATAGATTTTCTCGACAATTATAATAAAAAATAATATTGTTTTCTTACTTTTAATTTAAATTCAAAAAACAATTATTTTTAATAAAAGGAAATCACGAGATGAGAATTTCAAAAATCTTTATTGGGTTGGTTATAATGTTTTCTTGTTTCTATGTTTTTTCAGCCGAACCACAAAGCGAAAATACTTTCAAACACGGTAAAATAGTTAGCATAAGCGGCAATGATATAGTTATTTCAGTGCTGGATGAATCCGGAGCGGAGGTTGATCTAAAGCTGACTTTTGCAGAAAAATGCAAATTAAGAAATTGCAAAACCAAAGAAGAACTCCAAAAAGACCATTGGGTTGATGTCATGTTCAATAAGAACAAAGAAGTTATCATGCTTCAATATGATGCTGAAGGATATTGATTAATAATTCGCTAATCAAAAATGCAAACTCATTAAGATTCCCGGATCAATTAAGGGTTAATAACTTTAATATCTTCGTTCAGTTAAAGTTTCGTTGATAAAAATTACGCTGAGTAGATTCTGTAATTTATGTTTTGCAATAATTTAATATCCAACGAGTTTTTTAAGATTTCAATTAATCCGCTAAAGGGCACAAGCATTGTTAACTTCCATGTTAATAAGAATGGCAAGTGGCTTGAAGTAATGCCCGATACCTCAAAACCAAACTCAGAACTTGATGCTGCCAGTTTTTTGATGATTCCTTATTCCAATAGAATTGAAAATGGTTTGTTTGAATTTGAGGGGAAAAAATATAATTTACAGACCAAGCATGATACACATGCAATTCATGGTGATGTGCGTTATAGACCCTGGGAATTAAAGTCAAGGAGCGATAACAGAATAATTTATTCTTTTACCTCAGAAAGTATTGCGGATATTAATTGGCCCTGGAAGTTTGAAGGAGAAGCTGTATATTCTCTTGAGAAAAATATTTTTCATTCAGAAATCAAAGTTAAAAATAAAGACATAAGTAAAATGCCTGTTGGATTAGGCTGGCATCCTTATTTCAATCGGGATTTGACAACATTGAATGAAAAAGTCTTTCTATGTTTTGATAATGAGCGTGTTTATCCGGATGATTTTGACAACAGAATCCCTTCGGGTCTTCCTCAACCCATTCCGGAAAATAGAAGCTTTTCTAAAGAAAAGTTTCTTGAACGCGATGATTTTTTTGATAAATGTTTTCAGGGATTTAAGGGCAAAGGTTTTATTCATTGGCCTGAAAGTAAGTTGAAATTACTGTTTGAATGTTCCGGTTTATGCAGTCATTTGATAATTTATAATCCGCTGAAACCATATTTTGCTGTAGAACCGGTAACTAATGCAAACAATGGAGTAAATCTTTTATCAAAAGGCCACACCTGTTCAGGTGTTAAAATTCTTTACCCGGGAGAGGCTCTTTCAGCTTTTTTCAACCTTATAGTTGATTAACCAAATTGTTTATTCCATTCCAAAAATATTTCTGCTTTTTTAGGAGAAAAATGTTTTAAATGGCTAACTATATTATCAATATTTTTTTCAAAATATAATTTTGCAAGGGCCCCTTTGGAATAAAATTTATCAGCCCAACAGATAAGTTTTTCTTCAATAGTTTCCGGAATATAATTTTCCCTGGGTAAGGGGAGGTTACTTTTATCTATGTCCTCTATTGTAATTCCTGTTCCTATATGATTTCTACAAACGCGTGCAAAATTTATCAGATTGTAGTTTTCAAAAATCTTTGCTCCAATGATACCATGTCTTATATAATGTTCCTGTCCGAAACAATCAATTTCAGGTGCATGAGTTTCTATGCTTCCAATATCGTGAATTAATGAAGCCTCAAAAATAAACTGAAGATCGGGTTTTAAATGAATGACATTTTGAGCGCCTTGCAGAGCTTTGTATGCAACCGCAAGCCCGTGGTTTATCATGATAGTAAGAAAAGGTCTGTCAACTTTTACATATTCGCAAATAATTTTAAATGAAGGGGATTTTAAAAATTCACAAAACAATTTTTTTTTAAAGTCATTTCCAGATACAGCAAGGGCTTCGCTGCACACTTTTATGCATGGTTTCTGTTTTAGAAGACTCATTATTAAAATTCCTATGAATCAAATCATAATGTGCCATTTTGATTGTTGGCTAATTCAATGTATTTATTAATATTCTTTTCTGCTTCGGTGTCTTTCCCTAGTTCTTTCAAAAGTTTTCCCAGATTAAAATAAAATAATGGAACATTAGGGGCAAGTTCAATGGCTTTGGAATAATCACTTATTGCGCTTTCGAAATCTTTATTCAGATAATATGCATAAGCCCTGCTGTTATAAAAATAGGGTTCATTGGCATTTAACTTTATTGCAGAATCATAATCTCTAATTGCTTCAGCGAGTTTTCCCTGCAAAATTTTTGCGAAAGCCCTGTTTGTGATTGGCAGAGGGTCGTTTGGAGAAATAATACAGGCACTATTGAAATCTTCAATAGCTTTTTCAATATTGCCGTTTTTGGCATTTGCTATTCCTCTTTTAATGTAGAGAGAAGAAGAATTAGGGCTTATTTCCAGAGCTTCAGAATAAATATTAATTTTTTCTCCAAATTCAGAAGTTTCGTCCCCCTTAATAACTAAAGCGATACATTCTTGAGAAAGTTCTTCTTTTATTTTTGGATCGATTAATTGATTCTCTTTTGTATAACCATTTTGATCCGGAATGTTTTCAGCAGTATCTTCCTGGCACATTACATTCGTATTAAGGGCGATAATTATTGAAATACATACTAAATTAATTATTGTCTTATTATAATTCATTTTGAACCATTTGCTCCATAGATTGACGTTTTCTTATAAGTTTTAAATTGCCATTTTTTGTAATCAGAATTTCAGCCGCTTCAGGAAATGAATTGTAATTTTTTGTGCACATACTGGCACAATAGGACCCTGAGCCTTCAATTACCATTAAGTCATTTATTTCAGGAACCGGAAATTTTCTTGGAGCCAGTTCTTCAGGGCATCCCGGTTTAGGAGTTAATATGTCGCCGCTTTCGCAGCAATGTCCTGAAACCATATAAAGCTTTTGAGTTTTCTTATTATCATTTTTTGGGGATAAGGGAACATGAATAATCGGATGTTGGGCGCCGTATAATGTGGGGCGGGCAACTTCAGTCATTCCGGTGTTAAGTTTAATAAAATTAAAGCCGGTTTTGCCGGTGTTTACAATATCCATGATTCTGGCGATAATTGAACCGTTTTTGGCGGTCAAAAAAGTACCGGGTTCAATTTCCAAATGCAATTTTCTGCCTGTCTTTTTGAAGAAATCTATAAATGCTTTTTTTACCGGGAGGCCGCATTGTCTCATATTTGTTGATTTTTCGTAAGACATCCTTCCTACTTTAAAACCTCCTCCAAGATTTAAGATTTCAACACCCGGAAAAGTCTCAACCAGTTTTAAACTCATTAAGGCAACCTTTTTCCATATCAAAGGGTCAGACCCTGAACCGATATGTGTATGAAGAGTTTTTAATGTTAAATGATATTTTTTAAGAATCTTTTGAACTTCAGGAATATATTCATACCAAATACCAAAACTCGATGAAGGTCCTCCTACATTGCAACGATTGGAATGTCCTGAGCCCAGTCCAGGATTTATTCTTACTCCCGGTGAAGTATTTGGAAATAATTTTCCGTATTGTTCAATCTGATTAAGAGAACAAGCAACAAATTTCACACCTTTTTCTATCAGATACTTTAAATCCGATGGGAACTCCTGGGCGGTTATCTGGATATGTTGCGGGGGAATGCCTGCTAAAATTGCTCTTTGAGCTTCGAAACCGGAGCTGGCATCAATTTCTAATCCTCTGGTATGCAATAGTTTTAATATGGTTTTGTCAGGAAGGGATTTCATAGAAAATCGCACTGTAATTCCATACGCATTTGGAAAGCTAAGCGCTTCAGAAGCGGATTTAAGAAGACTTACTTCATCGTAAACAAAAACAGGCGATCCAAATTTGCCGGCAATTAATCTAACTTTGTTGTTGTCAAGAAACTTTAACTTTTCCATATAAGAACTATCATTTTGACTGTTTTGCAATTACCTCAATGGTTTTTTTTAAAATATTATTTCCCTTGCATTAAAGCAATAATCCGTTCAACGAATTTATTTATATCAAAGGGCTTGGTAAAGAAATCTGTTACGGATAATTTATCTGCTAAATCAATAATTTCAGAGGTTGAGTAAGCCGTCATAAGAATAATTGTACTTTTTGTTATGCTCTTTTCCTGAATTTTACGTACATTTTTTACAAGTTCAGTTCCATCCATGACAGGCATTTTAATGTCTGTAACTATAATATCGTAGAATTTATTCTCGAGTTTCGTTAAAGCATCTTCTCCGTTTATGGCAGTATCGCAATTAATTTCATAGATTGTTAAAATCTGACTCATTAACTCAAGTAGGTTGGGGTCATCATCAACGACTAAAATTTTTTTATTTTGTTTATCTATTGTGTTTTGATTCATAAATATTATTTATCTTAAATTTAATGAAAAGGCAGGATAATATAATTCTTAGAAATAATGCAAGAATTTATGAAATAAAAATTTCATACAACATTCAAAAAAAAGGGGGAGGGGGAAGGTTTAAATAAAAGATACCGGCAAACCCAGTGCTTTTTCTAAAAGCAGAATGTAATCCTTGTCTTTAATATGTTTAATATTAAATTGGTCCATGTGTTTATTTGTAAATTGAGTATCTAAAAGAATCATGCCTTTTTTCTTCATTCGTGAAACAAGTTCCATTAAGGCTATTTTTGAACAATTACTCTTCAAATAAAACATGCTTTCACCAAAGAATGCTCCGTGAATTGATATTCCATAAAGTCCCCCGCCCAGTTGACCGTCCACATAAATTTCAAGAGAATGCGCAAATCCAAGTTTGTGAATTTCATAATATAAATCAAGCATTTCCGTGGTAATCCAGGTTCCTTCTTTTCTATTCATACAATATTTCATGACGGTTCGAAAATCATAATTGATTTTTACTTCATAGAAGAGTTTCTTTTGAAATCGTTTTAGGGAATTTGAGATATGAAAATCATCTAAATCTATAATAGCTCTTGGGTCGGGGCGAAACCAGCCGATTTCTGAAGTATTATCCAGTCCCATAGGGAAATAGCCGTTGCAATAAGCAGAAATAATCAATTCAGGAGTTAGTTTTATTGTAGTCATTGATAAATTTAAGAAAATAAACATGCCCGAAGCCGGACTTGAACCGGCACGATCTTGAGGATCGAGAGATTTTAAGTCTCTTGTGTCTGCCATTTCACCATTCGGGCATGGACGGGCAACTTACTATAAGAATTGTATTTTTGACAAGAAATTTCTTTGAAAAATTAGAATCTTTTGAACTTGTTATCCCAAAAGGTTTTCATTCTAAATGTTCCGTCATTTTTAATAAAAGATGCAAAATATTCAGAAATCAAACCATCCGCCGAGTTTTTTTATGAAAATTTGACGTTTGTCCAGAATGATGCCATCACTTTCGTTAATTGTTGATTCAATTGTCTTTGTGACTTCTTCCAGGAATAAATATCTGATTTCCAGGAAAAAAGTATTATTATGAAATATATCATGGTTAATTATAACCTGAGCTGGTATTTTGTTTAAAATAGACCTGTATATGTGGTTAAGTTCAGCCCAGCTGGATTTTGTCAGTATAAGATTTATCTGGGCGCGGTCTTTTTCTTTTTCGGGTATTATTTTTAATTCACAGATGGAATTGTTCATAATTTTAACTTTCTTAAATAATTGTAAATATATAAATTTTTATTGCTAACTAATCAAGGCGCAAATTGGTGAAATTTTATCAGGCAGCAATTAATGTGGAATTAAAACTATCAATGACAACTGCAAGGTACGGATTCCTTGTGTAGTGCATGATTTCTATAGATTCATTCACAAAGTTTTCAGGTTCCCATGAATGCGCTTTTAATGAAATATTTCCGTTTTCTGAAACAGAAAGAAAAGTAAATGCTTTTTCAAATACCGGGGAAATTTTAATTGTAAAAATAAAAGAAGGATAAAGCTCTTTTATTTTATTAAAACGATTTTTTACCCGTGCAACATCTTGTTTAGGTGAAGCGGTAAAAAGAATTTCTGCATGAACAATTTTTCTTGTTTCAAAAAGAAATTCCAAAATTCTAGCCAGCGTACCATAGGCGCTTTGATGCATATGAGCCATCAGCATTAATGTTTTATTGTCAGGGGTCAGTAATTTTCCCACAGTGCAACTGCAGGTTGCAATATGCTGAGTTGCAAGAATGTGTTTGTTTTTATGAAAATTTTCTAAATCTTGAGATATCACGCAATGATTTTCTGCGACGACAATGACATTATCTTTAACGTAAGGTTTTTCTAATGAAATTGCAGAACTTTTATAGATATGAAAAGAAATTGGTTTTTCGCCAAAATCTCCAATATCGGCATCCTTACTGGGCGTCATATTTCTAATGTAATTTTCATAAGAACTTTGAATTGAAAATAAGGCTAATTCTGATCTTTTTAAAGTTTTATCCAATTGAGATGCCGGAGAAAGATTGAAATAATTAGAATCAGTTTCATTTACTTGGGCATGAAGTAATGACGCTGAAAATAAAAAGAGTATGTGTATTAAATAAATTTTGTTCAAGATAATTTCTTTTTAAAAAAGGAATTCCAGTTTATTATATTCCAGTATAACATGTTTTAAATAAGAAGGGAATAGAAGCTGAAAAATTTTGCAGTTAACAGAAACTATATGAATTCCAGGCTTGGTTGCATTGATAGATATTATGCGGATAAATTAATGGGAGAAATAATTTCTTTTTGACCAAGAGGATTTTCAGCCGAAGGACTGATGATTATGAATTTTATTGTGCTTAGTATCCAATACAGTTTGATTGCATTTTTTGAATCAAATTTCAGAAGGTTTTTTTTATCTAAAATCTGAAGCTGAGTTACAAATGAATTAAAATCATAAGATAAAATTGGGAGTTCAAGGTTTTCATTATTAATGATTCTTGATAAAGCATAAATTGCATGTAGTTTTAAAAGCACTTCTTTTTCTTTCGAGTCAATTTCATTTAAATTAAGTTTATCGAATAGTATCATTCTTTGAGCATTCTTAAGAGAAATTACCCCCGGTGTGAATGAAGGTAAATCATCTGTTAAAGCATCATAAATAATCCTGCTGGATACAATGCCGAACTGGATAGGTCTGAACTTTGCTGTTTTTATCCAATCAATCTCTGAAGCTTTTATTTCTGCTCCCAGATTTTGCAGCGATACACATAATTTGTTTTTTGATTTCTTTAATTCATATGAAGACATATGTCCGGCATATTCCACGCGCAGCCCGTCAATATCGCTTCCATACATCCACATACCTTTGGTAAGAGAATTATCAAAAGAATGAATTCTAACGATAGAACCTGTTTTTAAATCCTTATTAATTCCTTTTACGATATTCCTTATTTCGTTTTGAAGTGTAACGCTGGCATTATACGGCCATTCATTAATTCTTAATAAATCATATCCGCAATAATTCAAAGCAAATTGAATAGCCATTTTTTCAAGCCAGGAAAGTTGTTTATTATAAGAAGAAATCAAAATTTCCTTAATACGTTTAGAGAATGCGGCATTATTGAATCCGATTTGACCAAGTTCTACAATTATTTTAATTCTATCTAAGTGCGCAGTTTTTCTGAGATTGGTTTGTAATTTGAGTATCTTTTTTATCAAATCACTTTCATGCTTTAGAGAGGTTTCTTTATTTTGCTTGAATTCTTTAAATGCATTAGTTTTTTGAGATGATTGTGATGTAAAAAAAGAGGATGGGCCTAATAAATATTTATTGAAGGGAAAGAATTTATTGGCGTGAAATAACGGTGTTTCAGAATAAAGAGAAAAACAATAAAATATAAATGTAAGTATTAAGTATAATTTAAAATTCATAATAATGTGAGTTTTTAATTGTATAAAAATTATTCATTTGTTGTAATAATGTTAGTATGTTTGATAACATTTCTTATGATAAGATATCATAAGAAGAAGTTAATAACAATAGGTTGAAATTTTTTTTAGTATGATTATCCCTTTTCATTATTAACAAAAAACAACAATAATTTAGCAAAGAAAGAATCTGCATGAGAATTCTAATTACCGGTGTTGCAGGAATGATAGGATCCCATTTACTGGATTTGTTGTTAAAGGATCCAAATAATCTGATTTATGGAGTTGATAATTTAAAAGTAGGGAAAATTGATAATATCAGCAATTACCTGGGTAATAAAAATTTTATATACAATACCTTTGATGTTACCAATATCTACAATTTTATAGACTTATATAATAAACTGGATGTGATTATTCATCTGGCTGCAGAAAAAAAAGGCAATGAATTAATGCCCAGCTTCAATACATTGATTGTAAATACAAAAGGTACTGAAAATATGCTGGAACTAGCCAAACAGAATCGTTGTAAATTTATCTTTGCATCAACTTCCGATGTTTATGGGTTATCGGAAAAACTCCCTTTTAATGAAGATGATAATATTGTTCTTGGACCAAGCCTCATAAAACGCTGGAGTTATGCGGTATCAAAATTGTATTGCGAACAACTTTCTTTTGCCTATTACAAGGATTTTAATGTGCCAATTGTAATTTTAAGATATTTTGGAGGTTTTAGCGAAAAAGCAAGTTTTACCTGGAGTTGCGGTCATATTCCTTTATTTATCGATTCCGTAATAAATGACACAGAAGTAAATGTTCATGGGGATGGAAAACAGACACGGTCAATGTGCTATATTAAAGATATTGTCGATGGTACAGCATCCGCAATAAAATCAGAGAAAGCTATTGGTGAAATCATAAATGTAGGAAGTGATGAAGAAATAAGTGTGATCGATTCGGTTTATATAATTCGTGATGTTTTTTATGAATTAACCGGTATTAAAAGAGAGGTTAAAATCAAACACATCCCAATGCATGAAATATTCGGCCAATATAAAGATATTCTTAGAAGAAGACCTGATTTAAATAAGGCAAAAAAGCTTCTTTCATATACTCCACAATATACTTTTAAAGAAGGCGTAAGGATAACCATGCTGGAAAGATTGTCTCATAAGGGATCTATATAATGATTTATGTTCTTATATTGGTGTATAATGAAGAAGAAAATATTAAAGACGTTATAGTAAGTACTGCTCAATATTTGAATCAGAATAAACTGGATTTTACATTTGTTATTGTTAATGACGGAAGTACGGATAATACAAAAAATATAATAGAACAATGTTCAGGTGATTATAAAATAATTCCGGTTAATCATGAAACCAATTTAGGTGTCAGATGGGGTTTCTTTAACGGATTTCGTAAAGTAATTGATATGGCTAATGATGATGACATTGTAATTACAAAAGAAGGGGATAATACCAGCGATTCTGAAATCATGCTTTCCATGATAGATAAATCATCAGAGTATGATGTTGTGCTGGCCTCTTGTTATATGAAAGGCGGGAAAGTTAAAAACACCACCTTTGTTAGAGTGTTACTGAGTTTTGTTGCTAATTTATTAATTAAGATCTTTTTCAGAGAAATTGCAGCTTTTAATACTTTTAGTTCGTTTTATAGAGTATTTAAGGTTTCAATTTTAAGAAGATATTTTGAAGTTTACAAAGGACGTGAATTGGAATCATTCAGTTTTGCCTGTGTTGTGGAAATGCTTATTAAAATAGCAAGAATAAATGCAAGGATTGTAGAAGTGCCAATGGTATTGGATGCGATTTCAAGAAGAGGAAAAAGTAAAATGCCGAAATTTAAAACCATGATTGATTATTTCAGGATAATAAGAAAATTTTGGCTGAACAAAAGAATTGCTTGAAAAACTTAACCCGAATTTAAGTTTATTTTTTATTTTCCGCGTATTTGTAATATAAACCTAGGTCAACAAAAATCATCAGAGCATTTATAATATACAAACTAATCAGCCAATCCATTGAATACAGAATTTTATGGATTATGCCGCATACGTAGCCTAAGAAAACTATAAACATAAACAATGGGCTTTTACCTGCAACAATTTTGGTCTGGATTGATTTTAAAATTGAAATAGGCCAACTTAACCCGAATAATATCAACATTAATGCTTCAAATACGCTCATTTTCTTATGATATGTTTTTTTTATTTTTGTTAATAAAATAAATGACAGATTTTTTTAAAGGTGATATAGCTACATAGTTTTCTGTAAAAAGTAAATGTTCTTTTTGTAATTATTCAAGACATCTAGTAAACGAGGATAAACGATTTCTGGCGCGTGAATAATGATGACTAATTTCAAGGGTATGGAAGAGGGTAGGACGTCTATTGCTTAGTCATTAAGAGACCAAGATGCGTTGGGGATTTGATTTGGGTATAACTCAATCTACCATAATGTTTTGAGTAGTTGCTTGTTTAATGTGAAAAAAAATAATTTAAAAAGAAGGTGTGAAATGGATGTTACAAGTATTTTCGGTTCAAATGTTTTTAACGACAAAACTATGAGAGAAAGGCTGCCTAAAGAATATTATAAGGAGCTTAAAAAAACCATCGAAAAAGGCACGAATCTTAAACCCCATGTTGCGGAAGTTGTTGCCAATGCAATGAAAGACTGGGCTATTGAAAAAGGTGCTACGCACTATACTCATTGGTTTCAGCCTTTAACAGGTACTACTGCCGAGAAACACGATTCCTTTATATCTCCCACCAATGACGGCGGAGTAATTATGGAATTTTCCGGGAAACAACTTATTCAAGGTGAGCCGGATGCGTCTTCTTTTCCAAGTGGCGGATTGAGAGCAACTTTTGAAGCCAGAGGATATACTGCATGGGACTGTACTTCACCGGCATTCTTAAAAGAAGATGCCTCCGGGGATGTTACTTTATGTATTCCCACAGCTTTTTGTTCTTACAATGGCCATGCGCTTGACAAAAAAACCCCTCTTTTAAGGTCAATGGCAGCTGTATCGGTACAGGCTTTAAGATTACTCAGCGCTTTAGGTAATACCACTTCATTAAAGGTTACTTCTACAGTGGGGCCTGAACAAGAGTATTTCTTGGTTGATAAAGAACTTTATGCAAAACGACTTGATTTAATAGTTTCCGGCAGAACCTTGTTTGGCGCTCCCGCACCAAAAGGACAAGAGTTGGAAGACCATTACTTTGGACCTATCAAAGACAGAGTAGCGGATTTTATGAAAGATCTTGATGTGGAATTATGGAAGATGGGAATAGCCTCCAAAACAAAGCATAACGAAGTGGCTCCTGCCCAGTTTGAAATGGCTCCTATATTTTCAACAACAAATATTGCTGCAGATCATAATCAGCTTGTTATGGAGACCATGCAGAAAGTGGCTCTAAGACATGGTCTTGTGTGTCTCTTGCATGAAAAACCTTATGCCGGGGTAAATGGTTCCGGAAAGCATAATAACTGGTCATTGTCAACAGATGATGGTCTTAACCTTTTAGAACCGGGGCACACTCCACATCAAAACGTTCAGTTTTTAATAACCTTGTCAGCTTTAATACAAGC
>AMFJ01007006.1_pt1 | contig 17464 bp, 19 predicted proteins | sample 427208 | NCBI WGS metagenome assembly AMFJ01 (sample SAMN02954298, study PRJNA114691) | groundwater metagenome | biome: aquatic; feature: subsurface aquifer; material: sediment; isolation source: subsurface aquifer sediment | place: USA: Rifle, CO | collected 2008-08
AATTATTATGAATTTTGATACAAAAATTTTTGTTGCTGGTCACCGTGGTATGGTGGGCTCAGCTGTTGTACGTAAATTGCAGGCTGAAGGATATACCAATTTGCTTTTGAGAACAAAAGAACAATTAGATTTACTAGACGCCAAAGCTGTGGCGGATTTTTTTGTTAGTGAAAAACCTGAGTATGTGATTTTGGCAGCTGCCAAAGTGGGTGGAATTATGGCCAACAATACTTATCCAGCAGATTTCCTCTATCAGAATTTACAGATTCAAAACAATGTAATTCATAATGCTTATTTGAGTGGTGTCAAAAAGTTGTTATTTTTGGGTTCGTCTTGTATTTATCCTCGTGAATGTCCACAGCCAATGAAAGAAGAATATTTGTTGACTGGACTACTAGAAGCAACCAACGAACCTTATGCAATTGCCAAGATTGCAGGCATCAAGATGTGTCAGAGTTACAATAGACAATATGGCACCAATTTCATTGCTGTCATGCCGACCAATCTTTATGGGGAGAATGATAATTTTGATTTGGAAACCTCGCATCTTTTTGCCGCTTTTGTTCGTAAATTTTCGGAGGCTAAAAAGAATAATTTGCCAAAAGTAAATGTCTGGGGTACAGGCGTTGCTAAACGTGAATTTCTGCATGTGGACGATATGGCTTCTGGCTGTCTATTTTTACTAAATAATTTCAATCCTACCAAAGAACAAAATGAAACAGGTGAAATTTTTGTTAATTTGGGCACAGGCGTCGATCTGTCAGTAAAAGAGCTGGTAGAGCATTTTAAGCAAGTTCTGGACTATCAGGGTGAAATTGAATGGGATAGTACTAAGCCTGATGGTACGCCTCAAAAACTACTTGATATGACCAAAATGCATGAAATGGGCTGGAAACATACGATAGATCTAGATGAAGGGATAAAGATGACTTGTGAGGGGTATTTGAACTCTATTGACACCTAATGACACTTAATGTTAGACTATAGTCTATAAAGTCCTTAAAGTTTTTAAAGTCGAAAGTCAAAAGTGATGACATTAGACATTATGGACTTTACAGACTTTTGGCTTTATGAACTTTTGACTAAACTATGGAAATCAAACCAAACTCAGTCTACACCACTACTGAAGCTCAAGACTTGCTAAAGATTAGTAGTAGTACTATGAAAAGACTTTTGAAACAAGGTCTTATTCGTGCTAATAAGATTGGTAAGCAGTACCGTTTTTTAGGTCATGATCTTTTGAAATTGTTGTCGCCGGAAGTTGATGAAAAGGTAACAAACGTTTATCAAAAAGTAAAAATGAAGACGATTGAAAAGACGAAGGAGTGGTAATGTTATAGTTATATTGAATTTTATAACAAAAATATAAGTCATAATATATGAAAAACATTTTAGTAACAGGTGGGGCAGGGTTTATTGGCTCACATTTGTGTGAAAGATTATCTAAGGATAAAAATAATAGAGTTTATTCATTGGATAATTATTTTACTGGTAGTGAAAAAAATCATGTAGAAAATGTGACCTATATAAAAGGGGACACCAAAGATATAGAAGAATTGATTGATTTCACACCTGAAATTATTTTTCATCTTGGGGAATATTCACGTGTAGAACAAAGCTTTGAAGATATTGAAAAAGTTTGGAAGTATAATAAAGATGGTACTTTTGCTGTATTGGAATTTTGTAGAAAAAACAATGTCAAATTGGTTTATGCTGGTTCAAGTACTAAGTTTGGTGATGGTGGTCTAGGTAGAGAACAAAGCCCATATGCTTGGACTAAGGCCAGTAATACAGAACTAGTTAGAAATTATGGTAATTGGTTTGATCTCAACTATGCTATTACTTATTTTTATAACGTTTATGGTCCAAGAGAAATAGCAGAAGGTAAATATGCTACTTTGATTGCACTTTTCAAAAAGAAAATTTTGGATAAGAAACCTCTGACAGTAGTGTCACCAGGCACTCAGAGAAGAAGTTTTACACATGTAGATGATATAATTGATGCTTTAGTATTGGTTGGAGATAAAGGTATAGGAGATGATTATGGAATAGGTAGTGATATCTCATATTCTATATTAGAAGTTGCAAAAATGTTTGGTGGTAAAATAGAAATGTTGCCAGAAAGAAAAGGAAATAGAATGGATGCTGAAGTAATAAGTCAAAAAACTAAAGAATTGGGTTGGGAAGCTAAAATAAATTTGGAAGACTATGTAAATTCATTTAAAGAGAGTCTTAAATAAACTATTGAAGAATAAAAACTGGTAATATGGAAATAATAATCAAACCAAAAAACAAATGGTGGCAACTGGATCTAAAAGAAATTTGGCAATTTCGTGATTTGTTTTATTTTTTTACTTGGCGTGATTTGAAAGTAAAATATAAACAAACGCTTATCGGAGTTTTGTGGGCCGTATTTCAACCATTTATTACTATGGTTGTGTTTACTGTATTTTTTGGAAAATTGGTGCAGATGCCTTCGGATGGAATTCCTTATCCAATTTTTGTTTATATTGGTTTGCTTTTTTGGACATTGTTTAGTACTGGTCTTACTAATGCTAGTAATATTTTTGTAAATAATGAAAAGATTATTACCAAAGTTTATTTTCCTAAATTGACTTTGCTAGTTTCTAGTATTCTTACTAATGTTATTGATTTTTTTATAGCTAGTATTATTTTATTTGCTATGATGTTTTGGTATCATTATACACCAAATATTTTAGGGTTGTTGTTATTGCCAGTTTTGTTGTTAATGACAATATTATCTACCATAGGTATTGGACTATTTTTTTCTTCTATCAATGTCAAATATCGTGATGTTCGTTTTATATTGCCATTTTTTATACAACTTTTGATGTTTTTGACACCTGTGATTTATCCTGTTAGTCTGGCACCAGAGAAATATCGTTGGATTTTGGGGTTGAATCCTATGTCTGGTATAATTGATATCGCTAGGACTGTAATTTTGGGTGTTGGTAGTATAGATTGGCAGTTACTTTTAGTATCAACTATAAGTATGATTGTTTATTTTGTAATCGGTTATATTTATTTTAAAAAAACTGAGCGTTATTTTGCTGATGTAATTTAGCCCCACACTTAATTATTTTATGTATTACGTTTATATACTAAAAAGTAAGAAGGATAATAAATTATATACAGGTTCTACCAATGATTTGAGGAGAAGGTTTAAAGAACACAATACAGGTAAAGTGACATCAACTAAATATAGAGTTCCTTTTGAATTAATATATTATGAAGCTTATAAAGCAGAAAAAGATGCAAGGGATAGGGAACACAATTTAAAATTGAGAGCAAATGCTTTGAGTCAATTAAAGAGAAGAATAAAAATTAGTTTAAATAATTAAGTGTGGGGCTAAAAAATATGAGTCAACCAATGATTGAAGTTAAAAATTTGGGCAAAAAATATCGTATAGGTGAAAAAGAAAAATATCTTGCCTTACGAGACAAAATTGCCCACCCTATAAAAGCTATAAAAAGTTTGCGTGAGCAAAAAGATTTTTGGGCTTTGGAAGATGTCAATTTTACTGTTGAGCCTGGAGAAGTGCTTGGTATTATTGGTAGAAATGGTGCTGGTAAAAGTACTTTGCTTAAGATTCTTTCTCGCATCACTCCACCAACAACTGGAGAAATAAAAATGCGAGGCCGTGTTGGTAGTTTACTTGAAGTTGGTACAGGTTTCCATCCAGAGCTGACGGGACGAGAAAATATCTTTTTGAGTGGTTCGATACTTGGTATGAGAAAAAAGGAAATAGAAAAGAAATTTGATGAAATTGTAGAATTTGCGGGTATTGAAAAGTTTTTGGATACTCCGGTCAAGCGTTATTCTTCTGGTATGTATGTGAGACTAGGTTTTGCGATTGCAGCTCATCTTGAACCAGAGATTTTACTTATTGATGAGGTATTGGCAGTGGGGGACGCAGAATTTCAAAAGAAGTGTCTTGGAAAAATGGGTGACATTACCAAAAATGATGGCAGAACTATTATTTTTGTGAGTCATAATATGAATGCTATAGAAAATTTGTGTTCGAGAGTAATTTTGTTAGATAAAGGTGGTATAGTTGGGCAAGGTAATGGTATAAGAGAAATAATAAAACAATATTTAACACAAAATAGTGGTGATGATAGTAGTTCTGGAATCTGGGTCAATAGTGGAAAAGAATTTATTAATCCATACTTCAAACCATTAAAAATAACTCTGACTAATGAATCTGGTATAAAATTAAATATGCCAGTTAGAAATGATGGTGAAATTTGTTTTAGAGTTGAAGGTGAAGTTTTGGATTTTGATAATTCTTTGACAATTGGTTATGCAATTTTTGATGAAGAAAATAATCTTTTGTATTGGTCTTATCAAACTGATGTTGATGAAAAAAAATGGTTAAAAGTTCGTAAGGGTAAGTGTATTCTTACTAGTAAAATTCCAAAAAGATTTCTCAATGAAGGACGTTATAGAATAGAGTTTATTGGTGGTTTGCATAATAGACAATGGTTGTATGAACCAACTGTAAGTGCACCTTATGTTTATTTAGATATTAAAGGTGGTTTGAGTGACTCGCCTTATTGGATGAATAGAAGACCTGGTATATTAGCACCAGTAATAGAATGGGAAATTAGTCAATTAAAATAAAAAATTATGTTAAAAAAAATAAAACAATTTATAAAAATATTTTTAAAAGGTTATTATTCTAAATATAAAAAAAATAGTTATTCACAATGTGGTGAAGATTTGATAGTTGATTTCTTATTTAAGTTTTTGGGAATTTTACATCCAACTTATTTAGATATTGGTACCAATGATCCTATTATTTTAAATAATACCTATTTTTTTTATAAAGCTGGATCTACTGGGGTGTGTATTGAACCGGATACTAACTTAATTTCATATATAAAATCAGTTAGGAAAAAAGATAAATGTCTTAACATTGGTGTTGGCACTGATGTGGGGCTAAAGGATTTATATATTTTAAAATCATCTGTTTTAAATACTTTTTCACAGGATCAAATGAAATTATGTATAGAAAATGGAAAACAATCCGTAGTTGAAACAAAAAAAATTAATGTAGAAAACATAAATGATATCATCAAGTCTAATTTTATAGAGACTCCTAATTTTATATCTTTAGACACAGAAGGTTTTGACCTCGAAATTATAAGAAGTATAGATTTTAAACTATATAGACCACAAGTGTTTTGTATTGAGACATTGACGTATAGCTCTAGTAGAGAGGGTAAAAAAATTATTGATATTATAAAATTTATGGAAGACTCAGGCTATAAAGTTTATGCTGATACATATATAAATACAATTTTTGTAGATAAAGATGTCTTTGATAATATTATTGTTTAGAGTTTTTATTTTATAATTTTTTTTTATGATTAAAAAAAAAATAAAAAGAGTACCTTTTGTTTCTTCTTTTTATCACTTTTTGATTTTTATTTTAAACAGATTTAAAGAATTATTTTTGTATTTGTTTTTTATAAGGGATTTTGTTTATTTTAAAAAAAATAACAAAAAAATTAAAGATAATAGATTCGAATTATCTTGGTATGATAGGTATCCATGTTTGTATGATAAACAAAAAAATACAGATTTTAATTCTCATTATATATATCACCCCGCTTGGGCTGCAAGAATTTTATCTATATTGAAACCAGACAAACATATAGATATTGGTTCAATATTAGATTTTTCTACTATTATTTCAGCTTTTATAAAAGTAGATTTTTATGATTATCGACCAGCAAAAGTAGATCTAGACAATTTGTATTCTGGTCAGGCTGATTTGACAAATTTATTATTTGAAGACAATAGCGTTGAATCACTTTCTTGTATGCATACTATTGAACATATAGGTTTAGGACGTTATGGCGATCCTATCGACCCACAGGGTGATTTGAAAGCTATAAATGAGTTGAAAAGAGTTGTAGCCAAAGGTGGAACCTTGCTGTTTGTTGTCCCTGTAGGTTTACCTAAAGTTATGTTTAATGCGCATAGAATTTATAGTTATGAACAGATAATGGATTATTTTAGTGGATTTTTTTTAAAAGAATTTTCTTTAATAACAGATAATCAAGATTTCATTAGATATGCTGATGTTAGTTTGGTAAAAAAACAAAAGTATGGTTGTGGTTGTTTTTGGTTTATTAAAAAATAATTTTTATATATTATGAAAAGTTTATTAAAAAAAATTATTAAAAGTGGTACTGTTGGCACACAAAATACCTTTAGTAGAGAAAAATGGCTTGAATCAATTTTAAAAAAAATTCCCTCTGGTTCAAAAATATTGGATGCTGGTGCTGGTGAATTACAATATAAAAAATTTTGTAATCATTTAAAATATGTGTCGCAAGATTTTGGGCAATATAATGGTGTTGGAAATTTTGAGGGTTTGCAAATGAAGGTTTGGGATAATTCAAAGCTAGATATTATTTCTGATATTATTGATATACCTGTTGATGACAAAAGTTTTGATGCTGTGATGTGTATTGAAGTGTTTGAGCATATATCAGAACCTGCTAAGGCTGTAAAAGAATTTTCACGTGTTTTGAAACCTGGTGGAAAATTAATTATAACGGCACCTTTTTGTTCTATGACACATTTTTCTCCATATTATTATGCTAATGGTTATAGTAAATATTGGTATGAAAAAATACTTGATGAATATGGTTTTGTTATAGATGAAATTGAATTTAATGGTAATTTTTTTGAATATATGGCACAGGGAATAAGATATATAGATTATGTTTCGTCCAATTATTCTAGTTTTAATATGTCTAGAAATTATTTTTATAAGATTGTTAGACAATTTATGCTTAGGACATTAGACAAATTATCTAAAAAAAGTAAAAATTCTGAAGAATTGCTTTGCTTTGGGTTACATGTTTTTGCAACTAAAAAATAACATAGTATTATATGATAATAACTAAGTTAACAGGTGGTTTAGGCAATCAATTATTCCAATATGCCATAGGTAGAAATTTAATATATATTAACGGTTCTGATTTAAAGTTGGATGTTTCTGAGTATGATGTTAGTAATAAAGGAAATTTTAGACATTATGCATTGGACAAATTCAACACTATACAAAATTTTGCATCTAAAAAAGAAACTAATAATTTTAAATTTGGAGTATTTAAAAAATGGTTGTATAAAAGTGGAATTGTAAAAAATAAAAATTATTTTTTGGAAAAAAAATTTAATTTTGATAAAGAAATTTTAAAAATAAAAGATAATGCATTTTTGCAAGGCTATTGGCAAAGCGAAAAATATTTTATAGGTATCAGAGATATTCTTCTACAAGAATTTTCTCTTAAAGAAAACATAGAATTGAAGTTTGGTGAAATTTTAAAAGAAATCAATGAGTCAAATTCTGTGTCTATTCATGTTAGAAGAGGAGATTATGTAAAAAATCCTAAAAATTTGTCATTCCATGGTGTTTGTTCACCTAAATATTATAGTGAGTCTACATCTAAAATTGCCTCTTTGATAGAGAAACCGGTTTTTTTTGTATTTTCTGATGATATTGAATGGGTTAAAGAAAATTTGAATATTACATTTCCTGTAGTATATTTAAGTGGTATTAAAAATATAAAAAGTTATGAAGAATTGGTTTTGATGAGTAAGTGTAAACATAATATTATTGCCAACAGTTCTTTTAGTTGGTGGGGAGCTTGGCTTAATACTAATCAAAAAAAAATAGTCATTGCACCAAAAAGATGGTTCAATGATGTAAAACTTGATACCACAGATTTAATACCTGAAAATTGGATTAGAATATGAATAATAAAAAAATTACAGTTGTTATTTGTACATATAATAGAGCAAATCTTCTAAAAATATCTTTGCAAAGCTTAGTAGAACAAACTTTGGATCAAAGTAACTTTGATGTTTTAGTAATTGACAACAATTCAAATGATATTACTAAAGAAGTTGTTAACATGTTTAAAAGTTTGTTACCATTAAAATACGTTTTTGAGCCAACGCAAGGTTTGAGTCATGCTAGAAATAGAGCCATTAAAGAAGTAAAGTCTGAATATATTGCGTATATAGATGATGACTCTAAAGGTAAAAAAAACTGGTTGATGACTGCTTCTAAAATAATAGATGATAAAAATCCAGATATTTTTGGTGGGCCTTATTATCCTTATTATATAAATAAAAAGAAATGGTTTTTGGACAAATATGAGATAAGGGAGGCCTCTAAGAATGATAAGTTTTTGGATAAATATGAATTTTTATCTGGTTCAAATATATTTTTTAAAAAGGATATTTTTGAAAAAATTGGTATTTTTGATGTAAATTTGGGTATGAAAGGTAACAATATTGGATTGGGTGAAGAAACACAATTGCAAGTAATAGCCAATAAATTAGGTATTAATAGGTATTATTGTTCTGATCTTATTATATATAATTTGGTGCCAGATTTTAAAATGGATTTAAAATATGTGTCTAGAAGGTATTTTATGGCTGGATTGGTTTCTAATATAGTAACAGGTTACAAATCTACTAATTTTTTAAAAAGTTTAATTATTTTTATTTTTTATTCAATAAAAACATTTTCATTTTTATTTTTTATATTTTTTAGAAATAAAAAAAAATATAAGTATTGGCAAAATTATTTTTTTGAAAAAATATTGCCATACTGTGGTGTAGTTGGAAATATGTGTTCTTATTTTGTTATAAAAAATAAATAAATTTTTTTATGTTATCTCCAATTGTTCTCTTTGTTTACAATCGTCTTGAACATACTAGAAAAACAATAGAAGCCTTACAAAAAAATGAACTTGCTAAAGATAGTGAATTATTTGTGTATTCTGATGGTCCAAAAAATGAGGAAAATATTAAAAAAGTTAATGAAGTTAGAAAATATATAAATAGTATAGATGGATTTAAAAAAGTAAAAATAGTTGAAAGAGAGATAAATTTTGGTCTAGCTAGATCAATAATTGCAGGTGTCACTGATATAGTAAATAAGTATGGTAAAATAATAGTATTAGAAGACGACATAGTTACTTCTCCATATTTTTTAACATTTATGAATGATGCATTATGTCTTTATGAAAATGAAGAAAAGGTAATGCATATTAGTGGTTATTTTTTTCCTGTTGAAAACAAAAATCTACCTGAAACATTTTTTTATAATCAGACATCTTGTTGGGGATGGGGGACTTGGAGTAGATCATGGAATTTGTTAGATCATGATGTAGATTCTTTGTTAAAAAAATTGAAATTCATTCCTAAAGAAATTAAAAAGAATTTTTATTATAAAAATATGATTAGTCAACTTGGTGCTAATAAGGTAGGTAAAATAAATACTTGGGGAGCCAGATGGCAAGCAAGCGTTTTGTTGAATGAAGGTTTTTGTTTGCATCCAAAATTTTCTTTTGTGGAAAATATAGGTAATGATGGCAGTGGAGTACACTGTAATATTAATGATACTTTCGACGTCGAAAGGTTCGGAAAAAAAATCAAAATAATTAAGCAAAATATTAAGGAATTGGAGACTGCTAAAAATTTGATGAATAATTTTTTTATCGAAAATAGGGGGAGCTTTTTTAATCGTGTTTATAGATTTTTATTTTCTTAGATTATGTTTTCATTTACAAACTTGAAAAAAATAATTAAAAACCCAGGCTATCTTTTGACATATAGGCATATCTTGAGATTGTACAAATATCCAAGATATAAAAGAGGTACTTCACAAATATTAGGTAAGGATATAGTCTTTGTAGACTCGGCTTCCTTGGTTTTTATGTACAAAGAAATTTTTGAAAAAGAAATTTACAATTTTTTAACCAATTCACAAGATCCTTATATTATCGATTGTGGGGCGAACATTGGTTTGAGTGTTATTTATTTTAAAAATTTATATCCTAGTGCTAAGATTTTAGTATTTGAACCAGACATACAAGTTTTCGATTGCCTTAGTCGTAATATAAAAAATTTTTCTTTAAAAGATATAAATTTGATAAACACTGCCGTTTGGAATAAAGAAGATATTCTTAAGTTTTTTGCAGAAGGTGCTGATGGAGGTAGAGTTGCTATTGATACTGATAAAGAAAAAATAATTGAAGTCAAAGCATTGAGATTGAGGGATTATTTAAATAGAAATGTAGATTTTTTGAAAATTGATATTGAAGGTGCCGAGTGTGAAGTACTAGAAGATTGTCAAGATGATTTGAAAAATGTACAAAATATTTTTGTAGAGTATCATTCTTTTCAAAATCAAATACAAAATCTTGATAAAATTCTAAATATTTTAACAAAAGCTGGTTTCCGTTATTATATAGAACACATTGGTATTAGATCAGAAAAACCTTTTATAAAGATAGATTCTCATTTAGATATGGATTTACAATTAAATATCTATGGTTATAGAAATTAAATATGAATATTTTACAAATAGGTACAACTGATAAAAGAGGAGGGGCTTCAGCTGTAGCTTGGTCTCTTAAAGAGTATGTGGATAAAAATGGTGGTAAGTCCACCATGTTTGTAGCTGATAAATTATCCAAAAGTGATGATGTTTTTGTGATTAAAAGAAATAAAATTAGAAGATATTTATCTTTTTTGTTCTCAACAGAAGATCTATATAAAACTGACTGGATATTGAAGACAAAGGAATTCAAGGAAGCTGATGTAGTACATTGCCATAATTTACATGGACGTTTTTTCAATTTAGCTACATTACAAAAAATGTCACTTATAAAACCTGTAGTGTGGACACTACATGATGAATGGGCGATTACTCCTCATTGTGCTTATACCTTTGAAGGTAGTTCAATTACAGAAGGTTTTTTTGATTGTCCTAACAAAGAAATGTCACCTAGATTATTGTGGCACAATGAAAAAGTTATTAAGAGTAAAAAAAAGAAAATTTATGACAATTCAAAACTCAATATAGTGGTACCTTCCTTGTGGTTAAAAAAAAGATTAGAACAGAGTATTTTGAGTAAGCATAATATTAAGCTAATTTATAATGGTATAGATACCAATAAATTTAAAAAAATTAACAAACAAGAAGCTAGAAAAAAATTAAAATTACCTAAAGATAAAAAAATAGTTTTGTTTTTGGCTGATGGAGGTATAAATAACCCGTGGAAAGGTTGGAATTATACTATGAAAGTTGTTAAAGAATTTGAAGAAAAAGAAAATGTTATTTTTTTGTGTGTTGGTAATAATGAAAACATGGAGAAAGAAAATACAAAAAAAATTATGTATGTAGGAATTGTGGATAATAATATTTTAAATGAGTATTATTCAGCTTGTGACGTTATACTTATTACTTCTCTTGCTGATAATTTTCCTTTGATTGTCTTGGAAGCTATGAGTTGTGGTCTACCAGTTGTTAGTTTTGATACTGGTGGTATAAAAGAAGCTGTTATACATCAAGAAAATGGCTATATTGCTGGATACAAAAATATAAAAGAAATAATAGAGGGATTGAATCTTTTTTTAGAAAAAGATAGTAATGAAATTGAACAGATATCTTATAAAAATATAAATAGAATTTCTCAGGAATTTTCTTTAAGTAAAATGTTAGAGAGTTATGCTGACTTGTATCAAGAAATTAAAAAATAATTATTATGAAAATTAAAGAAAAATTTATTGAAGAACATTTTTTTCGTCCTAAATGGTATTCTATTTTTTTTAACCCTTACTTTATTTTTAGGTATAATCTTTACAAAAATATAACAAATTTTTCTAAAGAAATAAAACTAGGATCAAAAATACTAGATGTAGGTTGTGGTATCAAACCGTATAAGAATTTATTTTTTGATAGGGAATATCTAGGTATAGATATACAAGGTGGAGGTCATCCTGATAAAGATAAGATAATTGATAAATATTTTGACGGACTAAATATACCGTATGAAGATAATATCTTTGATGTAGTTATTTGTACAGAAGTTTTGGAGCATTCTTTAGATCCTGAGAAACTTATTATAGAAATGAATAGGGTTTTGAAAAATGAAGGTACTTTATATTTGACCATGCCATTTGTGTGGAATGAACATGAAATTCCTTATGATTTTAGGAGGTTTACTAGTTTTGAACATAAACGTATCTTACAAAAAAATAATTTTTTCATAGATAGTATAGAAAGTATTAACGGTGTTTTCACAACTTCCAGTCAGTTAGTATGTGCTTACATTTTTGAGAGTACTAAAATTGGTGGCACTTTTTTGAAATTTATTTTGTCTATATTTGTATTTGTGCCTATTCAACTATTTTCAATTATTTTGGATAAATTAACTAGAAATAAGTGGATAACTTTAGGTTATGTGGTTATAGCTAAGAAAAAAGTATGAAACAAAAAATTTTAAATTTTGTAAAAAATATATTAAGAAAAACAGGTTTTATTATAATTAGACCTAAAGATTCTAGCTTAATTAAAGATATAAAAAAAATTTTTTTGCACAACGAAAGGAGTTTTGTCTATGGTTTAAGAAAATATTTGGTTGATTCCCTGTATTGTCATGCTTCACCTGGTGTTATGGAATTGGTTGTAAACAATTTAAATCTTTTTATAAAAAAGGATGTTAGTAGAAATAAATTACTAAATTTGGGTGGTGGTACTGGTCAAGTTTCAAAGATCTATGAAAGTCTGGGTTTTGAAGTATATAATGTTGATATAGAAGAAAAAAATATTGATAAGAAACATATACAATTTGATTTAAATAGTACAGATCATTTACCATATCAGGATAATTATTTTGATGTAATTGTTTGTTCTGAAATTATTGAACATATAGAAAATCCTTGGAAATTGTTTAGAGATGTTAAAAAACATCTTAAAGAGAGTGGATTATTTGTTTTGACTACACCTAATATCCAATCTAGTTTTAGTAAATTAAAATTTTTGTTTCTAGGTTATTTTCACTGGTTTACTCCTAATTGTTTTTCTTTTCATATAAATCCTATTTTTAAATGGGAAGTTGAACTTATTGCTAATAAATACGATTTTAAATTAGAAAAAATTTGTGGAAGTGGTGATTATTATTTTAATAAAAATAGTGGCAAACTGAAAAAAATAATGAATAAAAATGAAAGCTTAATTTTCTTTTTTAAAAAATAATATGTTAACACTCAAACTAAAAGGCGGACTTGGTAATCAAATGTTTCAGTATGCTGCTTCTCATAATTTAGCAAAAAACAAAAAAACAAAAATTAACTTTGATTTATCTTTTTTTTCTGATATAGAGGTAAGAGATATAAAACGAGATTACTTATTGGACAAATTTAATATTTCAGCTGATATTTCGTTTGATCAAAAAAATAGTATAAGTGGTTTTAGAAAATTTTTAGTTAAAGTTATCTCCAAATTTTTTGGTGAGGTGTTTTATTATCGCTTAAAATTTTTGAGTAGCAAATATTTGGATGGTTATTTTCAAAGTGAAAAATATTTCAAAAACGTTGAAGAAGACATTAGAAAAGATTTTACTTTAAAAGACGAAATGGGTGTAGAAGCAAAAAAAATTGAACAACAAATTGTCAATTCAAAAAATTCTGTTTCTTTACATATTCGTCGAGGGGATTATGTGGATGATCTCAAAACAAATATTTATCATGGAGTTTGTAATTTGGATTATTATAAAAGATCTATAAAATATTTGAAAGAAAATTTTGGAGAAATTAATATTTTTGTTTTTTCTGATGACATCGCTTGGGTCAAAGAAAATTTAGCATTTGAAAATTTGCAATTTGTTTCAAGACCAGACATAAAAGATTATGAAGAGCTAATGCTCATGAGTAAATGTGAGCATAATATTATAGCCAATAGTAGCTTTAGCTGGTGGGGAGCTTGGTTGAATGAAAACAAAAATAAGATTATAATAGCTCCAAAAGAGTGGTTTCAAAAATTTAATATCAATGAAAAACATATTGTGCCTAAATCTTGGATAAGATTATGATGGAAGAAATAAAACCAAAAATCAGTATCAACATGGTGACTTACAATCGCGCGCATTATATTGCTGAAGCGATTGTGAGTATTTTGGAGCAAACATTTCATCAATGGGAATTGATTATTATTGATGATGGTTCGATTGATAATACTGAAAGAATCGTCAAAGATTTTATGGACAAAGATGATAGAATAAAATATTTTAAAAATGAAAAAAATTTGGGTGTAGTAAGGTCACGTAATCTTGTTCTTGAAAAATCTGTAGGAAAATATATTGCCGTGTTAGACAGTGATGATGTTTGGTGTGACATAGAAAAATTGAGAAGACAATTTGAAAAAATGAAAGAAGGTTTTGTTTTAGTAGGTAGTAATGTGATTACCATAGATGAAAATAGTAATTTAATAAAAAAGATTAAACGACCTTTGTTAGATAAAGATATTAGAAAAAGTATTTTGTATCGTAATCCTTTTGCTCATTCTAGTGTGGTTTTTGATAAAGAAAAAGTTTTACAAGTTGGTGGTTACAGAGATTTTAGAGTGGGAGAAGATTATGATTTGTTTTTGCATATGGGGTTACAAGGTAAATTTTGCAATTTAGAAGAAGTAATGTTAAAGTATCGTGTACATAGTGATAATATTTCAATGGAAAATAAGATAAAATCTTTGGAAAGTAATTTGGAAATTATAAAAAGTTATAAAGATAAATATCCTAATTATTTTATAGCCTTTTTACGTCGTAAGTTTAGATTAATTTTTGGAAAATTAATTTTTAGGGAAAATAAATCAGTGTAATCTTTTATAATCATTGAAATCAGTGTATGAAAATATTCTATCTCATCACCAAATCAGAAGCCGGTGGAGCCCAAACACATGTAGCACAACTTTGTGATTATTTTGGCAAACAAAATAATGTTGTTGTGATGTCTGGTGGCCAAGGTTGGCTAAAAGAAAAATGTGATGAATTGAAAATAAAATATATTGAAAATAAATATTTTTCTAATAGTCCTAATCCTTTTAGAATTTGGAAAGCTATTCATGAAATAAAAAAAACAGCTGATGAATTTCAACCAGATATTGTTCATTGTCATAGTTCTTCCGCAGCTTTTCTCACACGCTTGGCAGTTAGGGGAAAATACAAAACTATTTATACAGCGCATGGTTGGGGATTTAATTTGGGAATGAACCACGTTGTTAGATTTTTAGTTTTGCTGACAGAAAAATTTACTGCCAAATATACTGATAAATATATTGCGGTGTCAAAGTTTGTCAAAGATTTAGGCGTTAAAAATGGTTTGCCGGAAGGTAAGTTTGAGGTAGTTTATAATGGAATTAATAGAGGAACGGGGAATCCCGAAAAGCTACGCATCGGGACAAGTGAGGAATGGGGAATGTTAAATAGTAAAATAAATTTAATTTTTGTTGGTAGGTTGGCTGAGCCGAAGAGGTCGGAGATGATTATTGATGTAATTAGTAATTTTGATGAAAAAACAAAAAACAAGGTTAGGTTTACAATTGTTGGGAGTGGTGAGAAAAAAGAATATTTGAGAAATTTGGCCAAAGAAAAAAATGTTGAGGTTGTCTTTACTGGCAATTTAGAGCATAGTGAAGTGATGAAAGAATTGGCTAAAAATGATATCTTTGTTTTTATCTCTGCTTGGGAAGGTTTTCCTTATACAATTCTGGAAGCTATGTCAGTTGGTTTGCCGGTGATAGCTAGCGATGTTGGAGGTATTTCAGAAATTGTCGATAATACTGTTGGTCGACTAGTAAAAAATGAGACTAGCCAAATAAGCTCAGCTTTGCTAGAATTGATAGACGGCAGGGAATTGAGAGAGAAGCTGGGTGACAATGGACGACGCTTGGTTGGAAGTAAGTTTAGTCTTGGTAAAATGCTGGAAGGAACAGAAAAAGTATATATAGAGATATTAAAAAATTGATAAATTGTCAAATTGTTAAATTGCTTTTACTTTAGCAAATCAACAATTTAGCCATTTAACAATTTATCTTTTTTAAATAAGATTTACATGATTTATTATAATCATAGTTAATGAAAAATTATGCGATTATTATATATAGGCGCCGGATTTGTCGGCACTTGCTCAGCAGCCGTTTCCGCCTCAAGCGGACACGAAGTTTTGGTTTATGATATTGATGAGAAAAAAATTAAAATGTTGTCGTCAGGCGACCGCGATCAAATTGAAGCTTGTTTGTTTGAAGAAGGACTTAGTGACTTGCTGATACGTAACAAAGAAAGAATAGAATTTACTATTGATTATAATAAAGTCAGTGAATTTTTGGACAACGCTGATGCGATTTTTATGTGTTTGCCAACTCCTGAAATTGGTGAAACAGGGGAGAGTGATTTGAAATATTACAATGCTGCAGCTGAACAACTGGCTGAAAATTTGTTGAAAAGAAACCCTCCTTCGCCAGAGGCTACGGAGGGCAATCCCTCCTCCGCTAAGGCTACGGCGGGCAAGCAAGATAAATATGTTGTAATTATCAACAAAAGTACTGTACCAATCGACATGGTAGATAAAACTGCTGAAATTTTGGAAAGTAAAGGTGTCAAAAACTTTGGGGTAGTTTCTAATCCAGAATTTTTGGTAGAAGGTAAAGCTATTCAAGGTTCAATCAAACCAGACAGAATTGTGGTTGGTGCTTGGACTGAACAAGATTTTGCGATTATGAAAAAAGTTTACGAACGTTTTTACAATTCTCCTCAAACCAAATTTATTGAAGTAAATCCCAAAGAAGCGGCTGCTAGTAAACTTCTTGCCAACTATATGCTTTTCAATAAACTCGCTGTTTGTTTCGATGTGGTTGGTCGTACTTGTGAAAGTTTTGAAGATTTGGGATTTGAAAATGTTCGCAATGCTTTGGTTACCGATCCACGTATCGGAAGTTGGGGATTGTATGATAGTCTTTATGCTGGAGGAAGTTGCTTTATCAAAGATGCTCGTTCACTTTCACATCAACTCAAACAAAAAAATCAAAATACAGCTTTGGTTGATGAAGTCTATTTGTCCAACAAAAGACAACTCAAAAATTTTTTGGAAAGAATAGAATCAGTAAGTGGATTTGAAAACAAAAAAATCAGTATTTTAGGTACCGCTTTCAAACGCGATACCAATGATATTCGCAATTCGGCTAGTATCGAAATAATGAATTATTTGCAAGACAAAAAATTTGCTGAAATAAATGTTTACGATCCGGCTGCCATGGACAATTTCAAAAAGATGTTTCCTGAGTCTGAAAAATTGAGATATCACAGTCATGAGTTTGAAGCAATTAGAAATTCTGATATAATAATCATAGCTACCGATTGGCCACAATTTCGTGGTTTGGCTGATGTCATCATGTCAGAGCTATCTAAAGAAGTAATTATCGCCGACGGTCGTCGTATGCTTGCCCATCGTTATGGTGACTTGAAGAACGCTGGGTTTAAGGTAGTTGCAGTTGGTAGTCTTTAATTCATACTATGTTATAATAAAATTGGATACGAAATACGAAAAGTACGAACATACGAAAGTTTCGTA
>AMFJ01025472.1_pt1 | contig 17444 bp, 14 predicted proteins | sample 427208 | NCBI WGS metagenome assembly AMFJ01 (sample SAMN02954298, study PRJNA114691) | groundwater metagenome | biome: aquatic; feature: subsurface aquifer; material: sediment; isolation source: subsurface aquifer sediment | place: USA: Rifle, CO | collected 2008-08
AAGGATATTATTCATTTCGATTAAATATTGCCTCGATGGATCAATTTAATGCTGCAAATACGCATTATTTAGCATTACTTAAATCAATCAAGAAATCCGTCGATTTAAATAATATCTTGTCCCCAGGGCGCTATGATGGCCAGATTGAGCAAACATGAAATTGGCTTTATTGCATAACCATTATATTCAATTACTTAGCAGATCTTCTAGTATACACTTTCCTACCCCATTTTCCTACATTTAAGCATAATTAAAGCTTTTTGACCTATAATTAATCTAAATAATAAGATTTTTATAATTAAATACTTAGGCAAACGTGGAGGGGAGCATGGATCCAAGAGAAGCTGGATGGGGTGAATTGTCTGCAGAGCAGCTTAATGCTTTTCGCAAAAAAATTGGCGAACAAATCCAATTGAGCATGTCTGATTATACCAATCAACATTTATGGGAAGATGAAAAAGCTTTTGTCCCCAAAAAAGTGGAAGAACCCGATCCTGCTGATATTAAAGATTTAAAAAATTGCTTTTTTGCATTATACCATGCAGAAGAATCCATTAAAGCAATGAACGAATTAAACAAATGGACACAAGAAGACATCGGCATAAAGGCCGTGACTTTTGCAAGACTTCTTGTAGAATTAAAGAATACTTATACAAGCATTTCAAACATTTCATCTTTAACAGAATTAGCTTTCATAAAAACAGAAATTAGCAAACTTATAGATACCTTAAATGGAACAAATTATACTAATCTCTCCTGGACAACTATTTTTAATAATACTCAAACAATATTTAATGCACTTAAAAATGGAATATCTGAGAAAATCTATTCGCTTTCAGGCTATCGCGAATCAATTCCTGTCATCTCTGCAAAAAAATATGAACAACCACCCGTTATTAAAGAAGAAATATATTCCCTTAATCCAGAAAGGATAAGAGATTTTGAATTAAGTTATATTCTAAACCCCTTTCGAACATTAATGCTGGAATTGGAAAAAACATTTCCGAAGGACATGAAATTTAGTCAAGTTGATTTTGATCAACATGGCTATCTTGTTTACGTTTCATATAAAGATAGAAATAACGAGCCACCCGTTTTTCGTAGTGTGAAAGCGCTATATAACATAATGTGGGCAATTAATAGAATTGTAAGGGGTTATTATCAGCACAAAGGGAAAAAAATAATTCATGCTCACTATAATGCGGTACCCCATGTTAAAAAAGCGCTTAATAATTACTGGCTGCTTGATTGGAATGGCATATATGAAGAAATGAAAAACAGAACAACAAAAGATGCCTATGTCAATTTTTTAAGAACAACAAGAGAAATTATAAAATTTGATGGTAATCCAACTCATGCGATACAAGAGTTTGAGATCACCCATCATCTAAAACCTGGTGCCATACTAAACCCTTTACGAGATGCATTCGATAAAATAAGAGATATTTACCTAGATAATAATATTTATTTTGAAAATCCGTTTATCAATTCACTACAACCTCATTTCATGTTGGATTCAAAAGAAGATGACATAGAACAGCACCGCTTACATGATCTTAAAGAAATCTGCAAAAATATAGAAACCAATCTAGAGCATTATCTTTATGGAACTCTACCTGATAACAAAACAGAAAAAGATACATTGCTTTGGAATACGTTACAAAATTTTGAAAAAATTATTAATAATGGATTAGCTAATGAAGAACCAGATAAAACAAATGCAGAGGAAACAATAAAATTACTTATTAAAGAAATTTCATTTGACAAGCAAAAAGAACTCATCGCCACCATACAAAATATGGAAGAAAAAAAACAAGAAGAAAAAGAAAATAAATATATTACGAAAGGCTTACAGATAATTTTAAAAAAATTAATCGAGTCAAATAAGTCACAAGAAGAAAATAGACATATATCAAATACATCAACGCCCTCATGGCGAACATTAACAGCAATAGGCACGTTAATGAAAACATACACACCTAAAACACTTCAATTAGGCGTGACAAAATTATTTTCCCCTCTAACCAATCCTACAGCCATTAGTGGTTTTCGATTTCCAGATAAAGGGTGTGATTTACGAATAATGTGGGAATTACCTCATCATCATGCCTTAAAAAATACCGTTGTCGTTACGTCGCCAGGTAAACTCTATTACATTGATGAAGACGGCATAGGTAAAATAATATCAGAGGACCAAAAAGAAATCAAAGCATTCGGACTTGATCAGTATGTACAAGAAGTTAATGCAGAGAACATATCAATAAAAAATCGATTATCTCTAACAAAATTAAAAGAAATTGATGAAAAAATTCGATCTCAGAGTGGCCACACTCATGTTCTTGTTCCTCTTCCAAACACAGGAACACTTGGTCTAGTTAGAAAAATACAAAAAGAATGTATTAATAAATTAAATATTATTGAACGTCGTAAAAACGAATTTAAAAATTACATGGAAACATCGACATTTGACTTAGAAAATTTTAAATTCCGCTCAACGATGCGCTTGCTGGAATCACGTGATTTATTACGTATGATCAATGCAGTGAGAGATACAAAAGATTATCCTGATTTAAATCTGGATATAAAAAGTCGTTTGGCTGCACTAGTAGCAGATATGGATGAAAAACAGGAAAACAGAGAAGCTTATCTTAAAGATGCGCATAATATTGCGGTAAATCTTGTCAATGCAAAAAATTTCGATCATTTATTATCGATAATTAATACATTATCAAAACATGCAAAAAGCACTCAAAAAGACAAATTGCTGTGCCGTGAATTAATAACCCAGCTTGCTTTAACAGATTTTATACCTTTCATGTTGAACAAAAAAAACGAACTTAACTATGGACCAAGCTTCTATATCAGAACTCTAATGAATGAACTACCTGATGATCCTGAAACTTTCAAGAATCGCATTGCTAACACATTAGAAATGCTTGATCCAAAAGATTTACTTACCATACTAGACAAAGCTGAAAATGACTTACAAGCAAAAATTAATCTAGCTGTATTTGAAATCATTCTTAAAAAAGGATATATAAACAAAGCAACCTTACAAGAAAAATTAATCGATAAAAAAGAACATAAAGAAGAAAAAATTACGGACAAAGACAAAACTCAAATTATTTTAAAATCATTATATGATTTATATAATGAAGAAAAATCCGATATACAATTACAAAATAAAATTGGAATTTTTATGGCCGGACTTGCTTTACACAATACATATTGCGCTCAATTAATTTTCGACCCTATGTTGGAGGAATCTCAAAGATATCAAGAAATAGTTAGAAAAGAATGCTTAGCCAATTCATCTAAACATAAAATATTGCTTTATGAAGCAATGATCAATTCGTTTGATTTCAATTACTCTGCTGATCATTACGATACATTAGTCGATAACAATCGCGATATCATAATAGGAATGCATAAAACTTTATCTTCACTTGAACAATATGATAATGAGGAAGAAAAAATTATCGCCGAATATAAAGAAAATCCATGGAAATTGTGCGAAATGCAAGTTCACTTCATAAAAACATGTTTATCAAAAAATAGTATAGCACAAGAAAATATTGAGCGCTTTTTTGCTGCTACTGTGATGGCTGCCAATTCAGATCCCAATAAATTGATTCAACAAAAGTTAATTGATCAATATTACGCTAATTGGGCAAACATAGAAAATACCTATATGGCATTTCTTCCTATAAAAACAATGAATACGTTATGGGAACAAGAGAAACAGAATTTAGTAGCTCAATTAGATAAACATATTGCACAAATACAGACTATGCAAAAATCGTTGTTAGATAAAGCTAAAGAAAAAAATATGCGCGACAAAATACAAAAAGATTCTAACAAATTTATAGAAAAGATTAAACTCTTTCGAAAAGAATTTGGCGGAAAAATTTTTCTTGAGATACCATTCTTAAATATACATTTAGGAACACAAGGTAAAAAAAATAAACTTCCCACCTATTGTTATGAAGCAAGAAATAGAATAAAAACGTTGTTGGATGATTGGACAGAAAAGCGCGAGGATTGGATCGGAAGTCTTTCTCATATAGAACAAAAATTTGTAGCTCCAGAACAAGAGCAAACATCTAAAATTTTAATACGACGACCTAGCTCACTCTCTTCTGTCAGTTCTTCACCGCCTTCTTCACCTTCTCAAAGCGGTTTGTTTGGTCGCGGAGAGAGCAAGACAAGTAATAGTACCTCAACACCGCCATCCACACCTTCCCAAAATAAACAGGGTAGCAAACTATTTCCATGGAATTGGGGAAGAAAATAATAAATTATACCGAATCGACATTCAACGCATCCACCTTCGCCGCGCAAATAAAATCATTTTCTGACAAGCCATGGATGGCATGCGTTGTATAATGAATCACACAATAATTGTAACCGACTTCCATATCAGGATGATGGTTTTCCTGATTCGCAATCCAGGCGACAGCATTCACAAACGTCATCGTTTTATAAAAATTTTTAAACAGAAAACGATGCTGAATTATCGTGCCTTCTTTATTCACTTCCCAATTTTTTAATTTAGCTAACAGCATATTTACTTTTTCTTTGCCAAGCGGTGAGACGCCCCCCTCACAAGGCTTGCAATGCTTTGCTTGTAAATCACATATTTCATTCATGTTATTCTCCGTTAACAGGATAAGCTGGCGCATATTCGCCGAGTTTGCGCGACTCACGAATTAAGCCAATTAAATCCATATCAATTAGTTCATACAATACATCAAAATGATTTATCACAAAATAAATCGGCTGCATAATATCAATGCGATACGGTGTACGTAACGCGTCTAACACATCAAAGGGTTTGCGTTCTGGCACTGCACTTTCTAGGCAATACACTGTTTCATTTTTTGATGAAAGAATACCGCCGCCATAAGCACGCAATCCCCCATCACCTTTAATCAAACCAAATTCGATCGTAAACCAATAAAGCCGCGCGAGCAAAACACGATCTTCCTTGCTTGCATTCAAACCTAATTTACCATACGTATGTGTAAAATCAGCATAAGCAGGATTAGTCAACAATGGACAATGGCCAAATACTTCGTGAAAGATATCAGGTTCTTGCAGATAATCCAACTCATCTCGTCTGCGAATAAACGTAGCAGCCGGAAAACGACGATCCGCCAATAAATGGAAAAAACGTTCAAACGGAATCAAGGCTGGCACAGGCTCTAATGTCCAACCGGTTGCTTGTTGTAACGCGCGCGAAACTTCTTTACATTGTGGAATGTGGTCGCTCGGAAGATCCAGTAGCTGCAATCCATGAATATATTCATCGCAGGCACGATTTTGCACGACCGCAAGCTGTCGAGTGATCAAATCATGCCACACTTCATTTTCATCCGCCGTATAATGTGCTACGCCAGTTTCATCCACGGGTCTTGCAACATACGATGTTTGTTTGTATGACATTCATCTAATCCTTTTGCAAAAAAATTGCATACTATATAATGCTAGCGTAAACAAAGAGGAGAGCTTATGCAACCACACAATCCTGCAGGCACCAATGGATTTGATTTTCTTGAATATACTACCGAACAGCCGGATGTGCTTGAAAAACAATTTTTAACAATGGGTTTTGTCGCGGTTGCCAAACACCGCTCGCTTGATATTACACTTTATCAACAAAATACTATTCGATTCATTATCAATGCAAGCCAACATAGCCCGGCCAGTCAATTTGCAAAACAACACGGCCCGTCCGTGTTCGCGATGGGTTTCTTAGTAGAAGATGCGCATGCTGCACACGATTACGCTGTAAAAAAAGGAGCGCGTTCTTATTCAACAAACACTTACACCATTCCTGCTATTTATGGTGTGGGCGGCAGTTTGATTTATTTTGTAGATTACAAAAACAATCAGGCAAACTATCAGCAACATTTTGTACCGTTATCGAATACCCATTCATCCGGAAATGACGCTGGTTTAACTTATATTGATCATGTGACACATAATTTACAGCGCGGTAACATGGATGTTTGGGCCACATTTTATGAAGATATTTTTAATTTTAAAGAAGTGCGTTATTTTGATATCGAAGGAAAATTAACTGGTTTAAAAAGCCGCGCCATGACGAGCGCTTGTGGAAAAATCCGCATTCCACTGAATGAATCATCAGATGATAAATCACAAATCGAAGAATTTTTAACGGCATTTAATGGTGAAGGGATACAACATATTGCATTGGGCACAAACGATATTTATCGCTCCGTTGAACACTTACATAAACGCGGATTAAAATTTCTGGATACGCCCGATACCTATTATGAAATAATCGAAAACCGCTTACCTAATCACGGCGAATCATTAGAACAATTACGCAAAAATCGTATTCTGCTCGACGGTACAACCGAAAAAGAAAGAAAATTATTACTCCAAATTTTCACTCAAAACATGTTAGGCCCCGTATTTTTTGAAATCATTCAACGTAAAGGTGATGAAGGATTTGGTGAAGGGAATTTCAAAGCGTTATTTGAATCGATTGAATTAGACCAAATAAAACGTGGTGTCTTAAAAATGGAAAAAGAAAAATTATGAAACTAGCAACGCTAAAAAATCACACGCGTGATGGTCAACTAGTGGTAGTTAGCAAAGATTTATCGCGTGCTATTCCTGTTCCTGATATTGCACCTACCCTACAACACGCGTTAGACCATTGGTCAGATGCACAATCCGCATTACAAGAACGTTATGCGCAACTTAATTCCGGTACGTTAAAAAATACATTACCGTTTAATGAGCAACCTGTTTTATCGCCGCTGCCCCGCGCTTTCCAATGGGCAGATGGCAGCGCCTATGTGAATCATGTTGAATTAGTACGTAAAGCACGCGGCGCAGAATTGCCACCGAACTTTTGGACAGATCCCTTAATGTATCAAGGTGGTTCGGATAGTTTTTTAGGGCCATTCGATGATATTCCCGTACAAGATATCGAATGGGGAATTGATTTTGAAGCAGAAATTGCGATGATCACGACGGATGTTGCAATGGGTGCATCAGTAAATGAGGCTGCAAAAACCATTTGTCTCGCCATGTTAGTGAATGATGTTTCTTTACGAAATTTGATTCCTAACGAACTCAACAAAGGATTTGGTTTTTTCCAAAGCAAACCATCCAGTGCCTTTTCGCCTGTTGCTGTGACACTGGATGAATTAGATGATGCGTGGGATGGAAAAAAAATTCATTTGCCATTAGTCACTCATTTAAATAATCAATTATTTGGTAAACCGAACGCGGGAACAGACATGACATTTGATTTTCCCACATTGATTGCACATGCAGCAAAAACGCGGACCTTGGCAGCAGGATCGATCATAGGCTCTGGCACTGTTTCCAATGTAGATCGCAGCCAAGGGTCATCCTGCATTGCTGAAAAACGCATGTTAGAAATTTTGCAGGAAGGAAAACCAAAAACACCTTTTATGCAATGGGGCGATATTGTGCAAATTGAAATGTTTGACAAACATAATCGAAGTATTTTTGGGGCGATTAAGCAAAAGGTTGTTAAAACATGCTAAAACTTTACAACTACTACCGTTCTTCTGCGAGTTTTCGGGTGCGTATCGCACTTAATTTAAAAAAAATAGCCTATGAAGACATTCCAATACACTTATTGAATAATGGTGGCGAACACTATTCAGCTGAATATCAAACTATTAATCCACAAAGTCTTGTGCCAACGCTGCAAGATGGCGAAAAAATCATGACTCAATCACTCGCTATCATTGAATATCTTGATGAATTACAGCCATTACCTCCTTTGCTGCCTAGTGATATTTATCACAAAGCGTTAGTCCGCGCATTCGCATTGAATATTATTGCAGATATGCACCCACTCAACAATTTGCGCGTATTAAAATTTCTTACGCAAGAATTAGATGTATCAGAAGAAAAAAAAATGCATTGGTATCATCATTGGATAACAAAAGGATTAACTGCGCTAGAAAAACAAATCGTCTCTTTAAAATTAGCTGATGATTTTTGTTTTGGCAGCTCCCCTACTCTCGCAGACATTTGTTTAGTTCCACAGTTATACAATGCGCAACGCTTCGCCTGTGACATAAGCGCTTATCCAACTTTGATTCGTATTGATGCGCATTGTCAAACACTTTCTGCATTTACAGACGCATGGCCGCAAGAACCTTGAAGAGGAGCCTAACCATGACAGATGCTGATTTTCGCTCACTCGCAAACAGTTATATTCGCAATTTAATTCCTTATCAACCTGGCAAACCTATCGAAGAAGTCAAACGTGAATTATCCATTTCTTCCATCATTAAATTAGCCAGTAATGAAAATCCAATAGGGCCCAGTCCATTTGCTATGGCCGCCGCACAAAAAGCATTAACAAAATCGCATGTTTATCCTGATGGCGGATGTTATGAACTTAAAACCACATTGGCAAAATTTTTAAATATTCAACCGACGCAACTCACCATGGGTAATGGATCAGAAAATGTGTTGGAAATGATTATCAAAACTTACTTAACCCCAGATAGTTCCGCTATTATTGCAGAATATGCATTTTTAACTATTCCTTTGTTAATTAAAAGTTACAACGCAGAAATAATCAGCGTACCTGCGCAACAATTCAGTCACGACATTGCGAACATGATCGCGGCAGTGCGAGAAAATACTCGGATTATTTTTGTCGTGAATCCGAACAATCCCACAGGAACTTACACCACCACCTCTGACATGATTTCATTACTTGAGTCAGTACCTACACATATACTGATTGTCATTGATGAAGCGTATCATGAATACATTGATAAAACGGATTATCCCAATACTCTTGAGCTATTAAAAAAATATCCTAATCTTGTAATCACACGCACATTTTCGAAAGCATATGGCCTTGCAGCCTTGCGTTTAGGTTATGCTATCTCATCACCCGCTATTGCTGATATGTTAAATCGCGCCAGATTGCCATTCAATGTCAATACAATTGCGGCAGAAGCGGCAGAAGCTGCATTACACGATCATAAACATATTGCAGATAGCATTGCGCTCAATCAACAAGGAAAACAACAATTGACGGAAGGCCTAAAACGATTAACTATAAATTATATTCCCTCACTCGGAAATTTTATTACATTCGATGTTACGCACGATGCAATCGAGGTTTATCAAAAATTATTATACCAAGGTGTCATTGTGCGACCATTACATGCTTACAACATGCCAACTTATTTACGTGTTACCATTGGGACATCAGAACAAAATGAACTCTTTTTAACTGCTTTGCGCGAGGTATTAAGATGAATGCACTGCATTATCAACATGGCTTTGGTAATTATTTTCAATCTGAAGCGCTGAAAAATGTGTTGATTCCAGGCAGAAATGCACCACAAAAAGTACCTTATGGTTTATATACAGAACAATTAAGTGGCAGTGCTTTTACTATGCCGCGCCATCTTAACTTACATAGCTGGTTATATCGTATTCGCCCATCTGTCATCCATGGCGAATTCACTCCTGTCGTGCATGAACAATTAGCAGCGCCACCCTTTAAGCAAGTCGCAACTCCTCCGACGCAAATGCGCTGGAACCCATTACCTTATCCCGAAAAATCTACCCATTTTATTCAAGGATTATTTACACTGGCAGGCAACGAAGGTGCAGCCATTCATCTCTATAGCGCAACTATTTCCATGCAAAATGAATATTTTTATAATGCAGATGGTGATTTTTTGATTGTCCCGCAAGAAGGTACTTTACGTTTAAAAACAGAATTGGGATCACTGGATGTCGCACCAGGTGAAATGGCAGTGATCCCACGCGGCATTAAATTTCAAATCCTGTTACATCATGATAAAGCGCGCGGTTATGTGTGTGAAAATCTCGGCATGCCTTTCCGTTTACCTGAATTAGGCGCGATCGGTGCTAATGGATTAGCAAATCCACGTGATTTTCAACTACCTGTTGCAGCGTTTGAAGAATGCGATGGCGAATTTAAATTGCTTGCAAAATTTCAAGGTGAATTATGGTCAGCGAATATTGATCATTCGCCATTAGATGTAGTTGCATGGCATGGTAACTATGCGCCCTATAAATATAACCTTAGTCAATTTAATACAATCAATACGGTGAGCTTCGATCATCCTGATCCATCTATATTTACAGTCTTGACGTCACCTTCTCATCTGCCCGGCATTGCTAACGTGGATTTTGTCATCTTTCCGCCACGCTGGATGGTAGCAAACGATACTTTTCGCCCGCCCTACTATCATCGCAATATCATGAATGAGTACATGGGATTAATTGATGGAACTTACGATGCAAAAGAAACAGGGTTTTTACCAGGCGGGGGAAGTTTACATAATTGCATGTCAGCCCATGGACCTGATGTGCATGCATTTTATAAAGCGATTCAAACTGAACTGCAGCCTGAATATTATGCGAATACCTTAGCATTTATGTTTGAATCCCAACATGTATGGCGTTTGACACCGCTTGCATTGCATGCCGCCTTTCGTCAACCAGATTATCTTGCCTGTTGGCAAGGTTTAAAGTCGAATTTTGAAAATTCGAAACTACCTTTATGAACATAATGAAAATTGTTTTTTTAATTTTATTGTTCTTGTTTGTCACATCACTGATGGGATTTTATCTGGCCATACGGCCTTTTAGAATCATAAGTTCCCTCACGCCTGCATCTTTCAAAATACCTTATGAAAATATAACACTCCATACCAAAGATCATGTTAAACTTCGAGCTTGGTTCATTCCAAGCAAACATCCGCATGCCAAAACAATTATTTTATTGCATGGTTATCCCGCTGATAAAGGCAATATCTTACCATCGCGCTTATTTCTGCTGAAAAATTTTAATTTATTTTTTCTCGATTTTCGATATTTTGGCGAAAGCGAAGGGTTTTATACCAGTATTGGTAAACAAGAAGTTCTCGATTTAGAAGCAGCAATTACTTACTTGCATAGTCGCGGCATTGATTCAGTGGGCGTCTGGGGATTTTCATTGGGTGGCTCTGTTGCAATCATGACAGCAGCTAAAATGCCTGAAATTAAAGCCATTGTTGCTGAGTCTGCTTATGCTAATTTATATCAAATGACACAGTCTTACTATCATATTCCCTTACTCAATTATCCATTGGCCGAACTCACGCGACTATGGGGAATACTATTTTTACGCCAAGATGTTAAAGATGTTTTGCCAGAACAAGCAGCGACACAATTACATATTCCGATCTTGTTATTACATTCGCGCACTGATAATGTCATTTCATTCCAACATGCTGCCGCTTTGGAAAAAGCTTTAAGTCATAATCCTAAAGCTGAAATGCATTTCACTGATAATTTGTATCACGGAGAACCCACGAAAAATTATCAACAATTAGTTGAGGATTTTTTTCAGAAAAATTTAAAATAAGGATATCTATGACAAAAGTAAAGCCGGTCTTGAAACAATTATCTATCGATCAGCTAATACGCGGAAAATATCAACCTCGTCGTCATTTTGACACAACGCAATTGCAAGAATTAGCGGAATCCATTAAAACAATAGGTGGCTTATTACAGCCCATTGTTGCAAGACCTTTAATAACGGGTAATTACGAAATTGTTGCAGGCGAACGTCGCTGGCGTGCAGCACAACTTGCTGGGCTAAGAGAAATTAGTTGCCTTATTAGTCATTATACTGATGAACAAGCATTACAAGCTTCTATTATTGAAAACACCAATCGCGCTGATTTAAATCCTATTGAAGAGGCGGAAGCCTATCAACGCTTGATTGATGAATTTCATTATTTGCATGAAGAAGTAGCAGCAGCAGTCGGCAAATCTCGCACGGCAATTACAAACATTCTGCGTTTGTTAAAATTGAGCACGCAAGTGAAAGAACTGTTGATTTCTAAACAATTATCAGAAGGTCATGGCAAAATTCTTGCTAGTCTTTCTGTAGAACATCAATATAGGCTCGCTACACTCTGTGTGCAAAAAAACTGGAGCGTACGCAAAGTTGAAAAAGAAGCAAAAAAATTACTTAACCCGCCAGATCAACAAAATCCCTACAGCGATCCTAACCTGAAATATTTAGAGACAGCGCTCGCAGAACATGTTGGTAATCAAGTCAATATTGATTATGCGGAACGTGGTGGCGGTTATGTCAAAATTCGGTTTAATAACATTGATGAACTCGAAGGACATTTTGCACGGCTTGGATTTAAATTAGAAAAGATAGATTAGAGCCTTTCCAGAAAATTCTTTAACAATGTGTATCCCTGCTCTGTTAACACCGATTCAGGATGAAATTGCACTCCCCATACAGGATATTCACAATGACGCAACGCCATCATTTCGCCTGCCTCACAGCGAGCATTCACACGTAATACTGCAGGAAAAAATTCATCGCTCACAATTAACGAATGATAACGCGCCACCCGTAACGGATTAGCGACACCCGTAAACACATTTTTTTCATCATGCATAATCAATGATGATTTGCCATGCATTGGATATTTAGCGCGAACGATCTTCCCTCCATACGCTTGCGCTATAGCCTGATGCCCTAAACACACCCCCAAAATAGGAATAGTTGCACCAAACTGTTGAATGACTCGCAAAGAAATTCCAGCTTGATCAGGCGCACAAGGGCCGGGAGAAATAATAATATGGGATGGATTAAGCGCAGCAATTTCAGTCAAGGTAATTTGATCATTACGTACTACATGTCTAGCATACCCTAATTCACTCACGTAACGCGCTAAGTTATAAACAAATGAATCATAATTATCAATTAGTAAAATCATATTAACGCATTTTTGAGTGCTTGTGATTTTGTCAGCGTCTCTTCATATTCCACCAAGGGATCAGAATCTGCGACTATAGCGCCGCCTGCCTGGAATGTCACAATATTATTTTTGATTGCAAAGGTACGAATCGCAATGGAACAATCCATATCCCCATTAAAACCTAAATACCCAATAGCGCCACAATAAGGGCCTCGGGAAGTAGGTTCTATTTCTGCAATAATTTCCATTGCACGGATTTTAGGTGCGCCCGTTATTGACCCCCCCGGAAAAGTAGCACGCAGCAAATCAATTGCAGTCAAATGATGTTGCAATTTGCCCGTTACAACTGAAACCAAATGATGCACGGTCGCATAACTTTCTAAATCACACAATTTTTCGACTTGCACGGTATGATCATCACACACGCGAGATAAATCATTTCGCAACAAATCTACAATCATCACATTTTCCGCGTGATCTTTTGCACTCAGCCGTAACTCTACAGCAAAACTTTCATCTTCACTTGCATTTTTTCCACGCGGACGCGTTCCTTTTATAGGTCGTGTTTCTACACGACCCTGGATCAATTGCAAAAATCGTTCTGGTGAAGCAGATGCAATCACTGTATCAGCTAAATTAAGATAAGCAGAAAAAGGTGCTGGATTCAACTCGCGTAATTTTCGGTATAAGTCAAATGGCGAAAAACGTTCCGGTAAAACTGCACGAAACCGCTGCGAAATATTCGCTTCAAAAATATCACCGGCATAAATGTAATTTATGACTTTTTGTACTGCATGCTGATAGTCTGCCTGAGTAAAATTACTTTGAATATTCTCTACTCCGCAAAAATATGCAGGCAATTCTGGCATTGCTGCTACCTGAACTAAGTCATTTAACAACCCATCTATGCGATATTTAGCACGCTTCGCCTGTTTAGATTTTTCTTGCTCTGGATAGCCACTCGAAAAAATCCAGGCACGTTTTGCTGGCACATCAAATCCGATGACAAGATCATAAAATCCTACAGCCAAATCTGGAAATTGCATATCATCATTTTTTATCGCGGGTAATTTTTCTAAATGTTGATTGAGATCATAACCAAAAAAACCCACGACTCCGCCTTGAAACGGCGGCAAATGAGCGTGTGTTTCCTGAGGGAATTTTTTGATTTCAGCTGCCAACACAGCTAATGGATCGCCCGGAATGTACTTTTCTCCTAAGAAAGTGCGTCCGTTTTTGCTGCGGAATACAAGAAAAGGATCCATAGCAATAAAGCTATATCGACCGCAATCTTTCATCAGTTGGGCACTATCTAAAAACACCGCACCCGCTTGCGCTGCGAATACGCTAAACACAGCAAGCGGATGTTGATAGATAATTTCCTGGATCATGATAATCACTTAATTGCGATTCTTAATTCAGCCATTTGGTTAAACTCTTTATCTTGATGTTCAACTGCATGTTGTGATGCAAATAAACTCATGCTATTCAATGCACGTTCCGCTGATATAACTTGAGAGTGTTGAGATATGGGTTGTTGCGATTCATAATGTAAATTACTTTTCAGTTTTCTTAATGCTAAGTTCATTTCATGCATTTCTGCTAATGCTTTTTTTCTTTCTTCTTGATCACGTTCCATTTTGCATTCACGTTCTTTGATATCGCGATCAGCACTGATCCCACCCACACAAGCAAATAGCAATCCTATTCCTCCCGCGACCACCAATCCAACCCAGATGGGCATGGTAGCGAAAGCAGCGACAATAGCAAATGCAACACTGACTACACCCGCCGCGACACTAAAATATTCTCCTGCTTTTTTTAATACCTTAATGATTCTTCGGATATTCATAAATACTCCTTCATGATTTAAGATACTCTTTCATCGTAACAATCTAGGGTTAAGACAACATTAAACGTCAATTTCTAATAAATATTTTACTTATCTCAGATAAACTGACATAATTTTAACCTCAATGCAGCCTAAATATATTTTTTGAACAAATAAAGATTTTTTGATCTATTTATTAACAAAATTATCTTAAAGGATTTAAATTTTTCCATGATACACGCCTCTCTTTCTGAAATTGCAAAACAACTGGCCGTCACACCGTCCAAGCATGATGTATCGTTTCAAGGCATTAGTATAGACACTCGCACACTGGCTCCAGGTAATTTATTTGTTGCCCTACGTGGAGAACAATTTGATGGCCATGATTTTGCGATAGAAGCTGCTAAAAAGAGCGCTGCCGCTGCATTAGTCAGTCACTTGATTGACTGCCCTCTTCCGCAAATTTTAGTAGATGATACTATCGCAGCGCTCGGAAAAATTGCACTAAACTGGCGGAATCGCTTTACTTTACCGCTCATCGGTGTGACCGGAAGTAACGGCAAAACAACGTTAAAAAACATGATTGCGGCTATTTTACGCGTTGCTTGCAAAGATCAAACCACATTAGTCTTAGCCACTGAAGGCAATTTCAATAATCATATTGGCTTACCCCTCAATCTAACGCGTTTGCACGCACAACATCGTTATGCAGTCCTTGAAATGGGCATGAATCATTTTGGTGAAATTGCTTATTTAACTCAATTAGCTAAACCTTCAGTGGCCGTTATTAATAACGCAGCAGCTGCACATTTAGAAGGATTACATGACGTTGCCGGTGTCGCAAAAGCCAAAGGAGAAATTTTTTTAGGTCTTGCCACAAATGGTACCGCTATTTTAAATCGCGATGATGCGCATTTTGATTATTGGCGCGGGTTAATTGGTGATCGTCGTTATATTTCTTTTGGATTGACCCATCCTGCCGACGTCACTGCTATTCTATCACCCAACTCCCCTATCATCCTTAAAACACCAAACGGTGAGATTGCTGTCACTTTACCGCTGCTTGGTAAACACAATATCATGAATGCACTGGCTGCTACCGCTGCTGCACTTGCTGTTGGTATTGATCTCGTCTCAATTAAAACGGGTTTGGAAAATGTAAAACCAGCTCCTGGACGTATGCGCCAACATATTCTAGCCAATAACGTTACAATTATTGATGATACTTACAATGCGAATCCCGTTTCTTTACAAGCTGCCATCGATACACTCGCTGCATTTTCTGGCACGAAAATATTAATTTTAGGCGATATGAAAGAACTAGGGCGTGATGCCAAACAATTTCACTTTACGGCTGGACAACATATCCATGCTGCTGGTATTCAACATTTATTTACTTATGGGAATTTATCTGCTGCAGCAGCAAGCGGATTTGGCAATAATGCTTTACACTTTGCGGAACGCGAAGCACTTGTGGCCGCATTAAAACCTTACTTACAAAACAATGTCACTGTTTTAGTGAAAGGTTCCCGATCTATGCAAATGGAAAAAATAATAGCTCGTATTATCCCAGAAGCACAACTCGAACCTATCCATTAAAATAAAGGAGTCATCAGCATGACCGTCAAAACAGCTATTACCGTTGCCTATGGTGATGGCATTGGCCCAGAAATTATGAACGCCACACTAAAAATTTTAACGGAAGCCAACGCGAAAATTGAACCGGAAATCATTGAAGTAGGTAAAAAAATTTATTTAGAAGGCTTTACCTCAGGTATTCCAGATAGCGCTTGGCAATCACTTAAGCGTACCAAGGTATTGTTAAAAGGCCCCATCACCACTCCGCAAGGCGGCGGATACAAAAGTTTAAATGTTACCTTACGTAAAACATTAGGATTATTTGCAAATGTACGCCCCTGTGTCTCTTATGCACCCTTTATTGCCACTTCACATCCCAACATGGATCTTGTCATTATCCGTGAAAACGAAGAAGGTACATATGCAGGCATTGAGCACCGTCAAACTGATGAAGTCTATCAAGGTTTAAAACTTGTTACACGTCCCGGCTGTGAACGCATTATTCATTATGCGTTTGAATACGCACGCAAATTTAATCGCAAAAAAGTCACTTGTTTTACCAAAGACAATATTATGAAAATGACGGATGGTATTTTTCATCAGATTTTCAATGAAATTGCCGCTGAATACCCTGATATCAAAACCGAACATTTTATTATTGATATTGGAACTGCATTAGTTGCTGATCAGCCAGAACGTTTTGATGTCATTGTCACCTCCAATTTATATGGCGATATTTTGTCGGATGTTGCAGCACAAATAGCAGGATCAGTAGGATTAGCAGGATCCGCTAACGTTGGTAATCATGTCGCTATGTTTGAAGCCATTCATGGTTCTGCACCTGATATTGCCGGCAAAAAAATTGCAAATCCATCCGGATTAATTAATGCGGCCGTACAAATGCTCATCCACATTAATCAGCCAGAATATGCCATGTTAATTGAAAACGCGTGGCTAAAAACATTAGAGGATGGTATTCATACTGCGGATATTTATTCAATTGAACACAGTCAACAAAAAGCCAATACAGATGAATTTGCTAATGCGATCGTTGCACGCCTAGGGGAAAAACCAAAACACTTTAAACCCGTGGTGTACAGAAACGATGTGCGCGCAAAAATCGAATGTTATGGTGCCAGGAAAAAAACACTTGCTAAAAAACAATTAGTGGGTGTAGATATTTTTATTGATAATCCGCAGCTCACACCTGATCAATTAGGCGAAAAAATCTTGCAAATAAGCAGCAAGTTAAA
>AMFJ01016817.1_pt1 | contig 17395 bp, 17 predicted proteins | sample 427208 | NCBI WGS metagenome assembly AMFJ01 (sample SAMN02954298, study PRJNA114691) | groundwater metagenome | biome: aquatic; feature: subsurface aquifer; material: sediment; isolation source: subsurface aquifer sediment | place: USA: Rifle, CO | collected 2008-08
GCCGAGGTGCAAGAGATCCGGGGGGAGTTGCAGGAAGCGCGTAGTAATGTCGCGGAGAACCACGCCAATCGGCTGGAGAAGAGATTTAAGTTTTATTATGAGCGGATGAGCAAGATTATCGTGCGCTTCCAGGCACGCTTGGATACTTTAAAGAGTCAGGGTAAGGATATCTCGCCAACTCAAGTCAAATTGGATGCGGCTCACGCTAAATTGGAGTTGGCAAAAACCAAAGGTGAGGTAGCGATAGGAGTATTTCGTGTAGCGGATTCGGACAAATTGGTTGCGCGGGATTTAGCTAAAGAAGCCAAGAAATTATTCCTTGAAGCGCATGAATTGCTGAAAGAAGCGCTAAAAGCGCTGAAAACTATATCTAAGCCAGCTCTCCCTGCGGCATCAAATGCAGTCGAGAATGCTCAGTAAAGAAGGAGAAATATGTTGAAAAAAATGATTTGGGTAGGGGTGGGAGCGATTTTACTGGGTGGATGTTCACTACAATCTTACTTGCCAGAGAAAAACGAGGCCGCACGTGATCAAAAAACAGAAGTGGAAAAAACCATCGTGGGGGAGTCTCCTGCGCCTTCTTTATCGACTAAGACTGATGATGCGAGCTTGGAGGCCGATATCAATGCGACGATAATTCTGGACGAAGACTTTTCTGATTTAGAGTAGCGTGCTATAATCTGGGTTGGTATTGTTAGGAATTAGAGGAGGTGGGGTGACCCACCTTTATTAATATAATAAGGATCAAAGGAGAATTATGTCTCAGACAAAATCAGAATTTGCGCTCGCGTTGAACCAGATATGTGCCGAGCGCGGGATTGAAGTCAAGGTGGTAATTGAGTCAATCAAACAAGCAATTTTGGCGGCCCTGAAGCGTGATCTGGGATACGAAGATGAAGTCCAATTAGAAGGATATATTGTTGAGGTCAATGAAGACACAGGAGCGATCACGGTGCAAAAAGACGGAAAAGATGCGACTCCCTCGGGGTTTGGGCGGATTGCTGCGCAAGTGGCTAAACAAGTGATTATGCAACGCGTGCGGGAAGCCGAAAAAGACGCAATCATTGGTGAGTATACAGACAAAGTAGGCTCAATGGTCACGGGGATGATTTTGCGCTTTGATGGACCAAATATCGTCGTAGACATCGGACGCGGTCAGGCGATTATGCCGACGGCCGAGGCGATTCCGAATGAGTTTTACCGTTTGAACCAGCGAGTGGCGGTCTATATCAAGGAAATCCGCGAAACCTACAAAGGTAAGGCTATTGTAGTCTCCCGCTCTGCCCCCGAGCTGGTGAAAGAACTCTTTGCCCGCGAAGTGCCAGAGGTAGGATCGGGAGCTGTCGAAATTATTGCGATCGCACGTGAGAGCGGACATCGAACCAAACTAGCGGTCAAGAGCACTCAAGACGGAGTTGACCCAGTGGGATCTTGTGTGGGACAAAAAGGTATCCGAGTCCAAGCAGTAATTAATGAATTAAATGGAGAAAAAGTTGATATTATCGAGTTTTCCAAAGATTTGCCGGAATATATTAAAGCGGCGCTCGCTCCCGCAGAAGGACTCGAGGTCATAATTGATGAGAGCAAGCGGAAAGCGACGATCACCGTTCCTGACGACCAGTTATCACTCGCCATTGGTAAAGGCGGACAGAATGCGAGACTGGCGGCTAAATTAACTGGATACAAGATAGATATTAAAGGTAGTGAAGCCAAAAAAATTGCGCTTTCCACGACGGGGACTGAACAATTTGAGATTGACGGCCTAGGACTATCTTCGAAACTACGCAATAGCCTCATCGAAATGAAGATTACCCAGGTCACAGAACTTGAGGCAAAACTAGATGAAGTAAAAACCACTTTTGCTGCGTTAGACCCTAGAGGTCCGGAAGAAACGGTTAAGGCAATCGCGCGCTTCCACAAAAAACAGAATATGGCCATCGAAGAAGCGGAAAAGATGGTGCGATATCTGGCAGAGCGAGAGGCAGAAAATAAATGACGACACGTCCACCCATTGTCGCGATTCTTGGCCACGTTGATCATGGCAAAACTACACTCTTAGACTACATTAGGTCTACTCACGTAGCGGAGCTGGAAGCAGGCGGGATCACCCAATCGATTGGAGCCTACCAGGCGGAATATAAAGGGAAAAAATTAACATTTATTGATACTCCGGGTCATGCGGCTTTCTCCAAAATGCGTTCATGCGGAACCTCTATTGCTGATGTAGTAGTGCTGGTCGTGGCGGGAGATGATAGTGTTCAGCCACAAACTATTGAATCAATAAAACATATTAAAGAAGCAAAAATTCCTTTTGTAGTGGCAATCAACAAGATGGACAAGGCTGATGCCAAGGCAGAAGTGGTGAAAGCAAAATTAACTGAACATGAGGTGTTTGTCGAGGGTTATGGAGGAAATGTCCCGTGCGTCGAAATCGCCGGTAAAAGCGGGAAGGGAGTGGATAATTTGTTGGAGACCATTCTTTTGTTGGGTGAACTGGAAGAACTACCCTATACTCCAGACTCCCCTCTTCTAGCGATGATTATTGAGGCTAAGATCGATCCACAAAAAGGAGTCTTGGTTTCGGCAATTATAAAATCTGGAAGGCTGAAGCTCGGGGAGATGGTGGGGACAGAGAGTGCGGATGCCAAAGTGAGAGCTCTCTTTGGTGATGCGGGGGCAAGTCTTAAAGAGGCTACTCCAGGCATGCCAGTCCAGATTCTCGGGTTTAGAACTATCCCCCAAGTAGGAGAAGTAATCAGACCCGAAAGTTCCGATGACCTTTCTAGTGCAAGCCTGCTTGCCGGCAGGCAGGGATCGGAACTGGGAGACAGTTTGGAACCATTGACGCCGATTGATCCTCTCGCCAAACGTCTCAATCTTATTATCAAAGCTGATACGGCGGGGTCGCTTGAGGCAATACGGGGTAGTTTGACTACGGATGTTAACGTAGTAACCTCCTCAACCGGAGACGTCACCGAGAGCGACGTACTCATGGCTAACGCTACTGGGTCGATAATCCTGGGGTTTAATGCGCACGTGAGCACGAGTATAGCTAAACTAGCAGAAGCCGAGAAAGTAGTCCTAAAATCCTACAAAATCATCTATGAATTACTCGAGTATCTGGAAAAGAAAATACTTAAGTTAATGGAGCCTACGATCGATGAAGAGGAGTTAGGGAAAGCTACAATTATCAAGGTATTTGAGATTAATGGTGATCATATTGCGGGAACCCTGGTCGAGAGTGGAAGACTAGAAACCGGTGACACCATCCACTTGCATCGGCAAGATGGGATGGTTAAAGATGCCCGGATTAAATCGATGAGAATTGGCAAAGATGAGGTGAAAAAAGTTCCCGCAGGGAGCGAGTGTGGCCTGTTTCTGTACCCCAACCTTGACGTACGAGAAAAAGACGCTATAATAGCCTATAAGAAAAAGTTAAACGACATATGAACGACCAACTACAAGAACTAAAGACCAAGTTGGGGACGGCACAAACCGTCCTTTTAACAATGCCCTCAAGCCCCAACCAGGATATTGTGGCTTCTGCTTTGGCGCTCTATTTATCCCTCAAGCAGAGTGGTAAGAACGTGACGATCTCCACTTCGACTCTGCCGATTGTCCGGGACTCACACCTGGTGGGATTAGATAAGATTACGACCGAAGTAGGGGGGAACAATCTTGTCATTACCTTGGACGTGCCGGAGAGTTCGATTGACAAAGTCACGAGTAATACCGAAGGCGGACATCTGAACTTGATTGTCAATCCGGCCAAGGGAGTGGTTCCGATAACGCCGGAGAACGTGAAGTTTACCTATTCTGGAGCCAGTGCTGATCTAGTACTAGTACTAGGTGCTGCTGACCTCAAAGATGTGGGAGCACTGGCCGAGAAGGAAAATGAATTATTTACTAAAGAGCGTTTGGTGAATATCAGCAATCAAGTGGGGACGTTTGGAACGATCAATATTACTGACCCCAGTTCGAGTAACGCGGAACTGGTGACGGCATTACTGAAAGAGTTAGGACTCCCCATGGATATGGATATTGCCAACAACTTGATGCAGGGAATTGAGTCGGCAACCAATGGCCTCTCCTCGCCCAACATGACCGCGGATACCTTTGAGGCACTCGCAATCTTGTATCGCACTGGGGCTAGACGTCAAACCCCGACCATTCCCGTCACTCAAGCCAAGATCGTGGCGGATATGCCGATCGTCGACCACGGCACACCTGTTAAGCCGGTGATCGAAACTCCCAAAGCTGATTGGATGAAGCCGAAGATTTTTAAGAGTGGAGCTGTAACTCACTAAATATTCCCATTGCCAGATTGTCTAGAATCAGCTACAATACACACCTAGTTATGTTAAAGACTGACAGCAAAACTACCATTATTAAAAAATTTGCAACTACGAAAGGAGATACTGGTTCTCCCGAGGTACAGATTGCCCTCTTGACTGAGCGCATCAAGGAGCTAACGGCTCATTTGAAGCTTCACAAAAAGGACAATCATTCCAGGCGTGGACTTCTGAAGATGGTGTCCAAGCGTCGCCGACTTCTTACTTACCTATGCGGTAGCACAGAAGATAGGTATAAGATGCTTATCAAGAGCCTGAACCTCGCGAAGTAAACCAGATCTAGTTTTTCATGAAAATAACCAAAGTTTCTGCCCAAGTGGGTGGCCGTGAGCTAGTACTTGAATACGGAAAATTTTCTGAACAGGCTAACGCGGCGATCCTCGTTACCTACGGCGAGACGATTGTGCACGTGACGACTGTCATGGGCAAAAGCGAGACAACCCTTTCTTATTTCCCGCTCTCCGTGGATTTTGCCGAAAAATTGTATGCTGGAGGCAAGATCAAGGGTAGTCGCTGGGTCAAACGCGACGGACGACCATCGGACGAAGCCATTCTTAAAGGTAGGATTATTGATCGCTCGATCCGCCCACTGTTTCCCAAGTCCGTCAAGCGTGATGTGCAAGTAATTGCGACAGTTTTGTCGGCCGATGGAGCCAATGATGCAGATATGCCAGGATTAGTGGGAACTTCGACAGCCCTCACGATCTCGGATATTCCCTGGGAAGGTCCGATTGCCGGAGTGCGCGTCGGATTAATTGAAGGAAAATACCTAGTCAACCCAACCTACGAGGAACGAAAAATCTCTAAATTAGACCTCATTGTTTCTGGTAGCCGGAGCGCAATCGTGATGGTCGAGGCTGGAGCTAACGAAGCAACAGAAGAGGAAACTTTGAAAGGCTTACAGTTTGCCCATGAGGAAATCAAGAAAATTATTGATCTGATTGAAGAACTCAAAGCTAAAGTGGGAAAACCGAAACAAGAATTTGTTTTGGCCGAGAGTGTGAGCCTCGAACTGCGAAGTGAAGTGGCGAAAAAAATCCGAGCTGATTTGAAAAAGCGTTTGGGGAACCCCGGGTGTGAAGATGGGCTCGTCGAGAGTTTTGTGGAAGCGCTAAAAGATAGTTACACGGAAAAATTAGATAGCAAACAACTCTACGAAATTATCCACGATGTTTTGGCCGAAGAAACGAGAGCCATGACGATCACGGACGAAAAACGGGTTGACGGACGCAAGCTGACAGAGATCCGCCCACTCGAAGCCGAGATCGATATTCTTCCCCGCCCCCACGGGTCGGCCATGTTTAAACGCGGTCAGACCCAAGTCTTAAGTATCGCCACCCTCGGCGCCCCGGCGCTAGGACAGATTCTTGAGACCATGGAATCAGAGTCCGTCAAGCATTATATCCACCACTACGCTATGCCCCCCTACGCCTCGGGTGAAACGGGTAGATTTGGTGCACCAGGGAGACGTGAAATCGGCCACGGCGCCCTCGCAGAGCGAGCGATTATGCCAATGTTGCCTGCCGAGATCGATTTCCCCTACACCATCCAGGTTGTATCAGAAGTGATGAGTTCCAATGGTTCGACCAGTCAAGCTTCGGTGTGTGCATCTTGCATGGCTCTGATGGCCGCAGGTGTACCTCTCAAGAAGCCGGTGGCGGGGATTGCTATGGGCTTGATGACCGATGGCAAAAAATCGGTCGTACTGACGGATATCGCGGGAATCGAAGACCATGTGGGAGATATGGACTTTAAAGTGGCGGGAACCAAAGATGGTATTACCGCACTCCAGATGGATATCAAGGTTAGCGGCATTTCGTTTGAAGTCTTAGAGAAGGCACTGGCGCAAGCTAGGGTTGCCAGACTCGAGATCATGGAAGTAATGCTTGCGGCAATTCCTGAACCGAGGAAAGAACTCTCTAAATATGCTCCCAAAATCGTCCAGTTTGAGATCCCGACCGATAAGATCGGAGAAGTGATCGGGCCAGGAGGCAAGAACATTAAGCTCATCATGTCAGAGACTGGAGCAGAGGTTGACATCGATGACTCCACGGGAATCGGGAAAGTCACGGTCTCGGGGATTGATCCTGTCGGGATGGAGAAAGCCGTCACCTGGATCAAGGGAATGACACACACCGCCGAACCAGGAGAGGAATACGATGGTAAAGTCACTCGGGTTGAGGGATATGGGTGTTTCGTGGAATTCTTGCCCGGCAAACAGGGTTTGGTACACGTCTCCCGCATGTCCAAGGAGTACGTGCAAGACGCCACCGCTTTGGTTAAAGAAGGTGATACTGTCCACGTCTACGTCAAGGGAGTCGACGAGATGGGTCGTACCGATCTCTCGATGGTACCCTTGAATGAACTCAAACCGGAAGCACCGCGCGAGCGTTCCGGTGGTTTTGGTGGAGGTAACCGCGGCGGCTTCCGTCCCCGTCGCTAACTGCGATTAGGGGTCTGACCTGCTCCGGAAATCCTGGCCAACGGCCAAGATGTTTAGTCGAGTTCAACATGCAATGCGAGACCAGGTCAGACTCCAAAGTTGTGCTAATATAAAGGCAATGAAGCTCAAACTTCTCATTAGGTAGTCTCCTCCAAGAGTCCTACCCCGCCACTTATGTCACTCGCTTGGGTTCCAACTTCACACAAGCAATTATTCAGAAAAACCTGGAAACATCCAACTGGAAAACTTATCACAGCACCGAAAATAATTTTAGTTTTAAATATCCCACACAATATTCGATTGATGAGACAAACGATTATCAAAACTTTGGAAAAGCGTGGTGGGGATTATTCGTCAGAGATCCAACTATTCAAGTAGATCACCCTGTTATCGAAGGACTAAAGCAACCCAAAGACATTTTCGACATTACATTATCATCTACGCTACCTTGTACTGCACATTATATAGAAAACTTACACTTAGTTGACCTAGGATTTAATCAAATCCTCTCCACCTTCAAATTCACTAATAATGGTCTATCCATACCACCGGGAACGTGTACGCATACATACCAAGTTGAAACCAACGCAGAAGAACTAACCGCCAAACAATATTATTCTATGCGCTGTGCAGAACAACGTTCAAAAGAAAAATGTCTAAAGATAGATATTTATAATCAAAAAGCAGACGATTTCAGTATTCCCGACAAAATCTCTGACTGTACATGGCAAGACGCTATTTATACTCAATAGCCAAACTGTGCTTCAGGGTGATACCATAGACTTATGCCGAATTTGACAGATGAATTAGTTAAACTCAAGAGTTTGATTGAAGGAGCTAAACTCCCCGATGATTTGCGGGGTAAAACGGAGGAGATGCTCTTTCGCCTGACTCGGATGGTGGATACTGGAGTTTACTCGGCCGAGTATGACCGATCGGCGCATTATATTGCTTGGATCACCAGTCTCCCGTGGGGGAGGTACACGAGCGATAAACTCGATATTGTCGCGGCACAGACGGCGATGAATGCCAGTCACTACGGCATGAAAGAGCCCAAAGATCGGATGCTTGAGTACTTGGCAACGATTAAGCTGCGCATGACCCAGGGGGGAGAGAAAACTGTCCATGCACCGGCCATATTTTTGGTGGGGCTGGTGGGAACCGGCAAAACAACTTTTGCTTACTCACTGGCTAATGTCCTCGGGCGTAAGTTTGCCAGAATCCCGTTTGGAGGACTGGGGAGTGCCAGGGATTTGCGCGGGAAGTCGCGGCTATTTGCCGAAGCGGAGCCGGGAGCGATAGTAAAGGCACTCCATGACTCTGGCAGTATGAATCCAATCATCCTGCTGGATGAAATTGACCGGGTGGGAGTCGAGGAGCGCAGCGATATTATGGGAGTCTTGGTCGAGCTACTTGACCCCACACAAAACAACCGTTTCCTGGACCATTATCTCGACTATCCTATCGATCTCTCACAAGTATTGTTTGTGGCGACCGCCAACAACACGACGAACGTGGCGACCGCTGTACTTGACCGGTTGGAGATCATTCAAATGCCTAGCTATACTGATGAGGAAAAGATTCATATCGCGGCAGAGTACTTATTGCCAGGAGCCATGAAAGAGGCTGGGCTATTGGCTAGCCAGTTAACCATTGATCCCTCGGTTTGGCCAGTGGTGACCCGCCCCCTCGGATATGATGCTGGGATTCGCACACTTCAACGGACGATTAATGCGATGACAAGACGAGTCGCCCGGGAGATCGTGGAGGGTAAAACCCAAGCGGTGAAAGTGGACATGACTAATTACAAATTGTACATGATTGCTTATTGACATACATTTGTGCTAATGTACAATTGTACATATGAATACAAATCAACAATGGATCACAACTAATATGCGCTTCCCTGCGAATCTCTACATGGCTCTGAAAATGGAGGCTATTAGTAAACAAATGAGTGTTACTGCTCTTGTCCATCAAAAACTTAGTCCCAAAAAAAAACATAAACAAAAGAGTCCCTTACAAATCATTCAAGAATTTAGAAAGCTTGCAGCTGGCAACAAAAAATATTTCACAGGAAAAAGTCTCTCTGACGCCGTCATAGAGATGCGTTACGAGCAGTGATAATTATAGATGCCTCTGTCGCGGTAAAGTGGTTAATCCCTGGAGAACAGCAGGAAAGTCAAGCTTTTACGCTGATGGATAACCATGTTACTAATAAACAACAAATTATTGTTCCAGATTTATTTTTTTATGAACTAGGTAATACCCTGGCCACAAAAACCTCTTTTCCCGGAGACAAAATTTTATCTTCTTTAAACAAAATCTATTCTCTCAATCTTGTTATCAAACATCTAGATCCAAAGCTAACAATAAAAGCAGCACAACTTGCCAAAAAATATGAAACCAGTGTTTATGACATGCTTTATGCAGTAGTTGCCAAACGGAATAAATGCAAATTAGTGACTGCCGACCGAAAATTTATCGAAAAAACCAAGTTTACTCACGTAGTTCACATTAGTGAATATGCAAGTTAAAATCGAACCCAGCTGGAAAAAAATACTAATTGAAGAATTCGAGAAAAATTATTTTGCCAAACTGACTAGTTTTGTCAAACACGAATACCAAACGACACAGGTCTATCCCCCACCCCGGTTTATTTTCCGTGCATTCGAGCTCACGCCGTTTGACCAGGTGAAGGTAGTCATTTTGGGGCAAGATCCATACCATGGGGATGGTCAAGCTAATGGGCTTTGTTTTGCAGTTAACAAAGGAGTGCGACTGCCACCTTCGCTGCAGAATATATACAAAGAAATCGAGACAGATCTAGGTCATAAACCAAAGTATCCAAGCGGTGACCTCGAAGAATGGGGTAAGCAGGGGGTGTTGTTGCTGAATGCCACCCTAACCGTCGCCGAGCATAGTCCCGCCTCGCACCAAAATGTGGGATGGGAGCAGTTTACGGACGCGGTTGTGAGGGTACTATCGGAACAAAGGGAAAATTTGGTCTTTATCCTCTGGGGAGCTTACGCACAAAAAAAGGGGGCAATAATTGATGAGACTAAACATTTAGTGATCCGCTCTGCCCACCCCTCCCCTTTCTCGGCTTATAGCGGTTTCTTTGGATCGAGACCATTTTCACGGTGTAATGAATATTTGTTTAGTCACGGAGAGCTACCGATTGCGTGGTAATATGGAGGCAAGATGAATCCTAATCAAACTATCAAAATAGTCCCCCTGGGAGGGACGCCGAATGTTCACGATAATATGTGGGTGTATGAGTCGGAGAGAGACATATTTATTGTCGATTGTGGGATGGGATTTCCGGATGAAGGAGTGTCGGGTGTGGATCTGACGATCCCCGACATTACATATCTCAAAGATAAACAAAGTAAGATCCGGGGATTTGTGGTGACCCACGGACACGAAGACCATATTGGAGGCTTCCCTTATATTATCCCCCAACTTCCGGAGGGGATCCCGATCTATGCAAGCAAGCTGACCGCCGGATTTATTAAGGAAAAATTTAAAGAGTTTAGAATTGATCCGCGGATTTTGAACGTAGTCAAGGACCGCCAACCGATCATGCTGGGTGACTTTGAGGTCAAGATGATCCCGGTTACCCACTCGGTCCCAGATACTAAACACCTAATTATCAAGTCACCCATGGGGAATATTTATCATGGAAGCGACTTCAAATTTGATTGGACACCAGTAGGCCAGGAACTGCCGGATATTCAGTCTATGACCAGAGCCGGAGCCGAAGGTGTCATCCTACTATTGTCTGATTGTCTCCGTTCCGAGAAGAAGGGATACTCATTGTCGGAGGCGATTGTGGAGGATTCGTTCGAACGCGAGTTCCGTGGGGAAGAGAATCGAGTCGTGGTCACGACCATGAGTAGTAATATTAGTCGGATTCAACAGGCACTGTGGGTAGCTAAAAGAAATAATCGTAAAGTTGCGTTCATTGGTTTTTCGGTGGAACGTAACGTCAAAGTGGCGACAGAACTGGGATTCCTGACAATTCCCCCGCGAGTCGTGATTGATAAGCGAAAAATTATGTCTTTACCCAAGAATGAACAGTGTTTGATCATCGCCGGTTCACAGGGGCAAATGGGATCATCGCTCGAGCGGATTGCTACAGGAGACCACCAAATGGTGAACCTAGACCCGGGAGACAAAGTAATCTTCTCGGCGGACCCAATCCCAGGGAATGAAAGTAATGTCTACCGCCTAATTGATCTTTTGGCTCGGCACGGAATCAATGTTTCATACTCTGATATCTCGGATGATCTGCATGTTTCTGGGCATGCGAGTTCAATGGAGCTCATGATGCTTATGGCCATGACCAAACCCAAGTACGTGATGCCAACAGGTGGTACTCACCGCCACAATATCCAATACGGTAAACTCGCGAGTGAGATGGGGATCCCGAGTGAACGAGTATTGATGCCAGAGAACCAACCAATTCTGTTGGAGCCGGGTGGGATAGTGAGGTTTGGAGAACCGATGGAATTAAAAAATGTTTATGTCGAGAGCGGAATTGTCACCGAAGATAGCGAACACATTATGGACCGCAAGCTCATGTTCCAGGAGGGAGTGGTGGTCGTGGTTTTGAGCCAACCCAAGCCGGGAGGCAAATTGGAACTCGATATTATCCCCAAGGGAATTACACTACAAATTGATCCACAGATGATGAGCGAGATCAAGCTTCAGCTGATCAGTACCCTCGGCAAGGAAGACATGACACGCGACCCGTTGTATAGTAAAGATAGGATATCCAAGGAAGTAAGCCGATTGTTTATTGAACATGTCGGCAAGAATCCGGTGGTTATCCCTATTATTATCGAGGGTTAGTTATGGGTCATAGACGGGGAAGAAGGAAGAATCCCTTTAAACTAAAATTAAAGAAGGAAATTCTCCATAGTATAGTTAGCGTGTTTTTTGCGACTTTGTCGCTCATAACTCTCTTGTCATTTACGAGACAAGGAACTCTCTTGTCTAACGTGTTTTTAGTGATGGATCGAGCTTTTGGATGGACCATGCTGGTTGTCCCCTTTCTTTTATTGTCAATTAGTCTCATGATGATGAGTTTGAAGTGGTCACTCGCTAGTCCCAGTTTGCTGCTGGGGGGGACTCTAGTATTTACCGGATTACTTGGATTATCCCAGGCCGGGACACTCGGGAAAACAATTTTTAGTTCGATTGCGATTTTCGTGACGGGGGTTGGGGCGGGAATTGTGTATTTGGCAGTGATGCTCGTGGGAATAATGGTTTTGACCAATACGCCACTAGAAGAGTTTGTTCTGGTTGTGGCTCAAACAGTCAAGACGACCTCGGGAATCATAGCAAAAATATTTACCCACAAAGCTAAGTCGGATAATCCTAGAGTGTTTGGAGGTGAGAAAATGCAAACTAAGATTAATATCCCGGGAGGGATGTCTCCTGTGTCTAGGGAAAAAACGGAGCCAACCCCGCCCCAGACCTTACTGAAGAGAGATGTAAATCCACCTGATTTTGAATCTCAAATCAATTCGGGGGTGGGTAAAGAGGGGTCTACCAGAATATGGAAGTATCCCCCACTCTCATTACTCTCTGCAGATAAAGGTACGAAGGCCGACCGGGGAGATATTAAGGAAAACGCAACAATTATTGAGAGTACCCTGGATTCGTTTGGAATCAGAGCGAAAGTCGCAGAGGTCAATGGGGGACCAGCGATTACTCAATACGCAATCAAGATTGCGGATGGGACCAAACTTTCGAAAGTAAAAGCCCTGCAGACGGATCTTGCGTTGGCTTTGTCGGCTCCTACGGGACAAATCCGGATTGAGGCGCCGATACCGGGCCGTAATTTGGTCGGAATTGAAATTCCGAATCGGAGTCCAGAGTATGTAACTTTGGCGGAAATTATGTCTCATCCAGACATGAAGAAAGAAAAATCCCGCCTGGCAATTGGCTTGGGACTGGGAGTATCAGGTGCCCCGGTAATTGCAGACATTACGAAAATGCCCCATATTTTGGTCGCGGGCTCAACCGGATCGGGGAAATCGGTTTGTCTGAACACGATTATTACCACCCTTCTCTTCCGTAACTCTCCCCAAGAATTGCGTTTGATTATGGTTGATCCCAAGCGGGTGGAACTGACGGGATATAACGGGATTCCCCATTTATTGACCCCAGTCATTACCGAGACCGATCGGGTCATCTCGGCACTTCAGTGGGCAACCAAGGAGATGGATAAACGTTACAAAATGTTTGCTGAGGTGGGTGCGCGTAACATCGAGGATTACAATGGACAATCAGGATTTACGGCTCTCGAGTACATAGTCATTGTAATTGATGAGCTGGCGAGCATTATGCTAATGGCTCCGTCAAAAGTCGAGGACTTGATTGTGAGACTGGCGCAGATGGCGAGAGCGACGGGAATACACCTTGTGATTGCGACTCAACGACCATCGGTCAATGTTATTACTGGTCTCATTAAAGCGAATATTCCCACCCGCATCGCTTTTAACGTAACTTCGATGATTGATTCACGGGTGATAATTGATAGTCCGGGAGCAGAAAAACTCTTGGGGAGAGGAGACATGCTCTATGTCCCAGCCGACCGACCGCTCCCCACGAGGATTCAAGGCACTTACGTTACCGATAAAGAAATTAAAGCGCTCATTGATTTCCTCAAAGCCAGCGGAGAAGAACCCGTTGAGTATAAAACTGAAGTGACAGAAAAATATTTGGGAACCCAAGCAGAAACCCCGGCTGATACCGAACAGGACCCCTTGTTTGAAGAGGCGGCTGGAGTCGTGATGGCGGCAGGGAAAGCTTCGACGTCGTATTTACAGCGAAAAATGTCCCTCGGATATAATCGCGCCGCAAAAATTATGGATCAGTTGGAGAAGGCGGGCGTAATTGGCCCGGCTGAAGGAGTCAAGCCTAGGTCGATTCTCATTGCAAGTTTGGATCAATTACGTGGACACGAGGGAACATGAAGACTGCGGGTGAGCTACTGCGTGAAAAGCGACTAGCCCTAGAACTAGACTTGGCAACGGTAGCCGCAAAAACGAAAATCAAGCCAGAATATCTCCAGGCGATCGAGGAATCGCGATTTGCCGATCTCCCCTCCGCGACTTTTGCCAAGGGATTTTTGCGGAGTTATGCTAATTGCCTCCATCTAAATGCAGAAACGATGGTGGCGATGTTCCGGCGTGATTTTACGCAAAACCAAAAAGGGGAGATTATCCCGAGAGGACTCGTGGAACCCGTCAATGCCAAACCTAAATTTCTTAGTGTTAATCTAATTCTTCTCTCAATTGGGGCAGTAGCATTCGTGGGATTTTTGAGTTGGCAATTAACGACTTGGTGGAGTCTGCCAAAACTAAAGATTGTCCAACCACAGAATGGCGAGACATATGGCGAAAAAGTGACGGTGAAGGGAAGCTCGGAGCAAGATGCGACGGTAGCGGTAAACGAACAAAAAGTTATTTTGGACCAAAATGGTCAGTTTAGCCTAGATCTGGTGTTCCCGGCGGGGACCCACTCGGTACTAATATCAGCAACCAATCGACGAGGTAAAACTCGGCAAGCCGAACGCACCTTTACGGTGAGTAAATAGTATAATGTTTTGGATATTAGGAAAAATTGGAGGGAAAGAAATATGTCCATAAATCCGTGGGAAGATCGCAGTCAGGGTGCGATTATAGAAATAATTAACCGAGAGTCGCTTTCAAATACAGGAGAAGTAGACGAGGAAATTCTAGAGGGTGAATTGGCAAATTTTGCTGGAGATTTAATGAAAGTTCTAAGGGGTCAATCAGATTCCCCAGTACTTACAACGGGATGGGAGGAAGGGGTAGAAAGTAATATTGTGGTAGATCAAAAACGTAAGATGTTCTTTAGACATGCGGGTTTTGGCTGGAGTGGAGATGTAGAAACCAGAGCGTGGGGAGGGAAAACGGATGGACAGACTTATCGAGTCGATGTCAAAGATCAAGTAGTGCGAGTGATTACAATGAAAGACGATGGGGTAGCCGAATCACCCAAACCTCTTGCTTGGAGTGCAAGTTTGGCGTGGGTATCACGAATTCCTGGAGCAGAGGTAACTATGGAAGATATTATTAAAAAGTTCGGATTGCCAGCCGAATTGAATTTGGATGAAATAGCTATGACCTCGCCCGAAGAATAATCTTCACACTAGCTGTGTAACTGGTGGCTTTAAGAAGTCTTTACCTATTTGAAATAGTCTGTTATCCTGTTTGTATGGATCTGCCGCAAGTTGTGCTTCTCATTGTAATTGTCATCGTAGCAGTTATTCTGATTATTATTGGAGTGCAGATCATTGGACTTCTCAAAGAAGCCAAGGAAACCTTGCATAAAACTGATCTAATTCTGGAGGACGTAGGGTTCCTCACTCGGAGTCTATCGCGAGGGAGTTCGACGTTGTCGCACATGTTTACTAGCCTCGAATCTGGAGTACAGCTAGTTGGTATGGTTACCAAATTAATCGCACCCAAAAGCAAAAAATGACCGACTGTAATTGCAAAAATCATACTGACTCTTCTGGTTTCACCGCTGGCCTGCTACTTGGTTTGGTGACTGGAGCGGCGAGTGCGCATTTTTTGCTGAATACCGAGAAAGGTAAAGAATTACTAAAAAATCTGAAAGAGAATGCGGGGGATGCACTCAAAGATCTAGGCGATAACCCAGCTCTTGTGGAGAAAATTGCGGATTTGCAACAAACCATGGATAAAGCCAGAGAAACGATAAATACGGCGGCAGAGAAAGTGGCGGATGCGACAGAGTCTCCCAAGCATCAGCCTAAGAAGAATTTTTTTCAGCGGATGGGTTCGTCACTCAGGAAATAACTACTAACTTAGATTTTTGACTATTTCCACTCCTAAAGCTGCCCAGTAGGCAATCTGTCCTAACATCCCAATAACTAGACCTGTTTTCTCTGCGCTAGAGATGTCACGTCCTTCATAAGTTTTAAGTTTTCCTTTTAAAGCTAGGGTTGTACCTAAGAATCCAAATCCTGGAATAAGGCCGGTTATTAGCCCGAGTCCAAAATCCCTTAATCCACCCACGTCTTTTTCTTCCATAGATCTGTTATATCATACCGAGGATTGTTGATCATCTGTTATAATTCTCCTCATGAAAGCTAGTGAGATCAGAGCCAAATACTTAGCATTTTTTGCGGCAAGAGGGCATGCAGTTATCCCGGCTGCGCCGATTGTGCCTCCGAATGATCCCACAACATTGTTTACCAGTTCTGGCATGCAACAGATGGTGCCATATCTAAAGGGAGAGCCGCACCCGATGGGCAAAAGGATTGCCGATAGTCAACCATCTTTTCGTGCGGGAGATATCGAAGAGGTGGGAGACAACCGTCATACGACAATGTTTGAGATGCTCGGCAACTGGAGTTTAGGAGACTATTTTAAGAAAGAACAATTGGCGTGGGTGTGGGAGTTTCTAACAAAAGCATTGGAACTACCCAAAGAGAAATTACACGTGACGATTTTTGCCGGAGACCAAGGGGTACCCAAAGATGAAGAGGCGAGATCAATTTGGCAAAGTATCGGGGTAGCAGAGAGCCACATTCATGAATATCGTGATAACTGGTGGAGTAGAGCCGGAGGCCCAGAAGAGATGCCGGAGGGAGAGATCGGGGGGCCAGACTCAGAAGTATTCTATGATTTTGGGACTGAGCGACAGATTCACGAAAACTCTCCTTGGGCGCAAGAAAAGTGCCATGTCAATTGTGATTGCGGACGCTATCTGGAGATCGGGAATAGCGTGTTTATGCAGTTTGTGAAACAGGGAGACAAGTTGGTCCCCCTTCCCTCTCAAAACGTGGATTTTGGCGGAGGATTTGAGCGGATTGTGGCGGCGACACAAGATAAGCCAGACGTATTTGCAACCGATATCTACACTTCGATAATTCGAATCATCGAAGTAACAACAGGGAAAAAGTATGAAAAAGAGTACCAAGCTCCGATGAGGGTGGTAGCTGATCATTTGCGGGCGGCAAGTTTCATGATTGCGCAAGGAATTGAGCCGTCCAACAAATTGCAGGGCTATATTTTGCGCAGACTCCTGCGACGAGCGGCTGTAAGAACCCGTGCGCTAGGCACATCTGCCCAAACCATCTTTGCCCAGAGCGTACCAAGCGTTGTACAGTTTTATGCTGACGCGGGTTTTATCGAAGCTAGTCAGGTAGCGCACGTCCTACAGGTGATCGCTGGTGAGTTAATCAAATTTGAGAAAGCATTGGAAAAGGGAATTAGAGAGATTGAGAAGACTGATCATGTGGATGAGCAAAAGGCGTTTGATTTGTATCAGTCACTCGGCTTCCCGTGGGAGATAACGAATGAGCTCTGTCGGGAAAAAGGAATTATTCTAGACCAGGATCAATTTGAGGCGATTTTTGCCAAACATAAAGAAGGGAGCAAGACCGCGAGCGCCGGGATGTTTAGGGGAGGACTCGCGGATCAGAGCGAGATAACGACCAAATACCACACAGCGACTCACCTCCTCCACCAGGCTTTGTTTGATGTACTTGGAAAAACTGTGACCCAAGCGGGGAGCAACATTACCAGTGAAC
>AMFJ01007601.1_pt1 | contig 17352 bp, 18 predicted proteins | sample 427208 | NCBI WGS metagenome assembly AMFJ01 (sample SAMN02954298, study PRJNA114691) | groundwater metagenome | biome: aquatic; feature: subsurface aquifer; material: sediment; isolation source: subsurface aquifer sediment | place: USA: Rifle, CO | collected 2008-08
TAACTCTGGGTTCTTGTTTTTATTCCCAGTAGCTTTAAGATAAATGTCCACAACGATGTAAAAAGTTCTTTTATTATTGTTAGAAGGCTTTTATTTTCTAGTAAATTAAGTTCATCTTGCTCATTTTCTGCATTGTGGAAAGTGGCTTCATCTGTTTTCTCTTCTTTCATGATATAACCGCCGCCAGAACCTGCCCCGCCCCCTTGATTCTCAACAGAGGTTGTCGGGTTAACCTGACTTTTCCAATTTGATGAGTTGATCGGTGGTATACTGCTCATGAATACAACTCCTGATTTTAAAATTTGCGCTGCTATTTGTTTTAGCAGTTTTGTGTTATCTGGTTAAAGTGATTTTTTATTATCCCTATTTATATACATTATAGGGCATTTAATTACATTTTATAATCTTTACAAAAGGAAATGTTAATTTTTTTTAATAAATAGAGTGTTTTAAAGCTCAGGCCGTATAAAAAATCATGTGTATTTTTTTGTCATATCCTTAATAAAACGTTAAAATAACTTTTAAAAATAGAAATTCAGGAAAATTTTTTTATAATTAAATGTGGTTATCTTTTGGTGATAATATCACCTAACTCATGTTAACGACTCATGTCTCTGAAACATATGGACTTAATTTAAAGTTACCAGTTAATGTTTGAGTATTATTATCTTTTTAAAAGGCTTTTATTGATTTGAAAATTAATCTTACAAACTTAAATTATTTCATCAAAACTGTTCAGAATTCTGAGAGTGTTACAGATAAAAACAGGGTTGAATCAAATGCCTCAAATTCTCAAAATCTTAATTCGCAGACTACTACCGCTCAGTCAAATGCAGCTTTGTCCGGTAGTATGCAGATTAGTTCCTTAAATGCAGCGCAGCAGGCAATTCTTATTCGGGAGTTACTCAATTTACCAAAGGAATTTAAGGAATTTTTATCTTTATTAGTCTATGGAGAAGTGAATTCTGAAAACCTTTTAAAGTTGTTACAGGACAAAAATAAGGATATTCTGCTAAAAGATATACAAAACTTGCTTGATGTTAATTCTAAAGAGGTTATTACTAAGTTAATAAAAATGTTACAAGGCGGAGCAGCAGGTTTTAAAGACACAGAACAGATAAATAAACTTATTAATCTGGTAACTCAGCTAGTTTCATCTCAAAATACAGCGCCACAGGATATTTTAACCAAAACTGTTCTTTTATATTTACCGTGGTTGCCTTTAGTGCAACAGCAGGATATTGAGATAAGATTTGAAGAAAGAAAAGGCGGTGAAAATGAGCAGGAAAATATTGCCCTTATTATGTATATCACCACTATAAATTTAGGAAAATTTAAGGTTATTATTATTCTGAATAAAGATAGTAGTTTAAATATTGATATTGAAAGTGAAGAATCAGAAAATAACAAGGTTTATCTCGAAAGAATCCGGAATAATGTGAATCAGGAGATGTCAGAAAGCAAAATTAGCGGTAAAACAAATATTTATACTCAGAAAATTCGCTCAGAAAAAGAGTCTGATAAAAGAGAGTTATCACTTTATCCTGTATCTAATCTTTCTCCTCAAGTTATGATGATTGCTTATTCTATTGCAAGGATTATTTTTGAAATTGATGAAAATATGTCCTTGATTGAGAATAGAAGACAAAAAGTTCAGTAGTTTATATTTTTTTGAGATTCCTTATTTTGCTTAGAACAATAAAGTGCGCTTGTTGAAATCCTTCATTGCGTTCAGGATGACAAACACAATTATTTTGTTACTAGTATTAAAAATTTTATTCCTGTACTTCATTCGTATGATTTTTATTTAAAAACTTAAACTTTGGTATGAACTTTGCCGATCAACTCAGTAATGAGAGTAGGAATGGTCAATTTTTAGAGTCCTTTGAAGAGAGAGTCAGGAGAAGATAAATATGCGGTTATTTGGCGGAATCTATTTTGATGAAAATGGTTTAAGCAATTCAGTTAGGGCAATGCACCTTCAAACTGCAATGCTTGACAATATTAACTGCAACATCAGCAACTTTGGTAAAGTCGGTTATCAAAGAAAAGCCCCTGTGTTGTCTTCATTTGCAGAATTGATAGGAGTCCATGCTTTATCGGAAGTTACTGATGAACAAGTTGGCAGATTAAGACAAACAAGGCAACCTCTCGATTTTGCTTTGGCAAAAGAGGGGTATTTTCAGTATATGACTCCAGATGGAATAAAACTTACCAGAGATGGAAGATTTAAGATTGATAAAGATGGTTATCTTTTGACGATTAATGACAATAAAGTGCTCTCGGCTACCGGGCAGCCTGTAAAATTCAAGGATATTCCTGATAATCTTGAGAATATAAAGGTTGACAAAGAAGGCATAATAACTGTTTTTGATCCTGTAAAAAAACAATTTAATAAAGTGGGGCAAATATCAGTCGTTGCAAGTGACGGGTCTATAACAAAAGATATTTATGTTAAACAGGGATTTACGGAAGATTCAAACGTTACCATGCAAACGGAATTTTTTAGCCTGATACCTGTTAGACGTAATTTTGAAGCTAATCGTCAATTATACATAATTCAAAATGATGAACTATCAAAAACTATTCAGGAATTAGGTAAAGCATAAAAGTAAATAGGAGAGAATAATGACTACTCTTCAGGGAATAATATCAAGATCAGTGGATAATGCTACTAAACAGTTTGAAACTCTCGGGTATATTACGACTAATGTTTCAAATTACAACACTGTCGGATATAAGACACAGAGATTTGAAAACTATTTAATGGAAAACGGCCGTCTTGAAGGCACATTGCGTACTGATTATTCAAATGGGATGTTTTATGCTACTAAAAAACCTCTTGATGTTGCAATAGACGGAGCAGGGTTTTTTCCAGTTATTCAAAAAAATGGTCTGGTAGCATATACCAGAGATGGCTCTTTTACCGTCAATTCAGAAGGATATCTCGTTACCAAGGATAACGCCATTGTGGGAGACGGAATAAAAATTCCTCCTGAATATCATAAGTTAAAAATTGCACCTGATGGAACGGTTACTGTTATTAGTGCAAGAGATATCGAGCCAGAAGTAGTTGGTAAAATTCCTGTTGTTATTTTCAATAATGCTGAAGGATTAAAATCAATTGAAGGAAATAATCTGATAGCTACAAATGAGTCAGGTAACCCAACATTGGTAAAGGATCATTCCAGAATTAAGCAGGGTAACCTTGAAAGATCAAATGTAAATATTGTTAACTGTGTAGATGATGTTTTAAGACTTAATGCAAGTTTAATATCAAGCGTACGGCTTATAAAAATTGTAGATGAATTTTACAGACAATCAATTAATTTACGTCAGTAAACTGATTATTAATTTAATAAATTTATAGGATAGAAGGAAAAAGATGACTAATGCTATTGATAAAACAGGTTTAATTCTTGATTTAATTGCCAAAAAGCAAGAAGCTATCGGTGCTAACCTTACTAATGTTAATACTCCTGGCTATGTAAGGCAGGATATTAATTTTTCACAGTATATTGGAACTTTGAATAGTCCTCTTGAAACACAATTATCTAAAAAACTTGGCTCTTCTCCTTTAATGAGACAATCAGGAGGCGAAGTTTCCGCACCGGCTGAATTAATAGAATTGCAGAAGAATGCTTTATTTTATGCAGTAGCTACAAGAAGAGTAAATGCTGTTATTCAGGAGCTTAAAACAGTTACACAAGTAGGAAAGTAGGATTATGGGCTTATTAGAATCGATTAATATTGGATCATCCGGATTAATATCCCATGGGCAGCGTCTGGAAATCCATGCCAAGAACATAGCTAATACTGATACTCCAAACTATGTGAGAAAAATCCCTGTATTAATGGCAAAAGAAGATATGTCTTTTCAGGGTTTGTTAAACAGAATGAAAGATAATGTCTTTAAAACAGGTGCATTGCCACATGTTACAGGTGGAGTGACTTTAACAGGTGTAGTTGCTGATCCGACACCGGGGGATATGCTCTATTCGCCGGGTCATCCGGATGCAGATAAAAATGGATACATCAGAAAGTCTAACGTAAATGGATTAGTTGAAATAGCTGATGCCAACATGACTTCAAGAGCTTATGAAGCCAGTTTAGCAGTAATAAGTATGACAAAGGCTATGGCTCAAAAAGCTACTGAAATAGGTAAATAATTTAGTCTAATTAAAGACTAATGTTCTGGAGAGGTAGAGAAGAATGTTTAGCGAGTCAATAACTAAATTAATGAGTCAGAGTGGAGCCAAAGCTGCACAGGAACGTGCCGCTCAGATTGAGAAGATGGTTTCTGGCTATACTCAGAGTATTGAGCCTCCAAAACAAACTGACTCAGCAGTTAAGTTTTCTGACTATATGAAAACTTCTCCTTCATCAGAATTAAAATTTCGACTGGTACCTCCAACTTCATCGGTATCTAAAGCTCAGGTTGCGAATATTGTTAAGCAGGCAGCTGATAAATACAACATAGATGAAAGATTAATTCTTGCTTTAATAAAACAGGAATCCGGCTTTAATCCTAATGCTATATCATCGGCAGGAGCGCAGGGCTTGATGCAGCTTATGCCTGCAACAGCAAAAGGACTTGGAGTCAATAACCCTTTTGACCCTATACAAAATATTGAAGGTGGAGTAAAGCATTTAAGCGGCTTAATGGCTAAATACAGAGGTAATCTTGTCCTGGCTCTTGCTGCATATAATGCAGGTGGAGCTAATGTTGATAAATATGGAGGAATTCCTCCTTTTAAAGAAACTCAAAACTATGTAAAAAGTATTCTTTCAAGCTATTTAAGTCAATCACCTAAAGGAGCGTAAAATATGAAAGATCATTATATTCCTAAAGTTCAATTACAACAGGATATAGCAGAAACTAAACTAAATACTTTTCAAAACCCGATGCGCTTAAATTCAATAGGAACCTCTCCTGAAGTTCCTCAATTTAAGGAAGTTTTAACAGGAATGATAAGAGAGCTTGATACCAGCGTAAAAGCACCTGATCAAATAATGCAAGATGCAATGACGGGTAATGGTGCTGATATTCATGATGTAATGATAGCAATGGCAAAAGCAGAGCTTAGTGTGAATGTTGCGACTCAAGTTACAACAAAAGTAGTACAAGCGTATGAGAAAGTTATCGCAATTCAGGTATAAAATATTATATAGTAATGTTCACTAAATTGAGAAAGAAGTGATTCGTATTTATGGACAAATTATTGCAAAATAAAGCGGCATTAGCTGCAATTATAGGTGGTATAGTTTTAATAATTATACTGGCAGTGGCTTTTGGCGGTAAATTTGGTGGTGAAGAAAAAAAGATTGAAGACGAAAAACTTAAAACAGAAGGTGAGCGAACATTACTTACTACGGATAACTTGGGTAAAGCTCTTGAAATACAATCTATTCTTGCAAGAGAAGGAATTAAAGTTGACAGAAAATCTGAGGGTTCTAAATCTGAACTAATATTGGATAAAAATACTACCAGAGGCCAAAGAGATAGAGCGTTTCTTACAATCGTAAGAAGCGGCATTATGGATAAAAATGTTGGCCTTGAAATATTTGATAAAGGTGATTTTCAATCCTCCAGAGAAGATAAAAGAATCAGGCTTTCCAGAGCGGTTAACGGTGAATTGGCAAGACTAATAAAGAAAATTCATCCAATTGAAGATGCTTCTGTATTTGTTTCTATTCCTGAAAATACTATGTTTACTTCTATGCAAAAGCCTAAAACAGCTACTGTTCAAGTTACTTTGCCTGCGCCTAATGATAACTCAAATGGTGAAGATAAACTGGACAGAGATAAGGTTAGAACTATTACTAACTTATTAATGGGTAGTGTAGAGGGATTGGAAGCTGAAAATATTACTATATCTGATACCAACGGTAATGTGTATTCAAGCATAATGAGCCCTGAGCAAGATATGATGACATTGCTTGAAGAAAAAGATAAATATATGAAAAATAAAGTTATGGTTCAGCTTGATCGTTTAGTTGGGAAGGGTAATTATGTTGTAACAGTCAGTACTTATTTAAGAGAAGCTCCGCTTGAGGCTAGTAAAGTTATTTATAATCCAAAGCAGAGTTCAGTTTTAAGTGCACAAACTTTTAGAGAGAGCTTAGGTGACAGATCATCTGATATAAATAAATTCAGCTCAGCTGTAAGTTCATACGTTCCGGGTGGTTTGCCTGTAGCAGGTGACTCTGCTTCTGATAGAAATTATGCAAGAACTGCTGAAGAAGTTCAGTATGGCGTTGGCAGAATGCAGGTTTCTGAAATTAAAAATCCCGGTATGATTGAAGAAATATCAGTTGCAGTTACACTTGATAAGGCTGCTCTTCCAGCTAATATGCCTATAAAGGATCTGAAAGAATTAGTTTCCAGAGCAGCAAGTCCAAAAGTCAAAGCAGCTAATGTTGAGATTGCTTTTGCAGATATGAGCAGCTCTTCTTTCCTGTCTCCTGAGAGGCCTGTTCAATTACCAAAAGAAGAATCAGGAAATCCATGGTGGCTTTTTGCAGCAATATTTGGCGTTATGATGTTTTTAGGTCTTGTATTTATTGCCGGTAGAGCAAAAGTTGTTGCGCTTAAACAGCAAGAAGAAATCGATCATTTAATTCAAAGAACCGCTTCACAGGAAAATTTGCTTAAAGAAGCTAATACAAGAGCAGCAGAATTGCAGGATTTACAAAAGCAAATGCAAAATTCTCTTACTATAAGTGCTCAACCACAGCCTGCAATAGCTAATCTTCAAGAAACACTGGCTGATATTAAAGGAAATTTAGTTGAAACATCAGATGAAAAGGAAGTTGCTAAAACATTAAAAACATGGATCGAAAGTACCGGATAAGGAAAAAGGCGATATTGTCACCTGATTTAAGTTAGCGATTAAAGTATTAGGAGTGCTACTGGGAAAGATAAGATATGCCAATTGCAAATTTTAATCCGCAGGAATTCGGGCAAAGCTTAGCTCATCAGGCTCAACAGGTTATTCCTGAGGATTTAACAGAAGAACAGACACAATATGTGGTAAACAAAGTTTACCAATTTTGTGTTTTAGCAGGAAATGCTCTTAATCAGGATCCGAATATTACTTTTGATGCTAATCAGGCCTGTGTAATTGCACAATTTATTGGCGAATGGACTTTTCATAAAAGCATAGATGTTATACGTGCTAATATTCCTCAGGATTGCTGGGATCAAATACTGCAAGAAGTAGCTTTTGCTGTATTTGAAATGGCAAAGCAAACTCAAACACAAAAAGTTTCTCAGGATCAGGCTGTAGCTATGGTTGAGCAGGAAGTTCTTGCCAGCTATGAAAAGAGCTTAAGGGAGCTTGTAAAAACAGGAAAAGTTAAAGAAGAAGACGTTTCTAATATTCTTGCACATTCAAATATTGATCAGATGGTTCAAAGTGAAGAGAATATGCCTGAAATGTCTAAAGAGGAAGAAGAAAAAACAATTAAATATGCTTCTATTGCTTTGCTGTTAAAAACGCTACCTGATATAAAAAAAGAAAAAATATTATCAGCTCTGGGAACACAAGAAAAAGAACAAATAAAAATGTTTATGCAGATTCCTGATCTGGAAACCAAAGTTGATCCTGTATTGATAGATCAGTTTTTGAAAAACTTCAAGCAAAATATGCCTTCTATAAAACGGCATATTTATTCTCAGGCAAATAGTATTATGAGTTTGAAAGAGCGCTTTACAGATCTGGAAATTAAGAAAGTTACTCAATTCGAAAGAAAAAAGATAAGAGATTATGTTGATTATTGTCTGGTAGATATTCCTACTGCATATATACCTGTTGAGTTTTCTCCTCAGGTTTCTAGTATAATTACTAATTATATAAAGTCTAAGCTTCCTGCTTAACGTTATCAAATATAAATTTCTGGAATAAATATGATTATTAAAAAAGGTAAAAAAGGAAATAACCAGGGTGATGATTCAACTGTCAATCAGCAGAATTTTGCCAGAGATTGTCAGAAAGAACATACTTTTATTATCCAGGAGCGTCAGGAAAGGCGCAGAGGAGATAGAAGAAGGGGCTATAGACGTATTGATGACAGAAATTTAATATCCAGAGCCCATGAAGAAGCTAATATTATTCGAGAACGTGCAGCTAAAGAAGGTTTTGAGTGCGGACTTAACCAGGCTAAAGAAGAATTAAGAAAGCTTGGTATGTCTATGGTAGAGTTTCTGGACGCAAAACAAACAGCTCTCGAAGAAGTTTCTTCTGATATCGCTTTTATAGCTGTAAAAGTTGCAGAGAAAATCATTAAAACTGAGGTGGCATGCGATGAAACAATTGTATTAAATATTGTTTCGGAAACTTTAAAAGGTATCGGAAAGGATGAATCCAACATTATTGTTAAGGTGAATCCTATTGATGCACAGATAATTAAGGATCATATGCCTAAAATGTTTCCATATGGAAGTAAAAGTACTAAAATAGTAGTAATTGATGACGAGGAGGTTGAGGCTGGGAGCTGTATAGTTGAAACCAATAATGGCATGGTTGATGCAAGGTTTTCCACTCAATTACAAATACTTAAAAAAGCTTTTGAAGTTGGACTATAAGGAGAGTTAGTTTTGGCAAGGCCACAAACACCATTACCGCCAGTAAGTGAAATAGTCCTTGGGCTATTTATACTTTCTCTGATTGTTATCCTTATAATTAAAGTCCCACAATGGTTTATTGATTTTTCAATCAGTTTGAATATAACCATTGGTGTTATCTTGCTCATGGTAGCCTTGTATGTTCAAAAGCCTCTTGAATTATCATCTTTTCCGTCAATTATACTTGTCGGAACAATGTTCAGGCTTGTACTCAGTATTGCTTCTACACGTTTAATTTTGGCAGAAGCAGATGGCGGTAAGGTAATTGAATCGTTCGGTAATTTCGTTACCGGTGGGAATATGGTAGTTGGTTTTGTAATATTCTTAATCATTACGGTAGTTCAGTTTCTGGTAATTACAAAGGGTTCTGAACGTATAGCCGAAGTAGCTGCAAGGTTTGCACTTGATGCTATGCCCGGTAAACAAATGACTATTGATGCTGACTTCAACTCAGGCCTTATTTCTCCTGAAGAAGCAATAAAAAGACGCGAGGATTTACAAAGAGAATCCAGCCTGTTCGGTTCCATGGACGGTGCTATGAAATTCGTAAAAGGGGATACTATTGCAGGTATTATTATTACTATCATTAACATTGTTGGTGGTTTGATAGTTGGTATGTTAATGATGGGCATGCCGTTAGAAGATGCTGTTACTACTTTTACTAAATTAACAGTTGGTGATGGTCTGGCAGCGCAATTACCTTCACTTTTAATGGCTCTTGCATGCGGTATTGTTATGACAAGATCTACATCCACAGGTGCAAGTTTGGCAAGAGACCTTCAATCTCAGATTATGAGCAAACCATATAGTTTAATATTTGCTTCTATCTTTTTGTTTTTAATAACTTTTACCAGTAGTTATACAGGACTTCCATGGTATTTCTTCGGAGCATTTGCTGTGTTGCTTGGATTTGGTGGGTTTATGGTGTTTATCACTCAGGATGTTCATCAACAAATGGGGCAGCTTGAAAATGTAAAACAGAATATGCAGGATCTTGTTAATCCTAATAGAATGTATGAAAGGCTTGGAGTTGATATTCTGAGCTTGCAAGTAGGTACGGGTTTGATAAAAATCGCTGATCCTGAACAAGAAGGCCAGTTGCTGGCAAAAATTGCTGCATTGCGTCAAAGAATGACTGATGAGCTAGGATATATTATTCCAAATATCAGAATTATGGATAGTACTGCTTTAGATCAGAATGAATATTTAATTTCTATACGTAATAATCCAGTTGCTACAGGTTTTGTATATCCTGATAAATATATGGTTATTGCTGATCAGTGGGATGCTACGGGTAGTTCGTTACCTGAAGATGCTATTGTAGCTGTTGAGCCTACGTATCAAACTCAGGCATACTGGCTCAAACCGGATCAGCTTGAAGAAAATAATGTAACTGCTGTTGATCCAACAGATGTAATTGTTACACACCTTCAAGATAGTGTTCGTAAATATGTTGATGAAGTTCTGACAAAAACAGATGTTCTGAAACTAATGGAGCTGGTTAAGAGTCAGGATCCGACACTTGTTAATGATCTTGTGCCGGCTATTATTTCAACAAGTGATTTGCGTAAAATATTTGTTAATTTAATTAGAGAAAAAGTTTCTATTAAAGATGTTATCTTTATTTTTGAAAGATTATGTGATTTCGCAAGATTTTCAAAAGAGCCCGATATCTTATCAGAAAGATTACGGGCTGCGCTTGGCAGACAGATTTGTTTAGCTAATGCCACAGAAGATAAAGTACTTTATACTGTAACTTTATCATCAGACTGGGAGAAAACTCTGGATGATTCCTGCCAAAGGACGGAACTTGGAACTATGTTCCTGTTAAATCCTCTTCAAATTCAGGAATTGATTGAGGTTTCTGCTTCAACCCTTATGCGTACTCATCAGAGTATTGGCAGACAGCCGATTATTTTGTGTTCACCAAGAATAAGACTTCCATTGTATCAGCTTCTGGAAAGGCATATTCCAACGGTAGTAGTTATTTCATACAGCGAATTAATACCTGATATCAGGGTGGAATCTATTGATACAATCGGTGATAATGAATTCAGTGATGATTTTGCATTTAATTAGGTGATAGTGCCAAGGGCACATAATTAAGTCCTTGTCGGAATGATTAGTGATTTAAATAAGTGAGTAAGTCACCCAACCTAAGTTAACGCTTAATTTCTATGTAATACTGCTATTAATAATAAAAAATCGGAGTTTCTATGCTTCAACAAGATAAAGAGAATACTATAGAGTTTGTTAAGGGTAAAACTCTGGATATTTTAAACAATACTGAGCTTTTTCAGTATAAAGGAACTGTATCCAAGCTGCTTGGTTTAACAGTAGAGGCAAAATTACCGGGTCTCAAAATAGGTGATTTATGTTTTATTGAAACTCCCAATGGAGAGCCTAAACCTGCAGAAGTAGTTGCTTTTAAAGGTGAAGTTGCCCAGATGCTGCTGTTATATGATGGATCAGGAATAAGTCAGGGTAGTTGGGTGATAACTACAGGTACTCCAATAACAGTGCCTGTTGGGGATTTTTTACTTGGAAGATTGATAAGCCCCCTTGGTGAACCCTTGGATGGGCAACCTTTAGATACAACTAACGCAAAATTTATCTCGGTTGAAGGCAATCCTCCGGATGCGTTTAATCGTCCAATTATTAAAAATAAATTTTCTACCGGAATAAGGGCTATCGATTCTATTTTAACCTTCGGAGCAGGGCAGCGTATGGGCTTATTTGCCGGTAGTGGCGTGGGAAAAAGCACCATGCTTGGCATGATAGCAAGAAACAGTGAAGCAGATGTCAACGTAATGGCACTTATTGGAGAGCGTGGCAGAGAAGTCAAGGAATTTATGGAAAATAGTCTTGGCCCTGCTGGCATGGCTAAATCTATTTTAGTCTGTTCTACTGGAGATCAACCGCCTTTAATCAGGATGAAGGCTTTACAGACAGCTACAGCGATCTGTGAACATTTTAGAGATCAGGGCAAAAAAGTTTTTCTTATGACAGATACCGTTACCAGATGTGCAATGGCTGGAAGGGAAGTAGGTCTCTCTATTGGAGAGCCCCCTACTATGAAAGGCTATCCTCCTTCAATATTTTCCTGGTTGCAAAGAGTTCTGGAAAGAACAGGCACCAGTCCAAAAGGTTCAATTACAGCATTGTACACAGTCCTTATGGAAGGTGAGGATATTAACGACCCTGTTGTAGACACTGTCAGGGGTATTGTTGACGGGCACGTTTTTTTATCACGTAAGGTTGCTGAGATGAATCACTATCCTGCTATCGATGTGCTTGGAAGTATAAGCAGGCTGTTTCCTGAAGTTACTGATCAGGAACATCAGCAAGCAGCAGCTAAAATGAGAACTCTGCTAGCTCTTTATCGAGAAAATAAGGATTTAATTGAAGTAGGAATGTATCAGCCAGGTTCAAATCATAGATTAGACCTTGCTATTAAAATGATGCCTGAAATTAACAAGTTCCTGCGCCAGTCAATAAAAGATAGTGTAAATATGGATCATACTATTGAAACCTTAAAAGGCATGATGAAGCATGTGGATATTTTCTAAAATATCAGTAAAATTTTAATACCGATATTTAGTGGATTGTTTCATAATTATTCGGTCAGAGTGCTAATAATTCAATGAATGATAAAAATTGTGATTTTTTTATTATGGTCTTACGTATCTCATACTTATAGATGTACTAATGCTTCAAAAATTCATACAAAATGAGTAATGTATAAGCATGTAAGTTGGAATTATGCCTTTTGTATACAGATTACAGAAAATATTAAACTACAGAATCCAGAAAAAAGATGAGCAAATTGAAGTAGTAAAAAAAGCAGAGATGTTGGTTCAGAGAATCCAGAATGAAATAGATAGTAACAAACAGACTATTCTTGAACTTAGGCAAAACATGCGCACTGCAGCTCACGTTATGATGGAGAGTTATGATTTATATATAAAGCATATTAACGATATTATTGATCAACTGGAATATAAAAAGGAATTAGCTATTCAAATATTAAAAGAGGAAAGAGAGAAACTGGTTGAACTCGAAAAAGGAGTTAAAGTTCTCGAAAAACATAAAGAAAAGGCATACGAGTATTACAAAGATGAAGAAAACAAGGCAGAAATGAAACGGTTAGATGAAGTTGCAGGATTAAAACATTACGCAAAAACTCAGGGACTGAAACAGGAAGAATTAGAAGAACTTGAAAAAGTAGTTGATGAAAGGCTAAATCAAAATGAGTATTGATGTTCTAAATAAGAATCAGCTTTTTACTAACCCTGAATTTCCTATTAGCAGGTTAAGCGGGGCCGATTCATTTGACTTTGAGCTGGAATTGCCAGAAGCTGCTTCATTTGCACAATTAATGGAGTCAGGTGAAGTTGAAGATATATTGAAAATGCAGCAAATTAAGCTTCCTATTGATGAAGTTGATTCCAGTATGCTAAAAAACCTCAAATATCTCGCACTTAAAGATCAAATTCCATTTAAATTGAAAGATATAAAAGATATAAGACTTATGATATATGCGCATGATTTGATGGGAAACAATGATAAATTTAAGATAAATCTGGATTCATTAGATAACAAAGATATTAACTTTTTAAGACAACTTATGGATAATCCAAATGCCATTATTAATTCTGTTAACGGGCAGAATTTACAGGTTAATTTGTCGGCTGATCAATCAGCGCAAGTTTCATATCTAAGTTTTAATGTTTCAAAGGGTTTATCTGATTTAATTGAATATGCGTATAAATCTCAAAAACCAGTCAGACTTGATTTTGAAGGTAATTCGTCAATAATTTTGAGAATAAATAATGAAGGCAAGCTTAGTGCTGAATTTATGTCCAGCAATAAAGCAATGGAATATATATTAAAAAATAGTATTCCTCATCTTCGAAACAGGCTGGATTCAGAAGGTATTCCATATAAGGAAGTTGTTTATAGAGACAGGAATAAAAAACAAAATCAACAAGAACAGGAAAGGAGTTAATCCATGAATGATTCCTTTATAACATCGATTAATACCCAAAAAACGACAATGGATTGGATGAATGTTATCATTCAGAACATGACTAATATTTATACTCCCGGATACAGGGAATCCATGGGTAATTTCAAAACTTGTCTTGATGGGGTTGAATTGGATGAACTGACAGTTAAGGTTGATCAGGGTAAATCTTTCCCCGGAACTGCACCTTCTAATCTTTTCCTTGAAGGCAACGGCTTTTTTGCAGTGAAAAGACCTGAAGGAAAGGTTCTTTATACTCGTTTAGGTGAATTCACCTTTGATGGTGAAGGGGTTTACAAAAATAAAGAAGGCATGACCGTTCAGGGATATATCTTAAATGATAATGGAGAAGTTATGGGCAGTCCTGTTCCGCAGGTTTCTGATCCTCATACGGAAACAGGTATAAAAGGCGGTCCTGCTATGATTGCCACTACAGATATCAAGTTATGGATCGACCCAAGTAACGGTAAATATCTTGGTAAATATGATGATTATGAAATAAAAGAGGACGGAGTTCTCTATGGAAAAGCCGATAAAGGTAAGATAAAAGTACCTTTATATAAAGTTGCTGTTTTGAATTTCCATAATCCTGCTGGTCTAACACAGGTAAAAGAAGGCCTTTATGCTGAAAACAGTGAATCAGGCAAGCCTGTCCTTGGAAAAGCTGAAGTTAGAAGCGGCCTGATAGAAATGTCTAATACCGACTTTAGAGCGAATATTGCCTATTTGCAGCAGGCAAAGTTTCAATTGGAAATGACAAATAAATTGATTAATACTAACAAACAATTGCTGGAAGAAGCATTGAAATTGTTACAGTAAATATTTATTGGAATAAATCTTTAAAACCCCTGTAATTATACAGGGGTTTATTGCATAATTTATATTGAACATATAATTAGCTGGGAAGGGTTATAGACAATGTTAATTGTAATGCAGCCGCAGGCTTCTGAAGAGCAGATTAATAAGGCAATAACATTTATAAAAGATAAAGGTTTTGAAGCTCACGTATCTAAAGGTGAGATCAATACTGTAATTGGTGCAGTTGGCGGTAAAACCATCGATGTCAGGGATGTCGAGCTTCTCGGAGGAGTTCAGGAAGTTATAAAAATTACTTCGAGCTATAAACTTGCCAGTCGGACTTTTAAGCAGGAAAACACAGTTATAAGGCTTGATGATGTTGAAATAGGCGGGGATCAATTGTCTGTTATTGCAGGCCCCTGCACAGTTGAATCATTGGAGCAGATGGAAAATGTCTGTGCTGAATTAAATCGTATAGGCGTTCGTATTATAAGGGGTGGGGCATTTAAACCCAGAACTTCACCTTATAGTTTTCAGGGATTAGGTGAAGAAGGACTCAAAATTTTAAAACAAGTAGCCGGTAAGTATGGCATGCTTGTTACTTCAGAAATAATGGATATTTCTCAGCTTCCTCTTTTTATTCAGTATGTAGATATTCTTCAGGTTGGTGCAAGAAATATGCAGAATTTCAACCTCCTAAGAGAACTAGGATGTATTAATAAGCCAATTTTACTTAAAAGAGGGCTCTCTGCAACCATAGAAGAATGGTTGATGTCCGCTGAATATATTATGTCCGGTGGCAACAGAAATGTTATTCTCTGTGAAAGAGGAATTAGGACCTTTGAAACTGCCACAAGAAATACTCTTGATATCTCTGCAATTCCTGTGATCAAGAAATTGAGCCATCTTCCTATAATAGTTGATCCGAGTCATGCCATTGGAATAAGGGATAAAGTCATTCCATTATCAAGAGCAGCAGTTGCAGTTGGCGCTGACGGTATTATGGTAGAAGTGCATCATAGCCCTGATACTGCTATATGCGACGGGGCACAGTCTTTATATCCTCACCAGTTTGAAAAATTAATTGACCAGTTAAAAATAATCGCAACTGTAGTGGATAAAAAATTATAAATCTTTTTAAGAAGCAGAAAACCCCCCTTTAGGCTTATGAAAGAGATATGTTATATTTTATAAGCTTTTTGATAGAATAATGTGAATCCGACAATAGCTATAACTATGTTTGGCAGCCATGCTGCAATGGTTGGATCCATTTTTCCTGCTTCTCCAAGGGATATAGAAAATGCCCTTAACATATAGTAGCAGAAAATTATGAATATACTGAATAATAAACCTCGATTAAATCTCGCCCTTGGTGGAGTTATGGCTAGAGGTATACCTATTAGTGTTACCAGAATTGAGGTTATAGGGAGTGCAAGTTTTTCTTGCAGTTCTATTTTTAATTCTGCCAGATTTTTATTTCCATTTTTCTTTTGGTGGTTAATGTATTTAGTTAATTGAAAGAAATTAAGCTCCCTGGCTTTATGTTTATCTTTATTTATGGCATTAAAGCTGGTATACAGCTTTAACCCATCAAATACAGTAGTATTTAAAATATTTCCACTTTCTGAAATAGTATAAATCACGCCTTGCCTAAATCTCCAATATTCAGGCCTGGAATCACCGTATTTTGACTGAATGATTTGTATTGCTCCTGAATTGGACATATCAAGAACAGTGATTCCCTGAAGCAGTTTATTATCATAATTATCTATATAAAATAGCCTTTTTAGTTGTCCTCCGTCTCCTAGTTCTTTAAAGGAGAAGTTTGTTGTGCCTTGAGGGATATTTTTTTGAGATAAAGCCCAGATTGTCAGACTTTTAGCCTGAGTGTTTGCAGCAGGAACTATAAATTCACTGATCGTGAAGCTCAATATTGCTGTTGATAAGCCAAAGATCAAAACAGGCATTGCCAATCTGCTTATGCTGATTCCACAGGCTCTTATTACTGCTATTTCAGAATTAAGGCTAAGTTTATTAAATGTAAGTATTGTAGCCAGCAGCACTGCCATAGGAATTGTAAATACAATAATATAAGGCAGGTTTAATATCACCAGCAGAATCGCTACTTTTAGAGATATGCCATATGCTGACATCTGTTTTACCAGTGATAAAAATGTATCAGAGGCAAACATTATTGATGTAAATATGATAATACCCAGTAAAAATGTATCTATTAACTGCTTTGATATGTATTTATCCAGTAGTGTCAATTTATTCATGTTTTTCTTGTTAACCTGTACTATTTAAATTCATGTGATAGAATCATATAATAATTTCACTTGATTTGTCATAAATTTTTGTAAGGAGATAATCTTTATGTCAAAAGCATTAGAAGTTTCAGATGCTATATTTGAACAAGAAGTAAAGAACTCAGAAATTCCTGTTTTAGTGGATTTTTGGGCTCCCTGGTGCGGACCCTGTAGAAGAATAGCTCCTATTATAGACGAAATTGCTGAAGAATATCAAGGTCGTATAAAAGTAGTTAAATTAAATACAGATGAAAATATTCGCACAGCTCAGGAGTATAGCATTAGTGGAATTCCCAGTTTAATTATATTTAAAAACGGTGAAGCAGTTGAAAGACTCGTTGGTTTAATGCAGAAATCAACTCTTCAAAGCAGCGTTGAAAAATATATTTAAAAACTTAACAAATTCGTAACAAAAAGAAGTCTCTTATCAAGAGACTTCTTTTGCAGTTATGTCTAAAAGCAGGAATATTACTTTCGTCGCTGTTGTTTCAACAAAATGATATGAAACAAAGGCTCCTACAATAACATTCCTGCTTCTTATAACTAAGGACAGCGAAAAAAGTCATTAAGGATTTTTCATCAAAATCCTTAAT
>AMFJ01008360.1_pt1 | contig 17339 bp, 18 predicted proteins | sample 427208 | NCBI WGS metagenome assembly AMFJ01 (sample SAMN02954298, study PRJNA114691) | groundwater metagenome | biome: aquatic; feature: subsurface aquifer; material: sediment; isolation source: subsurface aquifer sediment | place: USA: Rifle, CO | collected 2008-08
AGGAGCGTATTAAGATGGGTGAGCCTTGTTAGGTTTAATTGTAGCTATCTATCAGCTCGATATGCCTATACGGACGACTTCAAAAATGTTACGGTATCTCTTAAACCAGGAGTTAACTCGGTAGACTTAATCTGATGTTAATTCCTAATTCCTACACCATTGATATCCTCTAATAACGCATCAACGGTTTGTTTAATAGCAGGAATAGCCTCCTCGTAACTAGGAGCAAATGTGTTTAAAACAGCTTTTTCGTATCCTGCGTAGTCATCTACGCAATAATCCCCACTTGGTGCGCCGGCTATATTTAATAATGAACCGTGTTGTTTTACTAGCGCGGTTCTGGTGGGGTTTTCTGCCATCGAATAGTGCGCACTTCCTGCTACCCTATAATCACCCAACTGCTTAAATATTCTGAGTTCAAAAACTAAAGTGCCTTTCTCACCAGCACAATGAGGACCAGCAAACATCAATCTTGTTACCACTTTAACTCCGTCTTTATCATAAATCACGGTCTGTTTGTTTTCTTTCACTTCTTTTTCAAAGTCTAAAAAATGTCCTTCCATACCAAATACCCCTGAATAAATATCACCCATTAAAATCTCAGTATTATCCCAAGCACCAGAGTTTGTTTGCATAGAGATGGCACCCGACCCGCTTGTTTTATCGGGAGTCAAAACACAAGAAAATTGAGAGTCTGCTTTATATTTGGCTTTTAAAGCGTCACTAACAGTAAATGGTGTTTTTGCAATATCAATTCTTTCACTGCGCATAGCAGTTGTACCTCCAATGCAATTATCCACCAGTAATTTTTGGAAGGCAGAGGGGTATACCGTTGAATCGTTTGTAACAGATGGTAATTGAGCCTCTGTAGCTAGATACTTATAAACCACAATTCCAGCTACCAATAATAGACCTAAAATAATGATTGCTTTAACCAGAAAACTACCTCTACTATTTAACTGCACGTGATGCTGGATGTTTTGCAATTGCATACTGTAATGGTAGCATCTTGATACAGCTTCTACAAAAGAAGTGGGTAAAAACTACATTTTCACGGTTATCGGGCCAATAACCGTGAAAAAGGGCATAAAAAGTGTGGTTTTTCACGGTTATTACCTGAGTAAAGTCCATTTTTAATAAGAATACCCCTTAGGTATAGGTACTAACCCAACATTCTTTGAACTGGCAAACCCAAAGTTTACCCTTCCATAAGATACATTATTTTGATCGTAAAACTTTGCAATTTCGTCTATCAAAGCATCCCTACCAAGTACCTGCGTTTGATCCCAAAAATTACAGCACGGTATCAAAATAGCCGGCCTGATTGTGGCACCCTCTGCAACAGCGCGGGTTGCTTCATCCGGATGAAGACCAACTACAAGGTCATAAATGTAAGCAACATCTTTGTTAAACTCTGTTTTTTTATTAGGAACACCAACCATTGTAAATCCTCGAGGATCAACTACTTCTGCCTCGTAGTTATATTTTTTCCTAAGAATTCTAGTCAACATACCCTGCCCACCCGCCACATCAGCGATAAATTTAATTTTTCTTCCATAAGTGCCGGCAATAAAATCAGCTAAAACTTCAAATCTATCTACCGCACCATGAAATTTATGACCGTTTAGGTTTCCAGATAGTGTACTCATATATTTTCTTGGATTCTAATTTAAATATACCTAATGTCAATGTAAGTATGCGGTATAATCACGCTATGCAATCCATTCAAGATCTCAATCTAAGAAGTTACTCCAGTAACGACCAAGAAGATTTATGGAAGCTATACAATACTTCTGAGTTAGGAAAGCTATGGCCAATTAAAGAAAATAGACTACTTGATGTTTTGCTTGGTAAAAGCGACGTCAACAACAAAATCCAAATAAAAATCATGGAGCTCAACAAAACGGTCATTGCTTTTATTTGTATAAAGAACAAAATTGTTGGTAACGAAAACAGGGGTGTAATTGCCCTAGTACTAGTCGATAAAAAGTATAGGAAAAGAGGTATTGGAACTTTACTTATTAATTCGGCAAAAGATTGGTTTCGAGAAACTGGAGTTACCGTAATAAAACTGGGAGGAGGAGCAGGAAGTTGGCTATGGTCAGGAGTTCCCAAAAATTTAAATTGTGTAGACTTTTTTAAGAAAAACTCGTTTGTTATTAAAGACGAGTTATCATCAGACATGTTTCAAAATATTGAGAAGTACGCACCTCCAAAGAAAGTTTATGATTGTTTGGTAAAAGAAAACGTAACCATAACTCAAGCTGATCCGTCAGACAAAGAGCAAATTTTAGAGGTGGAAAAGAAATACTTTTTAGATTGGGTTGACTTCTATAAACAAGATTTGGAAAACAGTAAACATAAAGAAATCCTTCTTGCTAAACATGAAGACAAAATAATAGGAATCACAGGAATATGGGTTGGAAACTGCAATTGGGATTTACTGTTTGAAAACAATGTTGGAGGAGGAAAGGCGCTAGGAATTATTCCCGAATGGCGGGGAAAGGGTATAGGTCTAGCATTAAAGTCATACGGTACAGAGATATTAAGAGATAACCATGTTAAATATTGCTGGATTGGGTGGACATACGCTGAAGATTTTTATAAAAAACTAGGTTACGAAGTTTGGCAAAGATATTATACAGGGGAAATTAGACTGAGATGAAAAACTTTATTGCAAGAATTAGAGGGGATAATACAAGAAAATCTGACGGCGCCAAACAACTCCAGATTTATGCAACCGATGTGGATTACGGCATAATCGTTGTCTCGGTTAATAACCCTAAATTTAGCCCCATTATATTAGACAAGTATCTTTTATTATGTGAGTACGGAGATGTTAAACCACTAATCGTTTTAAATAAAACCGACCTGACCGGGGAAATTCCGCCAACCCTTGACTATTACGAAAAGGAATTAGGAATAAAAGTAATCCACACATCTACCGTTAGTAATACCGGAATAGATGAGCTGAGAACAGCAGTAGCAAATAAAACCTGTGTATTTCTAGGTAAAAGCGGCGTGGGAAAGTCATCTTTAATTAACGCGCTAAAGGGAACCCAGGAAATTAAAGTAGGTAAAGTCAGTGAAGGATACGGTGAAGGCAAACACACAACAACTTCAACAGAAAAATATTTAATAGGAGACGCAACCTGGGTTATTGATACACCGGGACTACGAAACATTGACGTATCAAATATTAATCCCCAGTTACTAAAGGAGCTTTATCCGGATTTTGTAAAACTTGCCGGAGGGTGTAAGTACTCCAACTGTCTACACATTAAAGAAAATGAATGTGCGGTTAAAAAAGCTGTTGAGGAGGGACTTATTGCTAAAGAAAGGTATGATAACTATCTTAAAATAGGAAAGCTTTAAACCTATATAAATTGAAGCTTAATGACTCTCAAACCCTTGGTAAAGTCCACTTTACTTTCTTCTTCATAAGAGTGTATATATACTCCAATAAGATGAAACAACTTCACGATATACAATTAAAGATTTTACGCGATCTCCTTTTTTCGGATGCTCTACGTTATGCCGATATAAAACCAACGGATATGGAAAATAGTCAGTTTGTATTTCATTTAGAAAAACTAATTGAAGCAGGATATATTGAAAAAGCAGACACTTTATACAAACTTACGGATTCCGGTAAAGAATATGCCAACAGAATTGATACGGACATTGTAAAGATCGCTCAACAGGCAAAAGTGACAACTATCTTATGTGCAATCAGACAAACTTCTGCTGAAAAAGAATATTTGGTCTATAAAAGGCTTAAGAACCCATTTTTTAACTGCATGGGCTTTCCCACCGAAAAACCTAAATGGGGCGAAACCATGGAAGAAGCTGCAAAACGTGGCCTTATGGAAGAAGCAAACCTTGCAGGTGAACCAAAACTTTTTGCAATAAGACACTACCTAGTGTATTCAAAACAAACTGGAGAGCTGGTAGAAGATAAACTTATGCACGTCTTTATGTTTCTTAACCCAACAGGAGATTTAGTCGGAAACCTTGAAGGCGATTATCAGTGGGTAAAAGAAGAGGACATCGATAAGGTTGTTCAACCGCAACTAGTTGAGTTTGCAGAAATTTTTAAAGCTTTAAATGATTTCCAGGATGTAGTTACGTTTAAGGAGCTTAAAGTTACAACATCAAGCTTTTGATATGAAAATTACACTTTGCGGCAGTCTTACATTTATGGACGAGATGCGAGATATCTCAGACAGACTTATCAAACTAGGGTTTGAAAAAGTAATGATGCCAGTCGGGTTTGGCGGAGGAGAAAGGGAAAGAAAAGCAAATTGGACTGTAGAGGAAGACGGTCAGAGAAAAATCGACCGTAACTCAATTGAAGAACATTATTTAAAAATCAAAGAATCCAGCTGTATCTTAGTAATAAATTACACAAAAAATGGAATAAAAAACTACATAGGAGGAAATACGTTGCTGGATATGGGCTATGCCTTTGTGAATAAAAAGCCGATATTTTTATTAAATCCAATTCCTGACGTTAGTTATAAATCAGAAATTATTGGGATGAAACCAATAATACTTGGGGGAGATTTTAATGTTCTTAAAAAATTCTTTACAGGTAACTTCAACCCGATAACAAATTCCAAAGAAGGGTTCTACGACTTATGAAAACAGTAGTACTTTCTTTAAAATAATATGCTAAATGTTTTTAAAACTACAAAATTCGTTCTGGATAACTCATGTTCTGTAAAGATAAATAGGATCAAAATAAAAGAATTGGCAAAAAGTATAACGGAGGATGATCTAAAACTTAGCTATATTGGTTTAAACAAGTATACGTGGGACTTTAACAAGTTGCATTACATAGATTTCGTCTTTAACTCGTTAGTCTACTGCTTCTGGGCAAACAAGGATCAACCAAAATGGACTATAAAGGATGGCGGTAGCTCCATTGACGGTAGTGTTGCTTTGTTTAGAGTGCTAGAAAATGAGGCAAAAGCTAATAAAAGCTTTTTTAAACCTTCGTATTTAGAAAATTTTACCTATGAAGACGGAAAGAAACTTTTTGAAGGTAACACCGAAATACCGCTACTAAACAGCAGGATTACATGTATAAGAGAAGTCGGATACGTGTTAAAAAGAAAATTTGGAGGAAACGTAAACAATATTATTGAGGCATCGGGAAACGATGCACTAAAAATGGTATCGATAATAAGCGATAATTTTCCATTATTTAACGATATTAGGTCATACAAGGGTACTAAAGTCGGGTTTTATAAAAGGGCAACGCTTCATGCCAAAACAGTAAACGACCTGTTAACACAGTTTAAGAAAAAACAACTTTCTAACATGAGTAAGTTAACAGCAATCGCAGACTATAAAATACCTCAAATCCTAAGGAGTTTTGAAATCCTTGAATATACCAAAGACTTAGCAAATCTGATTGATAATTACAAAACAATAGATGAAAACTGCGAGTATGAAGTTGAAATAAGAGCGGCTGATATTTGGGCAATAAAATTTATTACTAAGGAGCTTAACAAGAAGTTTCCCAAGATTGTAGATGTTGATACGGATTGTGTCCTTTGGGTAATGTCGCAACAAGTCAAACCTAATATAAAACCTTACCATAGAACTTTAACTGTGGATTATTAGAAATACACTAAAACATTTACTCAATAGAAACACGCAGTTTCGCACCCAAAGCTTTTGAAATCTTAGCTAAAAAGACCAGGGTCGGATTGTAGTTTCCCGACTCAAATCTGGATATTGCTGACTGCTTTGTACCTAACTTCTGAGCTAATGCTTTTTGAGATAAACCCTTGTTTATTCTAGCTTTAATAACTTGAGAGATCACGCTATACTCCTCCTTCAAAGCTTCGTAGTGTCCTCTAACCTCCGGGTCTTTCAAAATAGATTTTTTAAGACGTTTATAAGTTTGCATGTTTAATATATAACATATATGTTATACGAGTGTCAATCTTTTTATAGCAATATTTATTTCGTTCCTTGGAGTTTTATTTGTCTTTTTATAAAACCATGAAGAAATAGTATCTTGTCACCTTCAGTACTAAAGAACAGTCGTACTTCTTGTTTTCCTCTCACTCTCAGCTCGAATAAGTTTTTAGTCATTTTTTTGATATGAGGCATTCCTACATTAAGTCCATATTTCCCCACTAGATCCAATGACCTTAATATCTTAGCTTGAGTAGGTTTTTCTGTGGAACGTATAAAATCCATAATGTAATTAGAGTTTCCTGAAGAATAGAAAAGAAGAGTGAAGGTCATACGGTAGAACTATACAATATACGTTGTTATATGTAAATGGTGACCCCAGAGGGATTTGAACCCTCGATCTCTGCCCTGAGAAGGCAGCGTCCTAGACCGCTAGACGATGGGGCCATACCAAAACAAGCCCCTGCATTATAGCATTTTGTACTTTCCCTCCATATTAAGTATAATCTAAGTAATGCTTGCACCAAACGTTAAACCTGTCACCAAACTTTATAAAAGTCCCAAATACAAGGATATGGTTATTATTTCCCTACTTGGTGTAGCAACAGCATTCTCATACATTAATTTTCAAATTTACCGACCCAAAATTATTAGCCAATTAATGGAAGTAAAAGGTGCACAAACAACGTCCTTACCATTTAACCTGCCATACATGCAGGGCACAACCGAACTTGGTTCAAATGTTGGTAAACAAGGCCGCCAAGTAACCCTAGAGGTTAAACGTACCCCTAAAGAAATATATAGCTTTTATAAAAGCGTATTGACAGAAGAAGGTTGGATCTTAAAAGCCAGTACAGAAACAGAAGACTCAATGGTTAGTGAATACAAAAACGAAAAAGCAACCATAAAAATCACCATATCAAAAGAAGAAAACCCTGAAATCAGTATCTTAGGTATAAATTACCTCGAAAAATAAAACAAACAATCGTAAGCTAAGTCAACTTTGTAAACAATACTTTAAATTTATTTCCTGGTTCTGTATCATCAACATTACTTATCTTAATAACTTCAAATCCCAACTCCTCTATATAGTCAATGTTTTCACCAAACGCAACAAATAAATACCACATCCCTCCCGGTTCAATAACTCGATGAACCTCCTCAGATATATCTTTTAGTTTAATTGGAGGAAATCCATTCATAAATACTGCTCCAACACTTTCACTAGCAAATGGAAGTGTTTTACAGTTATCAACTAAAACATCAGCTTTCAACTGACTATCCGAGTAGGGGTTCAATCGGATGTTCGCCGAAAATAGTTTTCTTTTGGATGTAGGATCAACTCCAAAGCAATCCAAACTTGGTGAGGGACCTCCAATGTCAAGCCATTTTCCTCGTGTAATATCTAGCTCTCTTTCGATATCAGTCCCTTCCTTTTGATATTCAAACGTGGATGCGTCAGTAGATGTATCCCATTCAGCTAACATCTTTTGATGAAATTTATCCATGTCAACTCGCCATGGAGATGGATTGTTGGAGGGTTGATGTTCTAAACTACTCATATTTACACAAAATAAATAAATCTACTATTAATCGCCTTCGTCAACTGGCACGTAGTTAATGGCATAAACTACTCTTTTGTCCCCACCAAAAAGATAGCTCTCCAAGGTTGATACCTACTACTAAAGGTATCCTTATACAACACCTGGCCATCCCTCTTAACCGTACGTGTAAAATATACATTAGCCCCCGGAGCAGACCAATCAACCTGCTTAACCACACCCTTTGCCAAAGTAGGATCATCCTGATACAAAGGTGCGGGAGCGCCGGATACATTAGTAACAACCGGATCAGAAATCTCAACCGTTCTTCCATCGGGCGTACCATAAATCTTAAAATTTAGCGAAACATTAGCAACATCTGCAGAAGACTGGATCAGTACATAATTTGCTGTATCGTTTTTAAATTGCAAATCCAAGGATGGCTGGAAAACCGAAGCATCAAAACCAATTTGACTTTCTTCCTCATAATAATGAACACGATAAGCGTGAGGATAGCGCATAGTAATAGGTAGTCCGGCGTTTAAAATAGCTCTAAAAAGCGTAGTAGAAGTTTGGCATACCCCTCCCCCCTCACCCAAAACCGTACGACCGTTTGTAATAATATAAGCCTGGTTATAACCGGTAGCCGAACTTATTTCACCAACAGCTTTATTAAAAGAATACGTCTCACCGGGAGGAACCAGTACACCACTGGTTCGTTCAGCCGCCAAAGTTAAATTATGAATTCTTCCAGGTATTGATCCTGAATACTTTGACTTTCCCTCACCAAGCAAAGCAAAGATACCATACTTTGAAGCATCCCCACTCTCCCCAACCTCAAAAACCGAAACATTAACAGACGATTTAACCCCCAATAACGCATTCTTGAAATCCTCGCTAAACTGTTTTTCATTAAGCTGTTTACCCTTTTTCACAATAGAAAATGAGGTCACAGTACCATCATCTGCTTGTGTAACATGTCCCCTTGGAAGCTCGTTAACCTCCTGAGCTAATTCCTCAATGTATGCCTCAAAACCATATTTATTCATCCTGATCTTTACCGAACCATTTTCACTAGAATATGTCAGTAAATTTAAAATTTGAGCGGGACCAAGTGTCCAGCTTCTTTTGCCGTAAGTTACTTTTAAAGGATTAAATACAATTTTCTTAACATCATCAGTCAAATCTTCCAGATCCCGCATTAACACAGAAGGATGTGTTATATCAACACTTAGAACTTTTTCTGAAAAATCAAAATCGTTAAAAGAGGACATCACAAGATCGTACAAATACTGCCCGTCAACTCTTATACCATCAGAGGAAGGGGCGATTGCTAAAACATTCCACTTTGTTGAATCCAAAATAAAAGTGGCATTTTCCGCGTCTCTGTTTATTTCTCCTTTTATTACAGAAAGTTTCTGACTCAAACTGCCATCGTCTATATCGTAAATTGCGTGTATTCGTAGAGATTTAATTAATCCAGCCAGTTTATCCTTGGAATCAATAAATAAATTGCCTGTTCTACCAACTTCAAAAGCGCGACTAACCGTAGCATCCCAGTTATAAGTTAAACCTACTTCTTCAGGTTTTATCTCAAACTTTTTATCTTGATAACTTAGCGTCAGCACCTTATTAAGCCCAACCTCTTTTTTGCCAAGCACTGACTTTGCTTGATCAAAAGACATACCTCCCAAGTGACTGTTACCTATGGTTACACCAGGAATAATCTTTCGAGCAAAATAAAAATGATAAAGAGCGGTAGATAGTAAAATGACTGAACCGGCAATAAAAGCCATCCTCATAAGCTTCTGAGGATTTTTTATTTTAAACTTTTTGAAAAATTTTATACTTATATTTTTAAACTTGGGCATACCTGATTATTCTCCTTACTACGACTGCTCTGGCATAACACCTTTTTCTGCAATTGAAAACCTAGGTCCTCTAATCAAATATTTTTGAGGAAGTGTTGACATATCTATCACATCATCCGCATGCTCAAATAATCTGGATGAGCCTGTTTTACCAAAGGCAATAATTTCTGTACGAACACCCTGGCTTTTTGCGTAGTCTAAAAGATCAGTATAATCCCCATCACCAGATACCAAGACCATTACATCAATTTTTGGTAAAAGTCTTATAGCGTCCATACAAAGACCGACATCCCAATCACCCTTTTTTGCACCACCATAAAAAACCTGTAATTCTTTTTCACGCACTTCAAAACCAATTTTATACAGAGCATCAAAAAATTCTTTCTCAGCTCCAACATCTGCCTTGATAACATAGGCAAAAGCTCGAACCAACCTTCTCGCAGCTATTGCATCGTGTAGTACCTTACCAAAATCCACTTTTGACGAATACAAATTTTTTGCAGAATAGTACATGTTTTGCACATCTACAAATACTCCGACCCTTTGTTCTTTATGTTGTGTTGGATTCATGCTTTCATTGTATTATAAATATGCCTATGGATAAAGCGAATATAATTAGGATCATTTCACAGCTTATTGCTGATGCCCGAATGTATTCGGGGCAGGTGGATTCTGCTGTAAATAGTTATACCAAAGGTAGAAAATTAACTGACTTGGAAACGAAAGAGCTTATGGCTTTGGGAAATTATCTAGCTAAACTTATTCCCCAGGAGAAAGAGATTTTGCAGAAGTTGTCACTTGTTTTTTCACAAACTCAGAAATAATTGTTTGAATTATTGTCTCAACTTCAGGGTTATCGTTGATCTCAGTTTTATCAAACTCCTTAATACCGTATTCCGTCAAAAACTGTTGTCTGGAAAACTTCTCTCTTATGTTATACGGCTCTCCACTCGCGTTTAACCTTGCATATATTTCCTCCAACTTCTCAATTCCATTCCCGGCCAAAGATTTGGCAGATCCTTTCATATAATCTCTAAAGAACTTCCAGGTGTTAGAATCTTTGTCAATTTCAGGATGAGCTTTTAGAATTTTCAACATTTCAAAAACATCAATGAATTTCTCGTAAGCTTTGTTGTAATCAACAAACTTATCAGAAATTCTTTCCATCACCGACTCAAGTGTGTTTCTCAAAAAATAGAAGTTTTCATCTAGGGGTTTATTATCTTCCCCCTCACTTTGATATTTAGGTAAATCTTCTATTGCTTGCATAAGCATAGACCTGTCTACATCTCCCAAAGCTTCAGGAATATCAATAAGTCTTTGCAAAGCCTTCATACCAAGATCTATGTTGCAATAACCTCTACCAACTTTAATCTCCATAGGTTGATAGTAGGATTTAGCATGCTCACCTCCGGGAACCGTGTTTTGTGAAATATGATAGTCAAATCGACGTAATACATACTGAATGGGATTATATTCGGCACCGTCTAACCCCATCACGACATCATCACCGCTTTCTGACTTCTTTTTATATATAAAACAAACTGTATCCTCATCTCCCCCGCTTCTGGAAACAACATAATCTATTTCAACATCTTCACCTTTAAAAGCCTCAATAGTATCTTGTATGGCTCGAGTAATCCCACAGGCCATACCGTTAATGATATTATCTCCAACAGACCTATCCCCAATCTCATTTCCTTTTTTAACATTATTTGCATCGTAAGAAACTATTGCTACATTCTTTTTAGGATCTAGCAACGCATCTTCAACCATAGTTCGAGCTTTTTCCTGTAAAACATCCTTATGGAGTAATCCAGTCATGGAATCGCGATCGAACACAAAGCTTTCTTTAAGTTTATAAAAAATGGAGTTAACTTGAGCAAATAGTTTTTTTACCTGCTCAGGATTGGTAACTTTTCCATCTCCTATTAGAGCAAGATTATCAGAAATATACTCTAATAAGCCATGACGACCGTCGGGAAGTTTAATATCGGTTCTATGCAAAGCATCTTTTAATCTAAAATCTACTGTCAGTCGATTAACGATCTTATCAATTTCAGAGATGTTATCCAATTCACCTTTCTCGTAGTTTTCAACAGCAGTACTTAGCTTAACTGTACCTGACACTATAGAATCCAATAATACTTTCTCTTTTGTAACATACTTTCGACGAAATTCCACCAGGGATATATCCTTAGCCTCTTTGTTTAACACCAGGCTTATAGACCCAGACTCACTAGATGTAACACTATTATTTTCAGTGACAAGTTGTGAGACCTTCTCTTGCAATTCTTTTTTACTGGGAATATCACCTCGAGAATCGGTAACTTTTAGGGACATTGCTTCCAAGATCAATTTTGAAAGGGCGTTCTCCTTCACATCCTCTTCTTTCCAACCGTTAAATACTTTTCGCTGGACAACAGACAGTATTTCCGCATCTAACTCAACTTTCACCTCTTCAGATTTTCTTGTATCTGTAGGAACCCACGCATCAAACTTAGAAAACCCTGAATCTTCGGGAAAAAAGAAGGAAATATACATCTTCCAAAACTCCTCAATTTCTTCTAAACCCTTTCCTTCAGCCTGTAGTTCCCTCACCTTATCAAAGACTCTATAAGAAAGAGATTTTAAACCAGAATATTCAAGTTTAAAATACGAGATATCCTGAAATAGTTTTGTAATATATTTTGCACCCTCCCCATCAGTTCCAAATACTTTCAGTTCGTCTTTATGACCCTTTGCTGCAAGTTCTCTTTGCATTTCGTTAAACATCTTAATAACCTCAGCTCTAGTGATAGCAGTACTAACAATAAGAGGTTTAATAGGTGATTCAAGTTCTTGAAAAACAGGGGAGGTTACAGAGTTTATTTTACTCAATACTGTGCTAAGCTGCTCTATTGGTACGTCACGCAATGCTAAACAAAAATTTACACCACCGGGTCTATACATCTCATACTTATGTGGATCTATGCCTGCAGAAGTACAAAGATCTTCAATTCCAGAATTAACCTGCCCAAGAGCCTGATCCCCACTTCCATGACCAAGTTTGGTGTTAACGGGGGAAAATATATCAGGAGCATACCTAACGTATACAAAATCACGATCTTTATCAAGAACGTCCAAGGTAAAACAATCATCTTTATTTTGGGTATAGGATCTTTCGCGCATGTCCCTGCCAAGATGTCGATGATATAGTTCCTCGCAAAGGGCACCACTTATCTCATACCTTCGAAGATACTCATCTATCTCAAGAAGGTCGTTTATAAATTCCAGAGATTGTAGTCGTGTAGTAATATCTTGTTCGTCACCTTTTTCACCTATGAGTGATGTAATTGAAGATATGTCTCCATAGCTTTTTTCCGCCTTTTCCCTTAATGTTTCGTAATGAGTGCGGATATTCACCATGGAACTATTAAACCTACCTTCTAGCTTTGGGATATCCGGATCACCAGATTGATTCTCTTGAGGCTGACTGGACTTGGGCATATGTTTATGGTACTACCCTCAAAACCCCATCGCAATAACATATTCTCTATTTACAGTAGAAAATACTACCTTTAAAACAGGTCAAATAGCCTATTCTTATGGTAAAATCTTCGTGTTAGAGAATGCTTTGAGAGTATTATTGGGGGATCGTCTAATGGTAGGGCGACGCACTCTGGATGCGTAGATCGGGGTCCGATTCCCTGTCCCCCAGCCAATAACATGAACAACACAACACTCTGGTATCAAAACATAATAAAACCACCATTCGCCCCACCGACACCTGTATTTGGTATCGCCTGGTCCATTTTATATCCAATCATTTTTATATCTTTTGGGTATGTAATCTACTTAGTAGTAAAAAAGAAACTGCCAAATAAAGTATTTATACCAATGGTTCTCAACCTCATCTCAAACCTATCCTTTTCTTACATTCAGTTTGTGCTACAAAACAACTATCTTACCCTTATAGATATTATTGTTGTTTTGAGCTCACTTATTTGGTTAATTAAAGCAACATATAACAAAGCCAAAGTAGTGGCATTAGTGCAAATACCCTATCTCCTATGGGTTCTATTTGCAACAATCCTACAAATTTCAATAACATGGTTAAATAGGTAACATGCACCTATCGACCGACCAGCAAAACGCACTCACAAAACTTCTAACTTGGCACTCTTCAAACAGCACCCAGTTTATTACGTTAGGAGGCTTTGCAGGCACAGGTAAAACCACTCTCATCTCAACTCTAAAAAAAGAACTCACCAGACTTAATAACAAACTCTCAATTGCCTTTTGCAGTTATACCGGTAGGGCTACTCAAAACCTTAAAAATAAACTAAAAGAAAGTGACTCTCTTTCATACAAAGACACTATCAGCACAATTCACGGTTTAATTTACACACCAATAGAAAGTATTACAGGAGAAATTATTGGCTGGGATAAAAAAGATGAGTTAGAAGAAGACTTAATAATCGTGGATGAGGCTTCGATGATTGATGAAACAATCTGGACTGACCTTCTTTCGTACAAAGTACCAATAATTGCAGTTGGTGATCACGGACAGCTTCCACCTATAAGAGGTAAATTTAACCTCATGTCAGAACCTAATATTGTTTTAACTCAAATCCATAGACAAGCCAAAGACAACCCCATCATAAAAGTATCCCAATTTGCCAGAGAGTCGGGAATAATACCCGTACAAGAGTTTGGAACCCAAGTTATTAAATACTCCGGCAGTGACCCGTATTCATCAGAAATCAGTACAGAACTATTAACAAACTACACAACTAACACCCTAGTGCTATGCGGTTATAATTCAACCAGAACCAAAATTAATCAATTTATCCGAAACTCTTTGGGGTTTGAAAGCCCAAACCCGGAACCCGGTGATCGGGTAATTTGCCTTAGAAATAATCATAAAAAGGGTGTTTACAACGGGATGCTTGGAACACTTAAACATATTAGAAAGAAAGAAAAAGACTGGTACGACGTTGAAATTGCCATGGATGACACAGAAAAGCCCTATGCGGGCTTAATATATGCCCCACAATTTGGAGCAAACACAGGCATAAATTTTACGGCAAACAGAAAATATGCAATGAAGGGGGATTTATTTGATTTTGGGTATGCATTAACTGTTCACAAAGCTCAGGGCAGTCAAGCTAAAAGAGTAGTGATGTTTGAGGAGAGATTTAAGCAAACAGACGACGATATGTGGAAAAGGTGGCTGTACACAGGGGTGACTCGCGCAGAGGAGGAGTTGTATTTGTTTGGCTAAGGTTTATAACCCTGGAGTATAATCCAATAATGATTAACAATAATTTTTCTGGCAAATACAACCAGCTATACAGTAGTGTCTACGCTCTTTACCACCTGCCTGAAAATAAAGCAAAATTGCTTTTTCATGGCTGGCACCATATAGAATTTGTTCATGACAAGGCTGTCGAATTTGCAGTAGAGCTGGGAGCAAGGCAAGAGATTGTTGCTTCCGCAGGCCTGTTACACGATCTTAACTATATCTTTTCAGATAAACTCGAGCCGGAGGCCGCCAACCTACAAATCCAAGAATACCTGGCAAAAGCTGGATACGATAAAACAACCCAAAAAGAAATCAGCAGATTGATTGAAGACTCACACCTTGGATATCGTAAGGATAGAGAACTATCAAACGAATCTAAAGCATTAGCAGATGCGGATACCCTGTTCAAAGCCCTCCCGACTACACCAATTCTTTTCGCCTCAAAGTTTATTACTCAGAATAAGTACAATATTCAAAAACTTGCAACTAAAATAGTTGATGAGCAGAAACCTCTAATGAAAGCAGATAGTTATTTTTACACAGAAATAGCTAAAAAAAGGTATTTAGAGTGGGCAAAAATAAACCTAGCATTATGGGAAAACGTTTTAGAGGCTTTGGATGACCCCGCGATAAGAAAAATGCTGGAAACAGCTAACGAGCTGGGGGTGTTATAAACCCATCAACAAACATGTTTATGAACAAAATAAGAAAAGTATCTTTGTGCATAGCTGTCATTTTACTATACTCTGCCTTCTACTTCCCATACCTTTTCCAAGGACAAATCATCGGCAAAGGGGACGCCCAATCATTGCATTATCCGGGCATTTACTATCTTAAAGAATCTTTACTAAATCATAGATTTCCTTTTTACACCGAACGCATCTTTTCCGGATTTCCAATTTATGAAAACAGCGAATTTGCCTATCTTAATCCAATTAGAGTGTTATTAGCCTTTTTACTGCAACCAACCACAGTTCTAAAAGTTGAGCATTTTTTGATTTATCTTGCAGGATCGCTTGGCATGTATCTTTTGGCCAAAAAATTAAAGTTTAGCGATTTTTCGTTCATCGTCGCCCACATAATCTACTTTTTCTCAATTCAAGTAACGGCAAGGTTTGCCCACACAAACATTATTTACGTATACTTTTTGTTACCTTTAGCAATTTATACAATTGAACAATTTGCTCAAACCCAGCATAAAAAGTGGGCGCTATTTAACGCAATCATTACCTCAGTCGGCATCTATTACGGTAACTATAACGCAGTAGCCATAGTGTTGTTAGCAGAATTCTTTTATGCATTAACTCGCTTGCCGTTAATACAAAACATTAAACCCTACCTTAAATATTTTGCAATTTTTGTACTTAGCGCCATCACTTTTTGTGCACCGGTGATTATTACTTCTGGTTTTGCATACTTCAACTCATACCGCAGTAGTATAGGAATCCCCTTTTCGCAAGGCTCTATAACCGTACCTTTCCTGGTCTCCAATTTGGTATTTCCTTTTCCTTTTGGTTACTTAAAAAATTACATCGCAAGCGACATCAAATCTTTTTGGTTATTTCATGAAAATACTGTTTACTTTGGCTTTTCAACTCTAATTCTTACAATCTATGCGTTTGTTCAAAGCAAAAAAAGTCACCTTAAAAACTTTTTTTATATTAATGCGGCACTTTTCTTAATCCTAGCAACTTTAGACTACACACCTTTTGGAACCCTGTTTAACTTTCCACCATTTAACATTTTTAGGTACTGGATCAGATATGAAATTATTCTGCATTTTGCAGCAGGTTTACTAATCGCCAAGTTTTTATCAGAACAATCTAAGATAAAAATAAAAGAAATGTTAATAAATGTATCGTATTTAATTCCCTTTGGATTATTTTTGGTGGTAGTGTTTATTGGAAATATTCACAAATACACAACCACAGCGGTATTGGATTACTTTAAAACAGTGCCAATTAAATTATTACCATATTTTAACGAGTGGGCAACTATAACAGCGATCTTTGGAATTTCTTTTTCGGTGTATTTACTCACAAAAAAGAAGGCTTTCTTGTATTTTTCATGTTGCATTGTTATTTGTGATGTGTTGTTTTTTTCTAACCTGGCATGGAAAACCAATATGCAACAAAGGTCTGATCTTATTAAACCCGACCTTGCAATAATCGCAGGCACACTAGCAAACCAACGAGTACTTTACTTAGATACAGATATCAAAGGCAATATCCCCCTGTATTACCCAAGCTGGAATTTGTTTGGATACGCTGTTAGCTTTGAACCGGAAACATACATCAATCACCTAGCACTTTATGACCTAAATACCAGAAGATTTAAAGGAGCAGGAACCGAAGTAATGCAACAACTTGGTGTAAGTTACCTTATTAACCCCGATAATACAATTACAAAAACTTCAATTGACACAGATAAATTAGACCTTATTAAAAATAATATTGAGGGTGAGTATTTAATCAAAGAGGAGGGAAGGTTTATTTTAAAACTAAATCTTACTGAAAAGAAAACAATAGAAACCCTTATCCGTAACTACCATGGTTGGGAAATACTAGTTGATGGTAATAAAACAAACTTTGTCAGCGACAGTAAAGACGTGTACCTAAGATTTAACCTCGAACAAGGTCAACATACGGTTGAATTGAAGTATTTCCCAATAAATCTTGTGTATGGATTGGCTGTTAGTGGTTTTATTGG
>AMFJ01025481.1_pt1 | contig 17292 bp, 15 predicted proteins | sample 427208 | NCBI WGS metagenome assembly AMFJ01 (sample SAMN02954298, study PRJNA114691) | groundwater metagenome | biome: aquatic; feature: subsurface aquifer; material: sediment; isolation source: subsurface aquifer sediment | place: USA: Rifle, CO | collected 2008-08
GGCGGATTTTAAGCTGTAATATTTAATCGCTTGTTATTAACAGCCTTGATTTGTCTGGTGGCCAGAGGTGGAATCGAACCACCGACACAAGGATTTTCAGTCCTTTGCTCTACCGACTGAGCTATCTGGCCAAAGAGGCGATATTAAACCGATTGGTACGTGTTGAGTCAAGTAAAAAATCATTTTTGCGGTGTAAAGCCGGCTGGTTTTTCGCTGCCCTCCTCAAACAAAAACTTTTCCATTTCGTGAGCCAAAAAATCACGCGCTTTAGAATCCAGCATGCTTAAACGATATTCATTAATGAGCATTGTTTGATGATGTATCCAAAGCTGCCAAGCTTCTTTGGAAATATGGGCGTAAATTTTTTCACCCAGCTTGCCTGGGTAAGGTACCTTGTCCAAACCTTCAGCTTCTTTGTGCAGTTTTTGGCACTGAACCATGTGCATGATATGTCCCTAGTAATCTCTTTACCGGTGCGGGTAAACCGATGGTTAATGGATCCTGTAAGTTATACCAAATTTGCTCTTTGCCCGCCATCCTCTGGCCTTTCAGTATGATATGTACCGGCAGAATGTCCAGATGGAAATGAGTAAAAGTATGACGAAAAGAATCGCCCACTTTGATTTGTTCAATAAAAATACTTTGATCGCGGCATCGCTTTTTGATTTGTTTGAGTGTTGCTATCCCTGTGATTTCAGGAAGACTCCATAAACCACCCCATATACCATGAGCGGGGCGTTTTTCGAGTAAAGTTTTTTGGTTATTTTCAAAAATAAGAAAAGTCGTGGTCCGGATAGGTAAAGTTTTTTTAGGTTTAGAGACAGGTAATTTTTGTTCTATTCCCTTTTTTTTGGCAACACAAACAGAAATAAAGGGACATAAATTGCATTTGGGTTTTCCACGAATACAAAGGGTTGCACCAATATCCATCATGGCTTGCGTATAATCAGCAATTCTTTTTTGGGGTGTTAAAGTATCGCTAATGCCCCACAAAATAGCTGATGTCTTAGGGTCGCCCGGCCATTCACGAATACCATAGAGCCGGGTTAATACACGCTTTACGTTGCCGTCTAGAATAGCGGCTTTTTGTTGCATCGCAAGAGCCAAAATCGCGCCCGCTGTTGATCGGCCAATGCCGGGTAAACTTTGTAACGTTTCACTATCCGATGGAAAAATACCCTGAAATTTTTCTATGATTATTTTTGCACTCTTATGTAAATTGCGGGCGCGGCTGTAATAACCTAATCCTGTCCAAAGATGTAAAACTTCATCTTCTGTTGCGTTTGCAAGGGAATGCAGAGTTGGGAATTCTTTTATAAAACGTTCAAAATAAGAAATAACAGTGCCAACTTGTGTTTGTTGCAGCATAATTTCAGATACCCACACCCGATAAGGGCTTTTGTTTTTTTGCCAAGGCAAATCTTTGCGGCCGGATTGATCGTACCAATGGAGTACTTTACGCTGAAATTGGGTAGGAGTTAGGGTTTGCATACTCAATCAAATAGATAAGTTAAATTAATTATTTTATTAAGTTGATCAGTTTGAATCATTTCCTTGACGATCGCAATATCAGGTGCAAAATAACGATCATCCTGATAAAAAGGCACATGTTCACGTATGAGAGCTACGATTTTTTCAAGTGGTTTTGATGTGGTTAATGGCCTGCGAAAATTGATTCCCTGGCAAGCAGCGAGTAGTTCGATTGCAATAATTCCCGCTGTATTAGTTGCCATTGCTAATAAACGCCGAGCGCCGTGTGTTGCCATGCTGACATGATCTTCTTGATTGGCAGCGGTAGGTAAACTATCAACACTTGCAGGATGCGATAATAATTTATTTTCGCTCGCAAGAGCAGTTGCCGTATATTGTGCTGCCATAAAGCCTGAATTAATGCCGGGATTATTGACTAAAAATGCGGGCAAGCCGCTAAAATGCGGATCAATCAAGAGTGCTATACGTCTTTCTGATAAAGCACCCACTTCTGCAATACTGACAGCCAAGGTATCGGCTGCCATGGCGATGGGTTCTGCATGAAAATTACCCCCCGAAATAATTTTATTTTCTTTAACAAAAATTAATGGATTATCGGAAACAGCATTCGCTTCTGTGATTAATACCTGCTGCACAAATAAAATATGCGTTAAACAAGCGCCCATGACTTGCGGTTGGCAGCGCAATGAATAAGGGTCTTGTACTTTACCGCAATCTTTGTGAGATGTATTGATGGCGCTATCTTTTAATAATTCGCAAAAAGTTTTGGCGACAATTGTTTGTGCTGGGTGACCGCGCACCTCTGAAATATGTGCATCAAAAGGTTCGAGGCTAGCAAGGGCTGCATCGACCGAAAGAGCGCCTGCAATGAGGGCTGCAGTAAAATTATTTTCTGCAGCCAGTAATCCCATTAAAGCAAGGGCAGTTGATACTTGAGTACCATTTAACAAAGCAAGACCTTCTTTAGGTGCCAATGTTAAAGGTTTTAATTTTGCAATGTTTAAACCTTCTTTTGCTGTTAAAATTTTTCCTTGATAGCAAACATTGCCAACGCCTAGTAAAACAGCAGAAAGATGTGCAAGCGGTGCCAAATCACCTGATGCGCCGACTGAGCCTTGGCACGGAATACACGGGTAAATTTTTTGATTAAAAAGTTGAATTAAGGCTTCAATTGTTTGTAAACGCACACCTGAAAATCCGCGCGCCAAGCTATTTATTTTTAACGCGAGAATCAAGCGGACGATAGGATCAGGCAATAATTCTCCTGTGCCTGCTGCATGCGACAAAATAAGATTGTGTTGCAACGTTTGTAAATCAGTTTCAGGAATTCGAATGTTTGCGAGGGATCCAAAGCCCGTGTTAATGCCATATGCTGTTTCATCGCGCGCAATAACATCAGTCACCATTTTTTCTGCAGCATGAATAGCGGGAAAACAATGAGGGTCTAATTGAAGTTGTGTGGATTCAGGTAATAATATTTTTAGGTCGGTTAGTTTTAATTGACCTGGCGTTAGAGTAAATAGGGGAGACATGAAATGAAGTCCTTTTGCCAATGCTGCTTCCAAGAATTTTTACATACAATAAGCTATGTGTCATGCAGAAAACGCATCATTATAATTCTTTTTTCGGTCGCGGAGGTGGTGGCTGGGTATTATCTTCCGTTGATGAAGGCGCTTCTGTTGATTTGGATTGAAAAAACATAGCAGCGTTATATTTTTTTTCTAGAATGGGGTTTAAAAGATTTGAGAGAAATTGACGTGCAGCTTCATTTTCTATTTCTTTAAAAAAGGCAGATAAATCTTCAGTGATCACTTTATCCCAATTGTGTGTATAAAATTGATTGTTATTCTTAGACAATTCTACAAAATAGCCTTCATTCCAAGGGTCACAAATGTATCCATTTTTGAGGCCTTGTAGATATTTTTTTACTTTGCTTTTTCCCTCTAAGGTATTTTCTTTAGCATCTCCATTCACAATTAAAAAAACGTGGTTATCCCCATCGTCGGCAAACAGTGAAATTTTTTGTATGCTGGTGATTTTATCGATATGTTGATATAATCTCACCGCTGCATGAGCTGTATGTTCTGCGCAGTAACCACCTAGATGCTCCCCCATTTTCTGTGAACGAATTTTGTTCTCTTTTAAATTAAAAATTAACAGATAATTTTTATTGAAATTTTCTAGATCTTTATCTTTTAATTCCTTTTTAATAGCATTCAATTTTGAAGAATGTTCCTCTTGCCATGCTCTTAATTGCTTCTTGACATTCTCTCGGATTTTATTGATATCTTCAAGGCGTGGCGGTGTTGGATTGTTTTCCCACCATTCATTCCATTTCGGTGCTTCTCTAGTGCAGCTAGCAGAATTTGTTGCACAACTATTGGGGATAAGAGAAGGGTGAAGATTCTCATTTCTAGCTATACGTATCTCTGGAAGTTTGTTCCATGAAACAAGTTTTTCATCATTCTCACAGATGTTTTGTATCTCTCGAGGAACAGGAGTCCGGGTAGATTTTTCCTTATCCCGATTTGTTTTGGTGTTAGATGTGATTTGTTGTGAATTTATTGCTTCGGCTGTCTCAGCCAGGCCGGCGCCAATTAAGAGCGCTAAAAATAAGAGATTGAGATGTGGTTCCCTAGAGAAATGAAAAAGGAGTTCCAGTTCGTGGTGCTGCGGGGCAGCATGTCTTGCATGCCTTGATTGTCTTTTGTGGCGTGCTTTTGTTTCTTGATGTAAGCGACGGCTATCGCTCATGTGGTATTACCCTTGATATCTTGTATTATTTAATAATAGCACAACTATATTAGCAGAATATTAATGAATAACTTATTGATTTTATAGGTTTATTTAGTTTAAATCATTGGCAAGTTAAGATGATTTTTCTTTGCCGTCTCAATGGCTATTTCATACCCCGCATCAGCATGACGCATGACACCGCTTGCTGGATCATTCGTTAAAACGCGTTCCAAGCGTTTGGCTGCTTCTTTAGTGCCATCAGCCACAATCACAACGCCTGCATGTTGTGAATAACCAATCCCAACACCGCCGCCATGATGAATGCTGACCCAGGTAGCGCCGCTCGCGCAATTTAATAAAGCATTGAGTAATGGCCAATCAGCGATTGCATCTGATCCATCACGCATGTTTTCAGTTTCTCGATTAGGGCTTGCAACAGATCCTGTATCCAAATGATCACGGCCAATAACGATGGGTGCTTTTAATTCGCCTTTCGCGACCATTTCATTAAATGCGAGCCCTAAACGCGCGCGCTCACCTAAACCCACCCAACAAATGCGTGCGGGCAAACCTTGAAATTGAATGCGTTTTGCTGCCATATCAAGCCAATTGTGTAAATGTGGATTATCAGGGATGAGCTCTTTGACTTTGCTATCTGTTTTATAAATATCTTCAGGATCACCCGATAATGCAACCCAGCGAAAAGGCCCAATGCCGCGGCAAAATAACGGGCGAATGTAGGCTGGCACAAATCCTGGAAAATCAAATGCATTTTTGACACCGGTTTCTTTTGCCATTTGGCGAATATTATTACCATAATCAAATGTTGGAATGCCTTCAGCATGAAAAGCAAGCATGGCTTTTACTTGAATAGCCATCGATTCTTTTGCTGCTTTGATCACTTTTTCTGGATCTTTCTTGCGTAATTCTTCAGCTTGTTCGAGCGTCCAGCCTTTGGGTAAATAACCATTCAATGGATCATGCGCGCTGGTTTGATCAGTCACTAAATCAGGGCGTACACCGCGTTTGACTAATTCAGGAAAAACATCTGCAGCATTTCCTAGTAAACCAACCGAAATTGGTTTTTTATTTTTTGTAGCTTCTGTAATAATTTTTAGTGCTTCATCAAGGTCATTTGTTTTTACATCCAAATATTTTGTTTCAAGACGCCGTTTAATACGTTTAGGATCGCACTCAACAGCGAGCATTGCGGCACCTGCCATCGTTGCTGCAAGCGGTTGTGCACCGCCCATGCCGCCTAAACCGCCGGTTAAAATCCATTTGCCTTTAAGATTACCATCATAATGTTTACGTCCTGCTTCAACGAATGTTTCGTAAGTGCCTTGAATGATGCCTTGTGTGCCAATGTAAATCCAAGAACCCGCGGTCATTTGACCGTACATCATCAAACCTTTTTTATCGAGTTCATGAAAATGTTCCCACGTCGACCAATGAGCAACTAGATTAGAATTGGCAATGAGTACACGCGGTGCATCAGGATGTGTTTTAAAAACGCCAACCGGTTTGCCGGATTGAATCAGTAGTGTTTCATCAACATCAAGATTTTTCAGCGATTCAACAATTTTATCAAAACATTCCCAATTGCGTGCAGCACGTCCCATACCGCCATAAACCACAAGATCGCCCGGAATTTCTGCGACATTCGCATCTAAGTTATTCATCAGCATGCGTAATGGCGCTTCGGTCAGCCAACTTTTAGCGGAAAGTTTGGTGCCATGTGCGGCAGAAATACGTCGTGAAGGATCATGGCGTGAGGAATCAGTTGTCATGGGAATATACCTGAATGTGTCGGATTTACAGTATCATATCAATCCGCATGAAAATGGCTACTGTGATGATGAATAATTTCATAAATTAAATTAGCAGCGAGTTTTGCGGTTGCTTGATCAAAATCATAATGCGGGCATAATTCTGCAAGATCATAGCTTACTGCCTTACCTGAGGCGGCCAATTGCCGCACCAGAGGAATCACATGCCATGGCCATAAACCTAAAGGTTGCGGGGCGCTGACACCCGGTGCAACGGACGCTGCAAATACATCCAAGCAAAGACTCAGATAAATTAATTCATTTTGATCGATAATGCGGTCAATGAAATCAGTACATTTTTCGAGTTGCCCTAAATGTAACTCATCAGCCCAAATGATATGGGTGTTATAGTTTTTTGCGGTTTCTACTAAAGCACGCATATTGCCCGCGTGCTGGATGCCAATGCAATTGTAATCAAAACGAAGTTTTGCTTTTTTATGCGCTTCTGCAATTTGCAAAAAGGGCGTGCCAGAGCTTCCTTTTCCGTCGGGTAACAAAGGACGCATATCAAAATGCGCATCAAAATTAACAATGCCTAATTTTTTCTTTCTAGAAATTTTAGCAATACCTTGATAATGTCCCCAGGCTATTTCATGTCCACCGCCGAGTGCAATGGGTGTTATGCCGTGTGCTAGTAAAAGTGCGATGACGTCCCCTAATGCTTCTTGCGAACTTTCAAGGTCGCCATCAGGACACACAATATTTCCTGCGTCAAAACAGGCAAAATTTTGTTTTTGAATAGGAAGTTTGGCCAACGTTTGTCGAATAGCAATGGGGCCTTCAAAAGCACCCGGACGGCCTTTGTTGCGGCGTATGCCTTCATCACATTTAAAACCAATCAAGGCAAAGGTAGGTTGAGTTATTGTGGGGAGATTGTTTTCCATTAAATTCAGCATCCGCATGATTTGAAAAAAAAGAGAACCAGGCGGAATATCGCTGCGGCCTTGCCATTGAGCTTGATCAGGTGGCAGATATCTAGTATTAAAGCTCATGGGGTATGCTCATATTAAACGAGACATCTTTATTTTAAAGGACTTCATTGATGAATAACAAGCGATGGGATGCGCTATGGATAAATTGTTTGCTTGCAACAATGGAAAAAGGCGAAAAACCATATGGGCTCATGACTGAAGCAGCATTGGCCGTGCGAGATGGAAAGATCGCCTGGATAGGTAAAATGGACGCTTTAAAAGCATCGCCTGAAGCATTAGCGGGAGAAGTGTTTTCTGCGAAAGGATATTGTATAACGCCTGGCTTTATTGATTGCCACACGCATTTAGTTTATGCAGGCGATCGAAGCCATGAATTTGAGATGCGCTTACAAGGCGTAACTTATGAAGAAATTGCACGTCTTGGCGGCGGCATTCGATCAACAGTATCTGCAACCAGAGATGCATCTGAAGAAGAATTATTTCAACAAAGCTTAAAACGCGCACGCGCATTATTAAAAAGCGGTGTGACGACTATCGAAATAAAATCAGGTTATGGGTTAGACCTTGAAACTGAATTAAAAATTTTGCGCGTTGCCAGACGTATTGAAGAAAAATTACCAATGACCGTCGTGAAAACATTTTTAGGCGCGCACACGGTGCCGAGTGAATATCAAAATCGCGCAAATGAATATATTGATTTTATTTGTCAAGAAGTGTTGCCAGAAGTGGTTAAACAAAAATTAGCAAATCATGTGGATGTTTTTTGTGAAAAAATAGGTTTTGATCTTTTGCAAACCGAAAAAATTTTTGTGGCCGCAAAAAAATATAATCTTCCGATTAAGTGTCATTCAGATCAATTATCTGATTTAGGCGGAACGATATTAGCTGCAAAATATAAAGCGTTATCGGTAGATCATTTAGAATTTTTATCGGAAGCAGGCGTTAAAGCGCTCGCTGCAAGTGGCGCAGTTGCTGTTTTATTACCGGGTGCATTTTATTTTTTACGTGAGACGCATTTGCCACCGATTGAATTATTGCGCCGTGATGAAGTGCCAATGGCAATTGCAACGGATTCTAACCCGGGAACATCGCCCGTGACATCTTTATTATTTATGTTGAATATGGCATGTACTTTATTTCGTTTAACACCTGAAGAAGCTTTACAAGGCGTGACGATCAATGCTGCACGTGCATTAGGATTAGGGGAAACGTGCGGTACTTTAACGGTCGGCAAAGCGGCTGATTTTGTTGTCTGGGATATAAGAAACCCGGTGGAACTTACTTACAACATAGGATTAAATCCGCTGGTAGCAATCATAAAACACGGGAAGCAACATTCCCTCCTTTGAAAAAGGAGGGTTAGGGAAGATTTGTAATTATTCAGGCATCCACGACAGTGGGACGATTGCTGGTGGTCTGCAAAAATTCTTTTACACTAATAATATTGGCATAAAGCGGTTGTAATGCTGCAAGAAAAGCATGGTGCACACTTTGTGCGGGAATAATCGTATTATTAAATTCTAAATTTTTAGTTGCGCAGGCATCGTGTAAGACGGTGCAATTAAATCCTAAATCATAAGCTGCTCTGACCGTTGCATCCATGCCCATATGTGTCATCATGCCCGCTACAATTAAATGATTAATTTGATGCTTAGTTAAATGATTGAGTAGGCCAGTGTCCTTAAAGCTGTTAGGATAATGTTTTTTGATGATGGCTTCATTTCTCATGGGGTGCAGGTTAGGATGAAATTCAACCCCTTTAGTACACGGTAAAAAATACATAGCATCTGGACGAGTAGAAATTTGTTGAATATGAATGACCGGCAACTGTTTAGCACGGTATACTTGTAGCGCTTCCTGGGCTTTTTGCGAAATTTCAGTGCTTTTCTCGAGCGGCATTCTGCCATTTGGGAAATAGTCGTTTTGAAACTCGATCAAGAGAAGTGCGGTGTTCATTTTGAAGTCCTTTCATCATGATATCAATCCTCTATTAAAACGATTTTTTGTAAATTATGCAATAGGTTATAATGATAAAAATGAAATACGAGTTATTAGACCCTCAAAAAATTTGTTTTTTTATTGAACCGGAAAATAGACAGCAGTTGTCCGCGTTGGATATTTTTAATACTTTAGATTCAACCAATTCCTATTTGCTTTCCAGTGCCAAAAAGGGCGGACTTTCAGGCAGTGTTTGTTTAGCAGAAGCACAAACAAAAGGGCGGGGAAGGCGCGGACGTGCGTGGTTTTCACCTTTGGGGACTAACATTTATTGCTCTATGCTTTGGCGGTTTGAAAGAGAACTCTTAGATATCTCAAGTTTAAGTATTGCAGTAGCTGTGATGGTTGCAAAAACGCTAGAGGCGTATGGCATCAAAACGGCTGTCCAGTTGAAATGGCCGAATGATGTATTAGTATTCAATCGAAAATTGGCGGGTATTTTATTGGAATGTACGCATGCTTCTGTCGTGATTGGTATTGGATTAAATGTGGATGTCAAAGAAGCATCCGAGGAAAATTGGATAGATCTCGCAGAAATAACGGAAGAACCTATCGATAGAAATCGTATCACGGGATTATTGCTAAATGAGTTGCTCAGCAAACTTCCCCTGTATGAGACAGATGGATTAAAATCTTTTTTAGCCGATTGGCAAAAATATGATGTGCTATGCAATAAAGCGGTCACTGTTTTTACGCCAGAAAAAACAATAACAGGTGTTGTAGAAGGTATTAATCAAAAAGGTGAATTGCTTTTAAAAGATGAATCAGGAATGTTGCAGTCATTTTGCTATGGAGAAGTCAGTGTTCGTTGGTAAGCCAAGTGTTTTTATATTTCTAATATAATTTTCCCAACATGCGCATTTTTTTCCATATATTCATGCGCAATCGATGCATCTTTCATCGCAAATACTGAGTCGATCACGGGTTTTAGTTCACCTGTTGCAATTAAAGGTAACCACTTTTCTTTAAAACGTTCGGTGATCATGCGTTTCTCTTTGAGTGATCGTGAGCGCATGATGAGGCCTTTAATTTGCAAACGTTTTTTGCGCACTAAATCAAGATTAATTTCAGCATTACCACCGCTCATGGAGCCGATCGAAATTAAACGTCCAGTGATACTTAAAATTTGTAAATTACGCACGAAATACGGACCGCCCAAAAAATCAATTAATACATCTACACCATGATCATGGGTGTAAGATTGAACTGTCTCAATAAAATTTTCTTCCTTGTAATTAAAAATAGCCGCGGGTTGAAGTGTTTCTACTTTCCGAATTTTTTCCGGCGAACCGATGGTTGTTAACACAATCGCACCGACCATTTTTGCGAGTTGAATGGCAGCAGTACCAATACCGCTTCCGCCCGCATGGATGAGAACGGTCTCACCCATTTCTAAACCACCTAAATTAAATAAAGCTTCATTAGCAGTCAAAAAAGCTTCTGGAATAGCTGCTGCTTCTGAGTAGGTAAGGTTTTCTGGAATCGGCATTGCTGTATGGGCATCGATCAAGCAATATTCTGCATAACCGCCGCCGCCAACCAAACCAAAGACGCGGTCGCCTAATTGATAATGCGTCACATTTTTACCGATGGCTGAAACATCACCTGCAATTTCTAATCCCAAAATAGAGGATTCCCCGGGCGGGGGTGGATATTTTCCGCGTCGCTGCAAAAGATCTGCGCGGTTTAATGCAGCAGCTTTTACGCGTACTAATAATTGATCGGGCCCAGGAACAAGATCGGGCACCGTGCTCCATTCTAATACGGAAGGCGGACCCAGATTTTTAAAAATAATCGCATGCATATTGATTACATTACATTTTTATTTCATGAAGCGCACTATTTAATTACGTTATAATAAAAGGAAGAACAAAAACGAGGATAAAGCTTATGGCTATACCACGTTTAGTATTGACACAGGAAGAGAAAAATCTCTCAATTGAAGGTAAGTTTTTAATAGATACGCAAGGAAATATCGCAGATTGGCGTGACTCAAAAGGTAATTGGGTAAAGCGTGCTATTTTCGAGAGAAAATATGCCGATTTTATATTATCATCTCTGGCGCAGTATTGGCGTCCAGCATTTTGTCAGTTTAATCATTTTTTCTATGAAGATTTTCTTCGTAGAAAAATGAATCCAAAAAATCATGAACGTTATTATGAAAAAATTAATATCAGTTTAAAAAAATCCTTAGCATATTTTAAAGAAGAATTATTAGAAAATCATGATCCACTTTATTTTGCCTATCGTCGATTATTAAAATCTTCCTCTGTTTCATGGGAACTGCTGCAATCTATTTTGAAATTGTTATTAGATCGAATCGATTTTAATATTGCTCTTGTTGATCAATTTTATTTTGAATTAACCGGCACAAAATATGGTTGGGAAAATGTTTATTTTATTTTACCGTACCATACTATTTCAGCTAATGAGAGTGAAATTTTGTATGAAGAAGCGCAGCCTTCTTGTTTGTTTGGGCCTGATGCAAATCCTAGTTTACGCGGTAGAATACAATCTCATGTCATGCCTGAGGAAAAATCAATTTATGTAAAAACTATGCGTGAGCGCGGATTTAACGTAATTGCAGGGCCTTCAGGCACCATGGGTAGAATACAATTATTATTAAAAATTTTTAGGCATTGTGGATGTTTGACGGACAATCAATCAAGATGGATAACACTTGCTATCGCTTCTGATTTTGTACAGCGCGGCCACCACACTTTTATTGAGACCATGCAAGCGTGTCAGGCAGATCCATTAAACGAACGCAGAAGTTGTTTTGGATTATTTCTGTTTCCCAAACATTTATTAGTATCGAATTTATGGTCTTGTTATCAGAAATTCTTTAAACATTTTCTTTCATCCTATCGTTGAATTACTTTCCCTTATTGAGCGAGTAAACCGCCATCCATTCTTAAAATACTTCCTACGGCAAATGAAGATTCATCTGAGCAAAGCCAAATCACTGCTTTGGCAATTTCGCTAGGATCGGCTAATCGGCCGATAGGATGCTTAGCAAGAATGGGGCCTATCATTTCTGGATTTAGGCGTCTGCATTCTTCAATTTGGGCGGTTTCAGTTCCGCCGGGACAAATGGCGTTCACACGAATACCTTTTTTAATAAATTCTAACGCTGCACATTTTGTAATGCCAATCACACCGTGTTTACTGGCAACATAACCATAATGTTCTGGCGCTGCTGTTAAGCTAAATGTTGAAGCAATATTGACAATTGCACCGCTATTATTTTTTAACATAGCAGGCATTTCATATTTCATACAAAGCCAAACACCTTTTAAATTGATGTTAATAACTTCATCCCATTTTTCTTCACTATATTCATGCAAAGGTGCCATTGCGCCAGCAATGCCAGCATTGTTGCATGCATAGTCTAAGCGACCAAAATGTTTTACGGCACTTGAAACCATATTTTCTACATCAGATGCTTTGGAGACATCAGCATAAATGAATTTTGCATCTCCACCTTGATCACGGATAGTGGCCGCAGTTTCTTCACCTTGTTGTTTGTTCCAATCAACAACAGCTACTTTTGCTCCTATATTCGCAAAGGCACGCGCTGTTGCGCGACCGATTCCTGAGGCGGCACCTGTGACTAAGGCAACTTTGTTGGAAAAATTTTTCATAAATAATCTAGTCTAAAACGGAATATCATCATCAAAACTATCGGCAGGCTCTGGCTGTGATGTTTCGGTATCCTGCTTAACGGCAGATGGTTCACTCTGTTGCTGATGGCTGCTGCCTTTGCTGTCTAACATTTGTAACGAGTCTGCAACAATTTCGGTGGTATAGCGGTCTTGTCCCGTGTTTTTATCCTGCCATTTGCGGGTTTGTAAACGGCCTTCAATGTAGATTTTGGAACCTTTGCGTAAATATTCCCCAGCAATTTCTGCTAAACGACCGTAGAGCACAATGCGATGCCATTCAGTGCGTTCCTGATTTTCACCGGTTTGTTTGTCTTTCCACGCTTCACTGGTTGCAATGGTGATATTTGCAACGGCTAAACCGTTGGGGGTGTAACGCACCTCAGGGTCGCGCCCTAAGTTGCCAATTAAAATTACTTTATTAATGCTGCCTTTTGCCATGTCAAATTCTCCTAAATATTTTATGGGCTGTGAGAATGGTGTGTTTGATGTTGCGGGTTTTTTATGCGGAATGCAATAGCTATCCAGAGGAGGGCCAGTATCACACAAAAGAGGTAAACATCAGTCAGGCCAAAGACTTCATACAACCAACCGCCTGCCAAGCCGCCTGCAAAGATACCAAGAAATTGCGAACAAGAATAGAGGCCAAGCGCTGTTCCTTTTCGTTTAATGGGCGCAGTTTTAGAGACGAGAGAGGGCAAAAAGGCTTCTAATGTCGAAAATCCAGTAAAAAAGAGAAATAAACTGATCATTGATAGACTGATGCTATCTGCAAAAAACCATAGCAATAATTCTGCCATGCCTAACATTAAAATAGCAAAGAGAAAAAATTGTCTCAACAAATGTTTTTTTTCAGCGAGTACGATGCAAGGAATGGTGCATATAAATGCTAAAAGAAGCGCCGGTAAATAGAGTATCCATTGATGATTGGCTGATAATCCTGCGATCGTTTGTAAACTAATGGGGATAACCACAAAACTCGCCGTAAAAATCGCATGCAATAGAAAAATGCTAATATTAAAACGCATGAGTTCTTTGTGTTTTAAGATCAATTTAAATGAATGGCGTTCAGGTTCTGCATCAGCATGCCACACCGTTTTTTCAGGATGCGGCACATAAATTGCCAGAATGAAGAGGGCGATAACACTTAAAAAGGCAGCCAGCCAAAATATGCCATTCACATGTAACCATGGATTCAATAGGGGCCCAATCAACATAGCGAGCGAAAAAGACATGCCAATCGTGATGCCAATCATGGCCATGGCTTTGGTGCGTTCTTTCTCGCGCGTTAAATCGGCCAGTAATGCCATGATGGTGCTGCCAACGGCACCAGAGCCCTGCAGGGCGCGCCCCAGCATCATGCCCCAAATAGTTCTGGATTCTGCAGAAATGATGCTGCCCAAAGCAAATAAGATCAGTCCAAGCGCAATGATTTTTTTACGTCCTACATGATCGGATAAGGCGCCAAAGGGGATTTGAAAAATAGCCTGGGTCAATCCATAAATCCCCATCGCAATGCCGATGAGAAAAGGGGTAGCATCTCTTAATCCATGCGCATAGAGGGAAAATAAGGGTAACACCATGAAAAGACCCAGCATGCGTAAACACATAATGGAGGCTAAGGTCAGGGCTGCGCGTTTTTCGGTTGAGTTCATTACATTTATAATCTTTATTTATAAGCAAGTGCCTATTTTACGGGTAATAGGGAAAAAGGGAAAGTGCGCTAATTTTGATGAATCTGCTATAATAGCCGCCCATTTTTAGGATTCTTATGAAAGAAATTCAAATTCGCGGTGCCCGCACCCATAATTTAAAAAACATCCATGTCAACATTCCGCGTGATCAACTAATCGTCATTACGGGGTTATCGGGTTCTGGTAAATCGTCCTTAGCGTTTGATACGCTTTATGCGGAAGGCCAGCGTCGTTATGTAGAATCTTTATCATCCTATGCACGGCAATTTTTATCGATGATGGAAAAGCCGGATGTTGATCATATTGAAGGATTATCGCCCGCCATCTCTATCGAACAAAAATCCACATCTCATAATCCGCGTTCAACGGTCGGCACGATCACCGAAATTTATGATTATTTACGTTTGTTATTTGCTAAAGTCGGTCAGCCGCGATGTCCCGTGCATGGTCATGTATTAGAAGCGCAAACGGTGAGCCAAATGGTTGATACGGTTTTGGCATTTCCAGAAGAGACCAAAATCATGATTTTGGCGCCTGTTGTGCGTGAGCGCAAAGGCGAGCATATTGAATTGCTGCAAAAATTACATACCGATGGTTATATTCGCGCGCGCATTGATGGCGAGATCGTCGAGCTTGATCATCCGCCCAAACTTGATTTACGGAAAAAACACACGATTGAAGTGGTGATTGACCGTTTGAAAGTGCGTGAAGATATCCGCGTGCGTTTAGCTGAATCATTTGAAACCGCACTTCATTTAGCCGATGGATTAGTGACTGTTGGTTTTATGGATCAACCCAAAAAAACGCCGCACGTTTTTTCTGCAAAATTTGCGTGCCCTGATTGCGGTTATAGTTTGGCAGAATTAACGCCGCGATTATTTTCATTTAATAGTCCAAGCGGTGCTTGTTCTTCTTGTGATGGATTGGGAGTGAAACAACACTTTGATCCGAATTTAATTATTGTAAATCCTAAATTAAGTGTCGCAGAAGGTGCGGTGCGTGGTTGGGACAGACGTAACGGCTATTATTTTCAATTGTTATCGTCCCTCGCCAAACATTATAAATTTAATGTAGAACATCCTTTTAGTTTGCTTCCTAAAAAAATTCAGCAAGTTATTTTGTATGGCAGCGGCGATGACATGATTAAATTTAATTATCGCAATGAAGAAGGCCGTGGTTTTTCAAAAACCGATGTATTTGAAGGTGTTATTCCTAATATGGAACGGCGCTATCGTGATACAGAATCTTCTATGGTGCGTGAAGAATTAAGTAAGTATCTTTCTGTAAAACCGTGTGATGATTGCAATGGCACGCGTTTGTGTCAGGCAGCGCGTTATGTGTTTGTGGCGAACACAACACTTCCTATGATTACTACATTGCCCATCAGCCAAGCTAAAATATTTTTTGAAAAATTAAAACTTCCTGGTTATCGCGCAGAAATTGCCGAAAAAATTAAAAAAGAATTAATTAGCCGTTTAACTTTTTTAGTGAATGTTGGGTTAGATTATTTAAGTTTAGATCGCAGTGCAGAAACTTTATCGGGCGGTGAAGCGCAGCGTATTCGTTTAGCGAGCCAAATTGGTGCAGGATTGGTGGGTGTGATGTACATTTTAGATGAACCCTCGATTGGATTGCATCAACGCGATAATGCACGCTTACTTGAAACCTTGCATCAATTACGTGATTTAGGCAACACTGTCATTGTGGTTGAACATGATGAAGATGCCATTTTAAGTGCGGACTATGTCATTGATTTGGGGCCTGGTGCTGGTGTTCATGGCGGTGAAATTGTAGCGATTGGCAAACCCAAAGATATTTTAAAAAATCCTGCATCACTCACAGGACAATATTTATCAGGTAAACGCAGTATTGCAGTGCCGCGAAAACGTGTGCCTATTAATCCTAAAAAAGTGATTTCATTGCAAGGTGCATCCGGTAATAATTTACGTAAAATTAATGTCACGATTCCACTGGGGGTGATGACCTGCATCACAGGTGTGTCAGGTTCCGGCAAATCAACACTGATTAATGATACGCTAGGGCCGATTGCAGCACGCGCATTAAATGGAGCAACATCACGAGAACCTGCACCTTTTCATTCAGTTGATGGTATTCAATATCTTGATAAAGTCATTGATATTGATCAAAGCCCGATTGGACGCACGCCGCGTTCAAATCCCGCAACTTACACCGGTTTATTGACACCGATTCGTGAATTATTTGCAGGCACAGAAGAAGCGCGTGCGCGCGGTTATCAGCCTGGGCGTTTTAGTTTTAATGTAAAAGGCGGGCGATGTGAAGCGTGTCAGGGTGATGGTGTCATTAAAGTAGAAATGCATTTTCTGGCAGATGTGTATGTGACGTGTGATGTGTGTCAAGGAAAACGCTACAATCGTGAAACGCTTGAAATTATGTATAAAGGAAAAAATATTCAGCAGATCCTTGAAATGACCATTGAAGATGCGCGAAAATTTTTTGATCCTATCCCGATGGTCGCGCGTAAATTACAAACGTTGATCGATGTTGGGCTTTCTTATATTTGTTTAGGACAAAGTGCGACGACATTATCAGGCGGTGAAGCGCAACGCATTAAATTGGCGCGTGAATTGTCAAGGCGTGATACGGGAAGCACATTATATATTTTAGATGAACCGACGACGGGATTACATTTTTATGATATCGAACAATTGCTGAAAGTTTTGCATCGATTGCGTGATGATGGCAATACAATTGTTATTATCGAACATAATTTAGATGTGATTAAAACCGCGGATTGGATCATTGATTTAGGGCCTGAGGGCGGCAATCGCGGCGGACAAATCGTTGCAACAGGTACGCCTGAAGAAGTAGCCCAGCATAAAACATCGTATACAGGTATGTTTTTGCGAAAAATGGTGGAGAAATAATTTGACTATGAGCTTCCCCCTTTGAAAAAGGGGGATTGAGGGGG
>AMFJ01019358.1_pt1 | contig 17280 bp, 14 predicted proteins | sample 427208 | NCBI WGS metagenome assembly AMFJ01 (sample SAMN02954298, study PRJNA114691) | groundwater metagenome | biome: aquatic; feature: subsurface aquifer; material: sediment; isolation source: subsurface aquifer sediment | place: USA: Rifle, CO | collected 2008-08
CTAATCAACTCCTATTAAAATATTATGCCTAACTACCTGGATCAAAAAGCAATATTAGCTAATCTTGCAAAATTTCTTACATTAAAAGAACAGGAAATCCATCAACACTATGCGATTGAAAAAAAGCAATCTGTTGATGCTAACGTGATTAACAGATTAACACAATGGCAAGAAGAACTCGCAGAACATACGAACAGCCTCATTCAATTTATGGAAGAAGGTTGTTGTCATGGGTTTTCTATTTGCCGCGGCGCAATGAAACACGCGGGTTTTGTATTATGGTGGGAACATGCTTTGATGAGTATTGTTCATTGGGATCATCAACCGAAATCCCTCCGCAAAAAAATAAAACTGCCTGGTAAACGACCCAATAGACCTATAAATGAACCTGATACATTAGAATATGTTTTTGAACGGGTACTCAATTATGTTATTGCTAATCAAGATTGGTTTCCCCATTTTGTTCCTCATGGAATAGAACAAAAAAAATTGCTGCAACCTTTCGAACAAAAACAGAGTTATTTTGAATTAGCCACTGATCAGGGTGTTAAAACCATACAAGAATTATATCAAGTCACAGGATATTTCACTTATGCGCGGCTGAATACTATTTTAGAACAGTTAGAACAAAATAGATCTAATGATACGATCATGTTATTAAGAAATCTTCATCATTCCATTCAAGTTGACCATAAAAAATCAACGTGGACTGTCTATGATTCCAATTATCATCACGGCGATCTTATCTCTCTCACAAAAAAACTTAAAAAAGATCAAGCCATCAAAGAAATTTTTACTCTATTAGGCCAAACATTGACTATAACAATTGCCTGCTTTAAAAAAAGCAAGCACATTAATTTATCTATAGACTACAGTTGTATTGATTTGCTGAAAGAAGAAGGTCTACATCTGATATGCCGCGACATGCCTTCTACGAGTATCATGCATTTAATTCACGAAGCAGAAAAATCTCCTGCTTTCTATATTGCATTCATTGATAGTCTCGCGCGCAAAGACCGCTTAAATTGGTCAGGCTTAGCTGTCTTAATAGATCATGCGCCTCATCTCTTACCTTATCTTTATGAACTCGCTAAAGATTCATCCGACTTTTTACCCAGCCGAATGCTTCGTATCCTCATTATTGATGCGCTTAAGCAAAAAAATCCTGCTGGTATGACAGAATTTGAATATATCGTACGTTATGCGCCTGATACGTTATCTGCACTTTTTCAATTGATTGACCCTTCCAAAGAAGGCAAAAAACTTTGTATTACTCTCGCAAATACACTCATGCAAAAAACCCGACTTCATCAAACAGGATTGCATCTCATGGCCTATCATGCGCCTGCTGCTTTAGAGGAACTATTGCGCTATTTTGCAAATGATTCATCGCTAGCAAATATATGCTGTGCTGCTTTTGCACTTGCTTTAATTAAACAAGATGCTTTTAACCAATCCGGATTACGTCAATTAACAACCTACGCGCCTCAGGCATTAATTCGTGTTTTTAAACTTGCTTTGTATTCGCCAGAAAAAACTCTGCTTCGCAATGCGATTGCCATCGCGATTTCTCGTGAAAATGATCCTGTTTGGTTAAGATCCTGCTTCATGCCAATGCTTGTCGAACACACCCTGGATATATTACCTGATATCGTTTTTTTCATGCTGCAAAAAAATCCAGATAACCTCCATCAGTTACTGAGCGCATTTAGTCTGCAAGATGATCAAAGTAAAACAACTTGGCAAAAAATCCATGTGGGTCATCCAACTATTCAACGTGCTATTTTGGTTCATTTAACGCAGAATTTTGAAAACATGAACAATGAAAAACTGCTTCATTGGCGTGAAGAAATAATTAAAATACGCCTTGTTAAAAAAAACCAACAAAACTCATTTTTATTTTTCCAACATTCGCAAACCGACATGACACGCGCATTATTAGCTATCTTACAAAACATACTGCAAAATCATGCGAAAGTATCTCTTCCTATTAAGCGAAAAACTTGTGGTGTTCATGTAAGTTAACATCATGTTTCCATTGTTTCAGTTTGTTTCTGTGATTCATCTACTCGCAGCAAGATTTCTTTCGCTAATGTTAAATAAGCAATCGCACCTTGTGATTTTTCATCATAAAGCATGATAGGTAATCCATGGCTCGGAGCTTCTGCCAGACGGACATTGCGTGGAATCACCGTGCGATAGACACGCCCTGGAAAATGCTGCATCAATTGTACAGAAACATCGATTGCCAACCGGTTTCGTCCATCGTGCATCGTACGCAGCAATCCTTCGATATGTAAGCGTGAATTAATAGTTGTTTGAATTTGTTCGATTGTTTTTAACAACGCCGTTAATCCTTCCAATGCAAAATATTCGCATTGAATAGGAATCAATACTGAATCTGCCGCAACAAGCGCGTTCACTGTTAAAATGTTAAGCGAAGGTGGACAATCAATTAATACATAATCATATTGCGAGATCATCTTCACAAGCGTTTCTTTTAAACGCGACTCACGCTGCGTTGCTTGCATTAATTGCACTTCAGCAACAATTAAATCATGTGTTGTGGGTAATAAATCATAACCCACTTGAGTCTTGATGATGGCTTCTTGCATGCTCACTTCACCCAGCAACACTTCTTTTGCCGTTGCAGTAAACTGCGTCTTGTCAATGCCGCTACCAACAGTTGCATTTCCTTGTGGATCTAAATCAATCAACATGACGTTACGCTGCATCATAGCCAATGCAGCAGCAAGATTAATGCTGGTTGTAGTTTTGCCAACACCGCCTTTCTGATTCACAATCGCGATTGTTTTACCCACTGCGAGCTCCTTTTATACATACAAGATGCCTTTCAACATCCAATCCGTGCAGTTTTAGTTTATGCACAGCCAATACGGTAAATTCTTTTGGAATTTCATTGAGTTCTCTGCCCGGATAGCTACCTTTCATTGCTAAAAACTGTCCTTGTTCATTTAATAAATGTTCTGTTGCTAAAAGCATTACCCTAAGACTAGCAAATGCCCGAGTGATGATACTATCAAAACCTTGCGGGGGATGAAAACTTTCGGAACGCGCATGCACCACCGTGACATTTTGTAAATTAAGTTCGTGCACTACCTGGGTCAAAAATCGGGTCTTTTTATGACTGCTGTCCAATAAAACAAACTGTTTGTCAGGACAGGTCAATGCCAGCGGAATACCTGGTAATCCAGCCCCTGAACCCACATCAATGATCTGTGCGCCATGTAAATAATCTCGAATCGATAAACTATCTATAATATGCAGCAACACCCCATCGTTTGGGTTGCGAATGGCAGTTAAATTAAAAACACGGTTCCAATGATGTAATAATTCAAGATACGCACTAAACTGTTGTGTTATTGATTCTTTAAAATGATATCCATTATCAACCAATGCTTGTGCCAAAAATGATTTCATAATTTTTTCAAATAGACTAACAATAAAGAAATCGCAGCGGGTGTCATGCCAGGAATGCGCGATGCCATACCGACAGTCAGCGGCCGTGTATTTTGTAATTTCTGCCGAATTTCTGTAGATAATCCTATTACTTTTTCATAATTAAAATGGTGAGGAATTTTCGTTTCTTCGTTACGCATTGCCCGCGCGATTTCTTCCTGTTGACGATCAATGTAACCTGCATATTTAATTTGAATTTCCACTTGCAAAGCCGCTTCCTGATCCTCAATGCCTGGGCCTATATCTGCAACAGTCATCAACGCTTGATACGACACGCTGGGTCGACGTAATAATTCTTCTAAAGAATATTCACGCGTTAAGGGTTGCTGCAATAAAGTTTCAATCTCTTTACCTACTACCGTATCGGGTCTTACCCAAGTTTTTGATAATCGCGTTTGTTCAGCACTGATGAAGGCGCGTTTAGCTGCAAAAGAACGCCAACGCGTCTCATCCACTAAGCCTAATTCAAAACCTTTAGGTGTCAAACGTAAATCCGCATTATCTTCGCGCAACAATAACCGATATTCTGCACGACTGGTAAACATACGATAAGGTTCCATCGTTCCGCGCGTGATCAAATCATCAATCAATACCCCCATATAAGCTTCATCGCGACGAGGCACCCACGCTTCTTTTTCTTGCGCATAGCGTGCCGCATTTAATCCAGCAATTAAACCTTGCGCACCTGCCTCTTCATAGCCCGTTGTCCCATTAATTTGGCCTGCAAAAAACAAACCAGCAATATATTTTGTTTCAAGGGATGGCTTTAAATCACGTGGATCAAAATAATCATATTCAATTGCATAGCCTGGACGTGTGATATACGCCTGTTCAAATCCCTTCATGGTACGCACAAATTCAATCTGTACCGCAAACGGCAAGCTAGTTGAAATGCCATTAGGATAAATTTCACATGTTGTTAATCCTTCTGGCTCGACAAAAATCTGATGTTGCGTTTTGTCTGCAAAGCGCATGATTTTATCTTCGATTGAAGGACAATAGCGTGGGCCTACACCTTCAATCACCCCCGTATACATAGGTGATTCGCCCAAACCTGCCCGAATAATATCGTGTGTTTTTGCATTGGTGTGGGTGATATAACAAGGAACTTGGCGGGGATGTTCTTCAACCTTACCCATGAATGAAAACACCGGGGTAGGTAAATCTCCATGTTGGGTTTCTAACACGCTAAAATCAATTGAACGACTGTCTATGCGTGGCGGCGTGCCTGTTTTAAGACGACCCACTCGCAAAGGCAATTCGCGTAAACGTGCAGCCAATGTTTTTGCAGGCGGATCACCTGCACGGCCTCCCTCATAATGTTGTAAGCCAATATGGATTTTGCCCGCAAGAAACGTTCCGGCAGTCAACACCACCGTTTTTGCCCAAAACGTCAAACCCATTTGCGTCACAACGCCTGTTACGCGTTCTTGTTCAATTAAAATGTCATCAACTGCTTGTTGGAAAAGCCATAAATTTGGCTGGGTTTCCAACATGTGGCGAATAGCTTGTTTGTATAACACCCGATCGGCTTGGGCACGGGTTGCGCGTACCGCTGGGCCCTTGCTGGCATTTAAAATACGGAATTGAATTCCTGCCTGGTCAATGGCTCGCGCCATTGCGCCCCCTAAGGCATCGATTTCTTTAACCAGGTGCCCTTTACCAATTCCGCCAATCGCAGGGTTACAAGACATTTGTCCCAAGGTTTCAATGTTATGAGTCAACAACAGTGTTTTGGCAGAAAGGCGCGCAGCAGCTAAAGCCGCTTCAGTCCCCGCATGGCCACCGCCAACGACGATCACATCAAATTGTTGTTTTATATCAAACATGAGGTATCACTCAACATGGTTGGATAGTGTACTTGATATGCAGGAGAAAGAGCAAAACTAGTATCCCGTGGCAAGTCGCCACGGGGGGATATTCCTTTATTTCTTACGACGAAACAAGGGACAACATCCTCCTTGTTGTAAGGAAGTGTCTTCAGCAATATCCAAGTCATTCCTACTAGAACAATTAGCCGATTTAAATATCGAACTTAGTAATGGGTTCGTTTCTATTTTTTTACGCCTTACACTTTCTCTATACGCTGTAATTTCTTCCATTGTAGAATTTTGCTGTAATGTGGCAAGGCTGGCAAACAAACCGGTATGAGATGTTGGTTCTTCTTTCATAACAGCTGCGGCCGCCTGAATAAGAATCCCATCACGCATTTCAAAACTTTGACAACCTTTTAGATTACCCTTAGCATCTTGCATGATAGTTTTAGGATTTTCTTTTTCATCTAGCGTTGTTGAACAGCTATCATTTCTATCGACGTGCTGTTTTTTAAGTACCTCGGTCTCTGTATTTTTTTCACTCTTTAAAAGCGCCGTATACGCATCCTTCATGGCGGCCTTGCATAATCCTACTAATTCATTACTATTTTCTTCAGATAATTCCACATCAACCAAAAGAATAGTTAAATCAACTGTCGGATTTTTCTTGTCTAATAAAGCAGAAATTTCTTCTGTTTTCTTCTGCTCAACATGATGATCAGCAAGATAGGTTATGATAATTGGCTTAATCTTTTCCGCGGTATATTTATTTAAAATGTTGTTTTCCACCGCTTGCCAATTTCTTTTTGGAAAAAGAGTAATACTTGAATCTTCAGCGCGCACTAAAAATTCTATCTGCAAATCAACAGGGAGTTGCGACAAGATATGACTTTGAATATGCGCTATCTGTTCAGGTGCAAAAATTTCTTTACACAACTTTTCTGCCTCGCTTGGTGAAGCCATCCGTTCTTTCACATCCTTCTTGCCATTACCACCTACTTTAGAGAAAAACCGCATATATTTCTTTTTTGGCTCTTCAAGTGCCAAAGCCGTTTCTTTTAAATTTAAGGATTGCTTCTCTAAGACATTTGTAAAAATGGCTAATTGCTGTCTTAATTCATGCCTCTCTGACCAAGGAAAGCTTTTCGCTAATTGATCGTCATGAATCATGCTTGAAACATTCTTAACGAGCAAGCGGAATTCTTTTAATGCTTTTTCTCGGTTAGATTGATTCTCTTTATCGTTCGTTAGAGAAATCAATCTTGCAGAAATCATCGGCAACAATGCGCGTACTGGACGCAATGTTTGTTCCCAACGGTTAAATTCGGCTCGAGTCACCTCTATAGCTGGAAGTTGAATAATGAGATGCGTGTAATCATCGCCCGCCTTAGAATTTTTTTCTTTGTTTTCTTTGGAGCGCGGCATAATTTGATTAAAAATAACAAGCAGTGATTCTGGTCGCAATTTTCCATAGGTACAATAATAATCCGCGTCTTTTTGTAATTCTTCTCGTAAAATTTTATAAATAGAATCCGTAAATTCGGAAATAGGGAAATCACAATGAATCATTGAGCGAATAATATTATTAAGAAAATCTTCTAAGCAATTAAATGAAATATCTCTTTCATCCATACCGCCGCCCCAATGTGCTTTGGGCCCTTGATAGGTAGGAAGAGCCGGTATTAACACTTCAGATTTATTATTGCTTTCGTCAGCAAGAACAAGATGCAGCCTGACATGCGCACCGCAATCTGCTGTAAATTTAAGAATAGTAGGCATTTCTTGTTGCGTTTTTTCGTCTTGTTGCATACGAACTTGCAAGCCATTATAGTCTTTAAGCGCGATGACTTTATCAAATACGGTTGCTATGTAAATAGCGAGATTTAATTTCTTTGTCAATGTTTCAATGCTTACTTGACCTTGCATTTGTTTGATAAAAAGAGCGTGTAATGTATTTCTTAATTCTTGTAGTTGAGAAAAATGCTGACAAGTTGCTATAATTTTTGATTGCTGATTCAGGTTAACTGCTGTTGCTGCTATTTTTTCTTCTATTCCTTCTTGTTGTTGTATCTTTTCTCGAAGCTTTGCAACATGCTCTGTTGTTATTTGTTCATGTGATTTAGCCAGAAATCTTGTTCGCTGCGATTGCATTTTTTGCAACGTGTAACTAAAAATGATTTGATCCGGTTGAGTAGCTAATAAGATTAAAGCCATAGAACGATCAATGCCAAGTGTGGTGGTTAATTCCGTAATAAGATCATGTGGAGCCGTTGATGGCGTTTGTGATTTAGAATTATTGGGAGAACCAGGCTGGTTAGTCTTATCAGTCGTGTTTGGTGATTCTTTACGGGAGCTATTCATCTTAAAATTAACCTCATTAAATAATAATTGTGTCGCCAGTTATTTGATCCAGCGTATGTGTGCGAGCATTTTAAGTTGATTTGTGTAAATTGCAAACAAAAAATGATGTAAAAAGACTTGACTCTAATTTGTTATGTTATAACATTTGTTATGTTATAACATAATTAACAAGGGAAAAGATATGACAAAACATAAACACCATCATAAAAAAGCAGATAAGTGGACTAATATTGGAAGTATTGGTGAATTAATAGCGAGCGCCTCTAGTAATTTCTATTGGGGAGTAAGCTTAGCTAATTTGGCTTATGCATCACCAGAAGAAGATGCTTCCGGAATATCATCCTATGTAGGAGCAGCGCTTGCTTTAATGGCATTTGGGGCAATGTATGCTCATCGAAAGCTGAATATTTATCATCAACATGATGACATAGAGCATAAAAATAATGAAAAGTCAGCAGAGCATCCTGCAGAAACACAAACAGAACAGCTAATATCAGAGGAGAAAGATTTCGAAGAACAAGATACTGAGCACTCACATGTTCATTTAACCCAATTACAGAAAATAGCCTTAGCTGCTGATTTAATCACTCATACAGGAGATGTTAGCGGAGCAATAGTAGCAGGCGCTGACCTCATTGCAAAAACGGTTGTAAAACACAGCTTGCCTCAATGGGGAAGAGCGCTAGTCCAATGTGGCGCCACCTTGTTTGGTTATTCTAGTGCCGTAGCCAATGTGCGAAGTTGTCGACATGCTATTGTCGAACAAAATGAACAAGAAGCATCCCATAAAAATCCGGCAGCAAGACTAGTTTAAGCTACCCAAAAAGAATGAACATGTTGTATAACACAACATGTTCGTTTATCGACAATTCTGACAGACGCCTTTTATTTCAATTAATGTTTCATTAATCGATAAGTGCTGTTTTTTAGAAAATTTCTTTAAGAAATGCAAAAATTCTTCATCCATGAATTCAAAAGAATGTTTGCATTTTTTACAAAGAAAAAGTATCCCATGATAATTTGATTTAAAATTACTTAATTGAGCACAACATACATATTTACTACCTGTTTCAATACGGTGAATAATATTTTTCTCAACAAAATAATCAATCACTCGATAAACAGTGGGCGGTTTTGCATTGAAGCGTTTCTTTTTAAGTTTATCCAGAACTTCATAAGCACTTAAAGGTTTTTGGGACGACAAAAAAATATCAAGCACATCCTTGCGTAACGGTGTAATGGTTAAATCACTATCCATTAAAAGTCGACTCACTATTTCTGTTTTTGACATGTTATTTTCCAATACAAAAACTTGCAAAAATTCGCCCTAATAAATCATCTGAGCTGAATTGTCCAGTAATTTCACTTAATACATTTTGCGCCAAGCGCAAATCTTCTGCAAGCAATTCGCCGGCTTGATAATCCTGTAATTGGCGTTGGCCACTCAATAAAAATTTTTTGGCTCGTGCTAGCGCATCCAAATGCCGACGACGTGCTGAGAAATGACTTTCTGTATTTGTGTTGAATCCTGCGTATATTTTAATTTGATTTTTTAATAACTCAATTCCATCACCTGATTTGGCGGAAAGTGAAATAATAGTTTGCTTGTCTTGCTGAAGCACGCGAGGTAATTCTGCTGTTAAATCAATTTTATTTCGAACAGTGATACAAGCCACTTGCTCTGGAATAGGGTCAAGAAAATCACTTAAACACCCGGAATCATTATCAGTCGCATCAATGACGAACAAAATCAAATCTGCTTTTACGATTTCTTTTTCTGCACGGCGAATGCCTATTTGCTCTACATGATCATTGCTTTCACGTAAACCTGCCGTATCAACAATATGTATCGGTAAACTATCAATTAAAATATGTTCACGTAATACATCCCGTGTCGTGCCTGGAATATCCGTCACAATGGCACTTTCTTTTCCGCTTAATTGATTTAATAAGCTCGACTTACCTACATTGGGTTGTCCGGCAATCACAGCAGTAATACCATCACGCAACAAGCTGCCTTGCGCTGCGGAAGTTTGCACTGCTTCAAGTTCCTTAACAATGCTTGTCAAACGAGTGATGACTTGTTGATCCTTTAAAAAATCGATTTCTTCTTCTACAAAATCAATCGCTGCTTCAACATACATACGTAACTGTGTGAGCGCTTCAACAAGGGTATGAATTTTTTTAGAGAATTCGCCTTGCAAAGAACGTAACGCATTTTTTGCTGCTTGAGCTGAAGAGGCATCAATTAAATCAGCAATGGCTTCTGCTTGCGCAAGATCCATTTTGTCATTTAAAAATGCACGTTCAGAAAACTCTCCTGGCTGAGCTAATCGAGCGCCTAATTCAAGAATGCGTTGAATTAAAAGATCAACTACAACAGGGCCTCCATGTCCTTGCAACTCTAAAATATCTTCTCCTGTGAATGAATTCGGCGCAGGAAAATAAAGCGCAATTCCTTGATCAATTGCATGATCAGATGAATCAAAAAATGATGAAAACGTTGCATAACGTGCTTTTGGAATTTTTTTTAATATTTCTTTTGCGATAGAAGAAACGAGAGAGCCTGAGACACGAATAATTGCAACTCCACCCCGGCCCTGCGGAGTGGTGCTTGCTACAATCGTATCAATTTGTTTTTTCATTTGGATTTTTTAGCTATGGCCTTTTCAAGCGAATGCATAATATGCCATTGCTGCAAAAAAGAAAGCGTGTTATTCACAAACCAATACAGCATTAAACCAGCAGGAAATTTAGCAAATAATATCGTGAATACAACTGGCATAAACATCATGATTTTTGCTTGCATGGGGTCGGGTGGTGGCGGATTAAGCCGTTGTTGTAAAAACATCGACAATCCCATCAGTACTGGCAAAATAAAATAAGGATCATACGTGGAAAGATCCTGGATCCATAAAATGAAAGGCGCTTGACGTAATTGCACACTTTCAATTAATACCCAATAAAGCGCGATAAATACTGGAATCTGAACCAGAATTGGCAAACAACCACTCATTGGATTGACTTTTTCTTTTTTGTAAAGTTCTAAGGTCGCTTGGGTAAATTTTTGTTTATCATCGCCAAATCGTTCTTTCAGCGCATTGATTCGCGGCTGCAGTTTTTTCATACTGCTCATAGAACGGTAACTTTTAGCAGATAAATGATAAAACATCAGTTTGATCAATACAGTCACGAGCACGATTGACCACCCCCAATTACCTACAACATTATAAATTTTCTGCATCATCCAGAAAATTGCAACAGAAATAATCCATAACCAGCCATAATCGATAGTGAGCTGTAACCCAGGGGCTACTTTTTCCAAGTTATTTGCAATAGCAGGTCCCGCATAAAATTTAGCTTGGGTACTCACTTGTTGGCCAGGATTGATCGTCACTTTTGGGCCTATCATTCCTACCGTGTATAAACCATCATCGGTAACCCGCGTAAAATATTGTGACATAGCATCTTTGTTAGGAACCCATGCGCTTACGAAATAGTGTTGAATCATCGCAGCCCAACCACCTTTAATGGTTTGGTTAAGGTTACTATTGTTCATTTGTTTAAAACTGATTTTTTCATAGGCTTTTTCAGGACTCGAAATAGCTGCGCCAAAAAATGTTGCAAAATTAACAAAACCATGCGCACTAACAGGAGGTGTATTTTTACGCATTAATTGTAAATAAAGATTACCTTCCCATAGTTGTTTTGAGTGATTAGTAATTTGATAGTCTACTCCAATTGCATAGCTATCACGTTGGAAAGTAAATAGTTTGGTAATCACAACACCTTGCGGATTTTTCCATTGTAATTTGACTTGTAATTCTTTTTGATTTTTTCCTAAAACGTAATCCGTTTTGTCTGTTGTGTAGATAGCTTGGCCTTTTACAGTATCTGGCCCTGATTGACTAAGCAGACCGCTTTGGGCGAGATAACGTGTTTCCGGAGAATCATTCAATAAAAGAAAAGGCGTACTTGCATACAGCTCTTCCGGATAATTAAGCAATTTCACTTGAATGATATTCCCGCCCATAGGATTAATATCAACTTGAACAACATCTGTCGTGATATGAATGATATTTTGTGATGTTGGGACAATAGTTGTTGCTGTATTTTGCGGCACAGAAGTAGTTGTGGCGGCATTTACATTCGTATGAGTTAATTGCGGAACGTAATTGTTTGTTGCTGAGGAAGTTGAAGAAATCGTATTTATTTTTTTAGGATGATCTTTATCCCATGCCTGAAACAAGACCAATAAAATAACAACTAACGTCGCGTAAAGGGTAATTCGTAAATAATCAATCATATTTGTTGGCATGTTGGCTCGGTTCCACAACAGGATCATAGCCGCCTGCATTCCACGGATGGCAGCGTAGGATTCGTTTTAAGGTTAAATAACATCCGCACGTATTACCGTGCATTTGAATTGCTTCGATAGCATAAGAAGAGCAGGAAGGATAAAAACGACAACGATTACCTAACATTGGACTTATAATGTAACGATATGTCCGTATTAAGATAATGAGAAATTGGGATGTTGCATCAGTAATTTTTTCCACAAACTATTTATACCTTCTCGAATTTTTTCTTTGCTTAGCGTATCACATTGCAAGCGTGTAATAACAACAATATCCCAGCCAGATAGATTCTTTTGATTAAGTCGAAAACTGTCTCTAATGACCCGTCTAATTTGATTTCTAGTAACGGCACTGTTCACAAAACGTTTTCCTACAATAATGCCTATTCTTGCGTGTTGTTTCTGATTAGGCCGAAAAAGAATCAAAAAATGTTTTTGATTTATCTTAGATGCTTTATCAAAGACATATTTGAATTCTGCTTTGGTTATAAGTCTATGATTGCGTGGAAAACGTAAGTAATTTTTCAAATTATTTTTTACGGTATTAATCTTTTGCGACCTTTTGCTCGACGACGACTTAAAACTTTACGGCCGTCCATCGTTGCCATACGCGCACGAAAACCGTGTTTTCTTTTGCGTGGAATAACGCTGGGTTGAAATGTTCTTTTCATAGCTATGTACTTCCATCATTACCAAGTTGAGATGTGAGGGGGTAATAATAGGGATCATTTTATGTGTTGTCAAATGTTTGCATTACGGAACGTTGATAGTTAAACAGAATAACTCTTTTATATATATTTTCTTTTTAGTTTTTGTTTTTATATAATACGGTATTTTCTGTGGAAAAGTAATTTTTTTATAATATATTCATTAGGTTATACTTGTATAATCCTGTGGATTACTTCGTAACCCGCTGTGCTTATGCTGGGTATAAAGAAGGATAAAAAGAGGGGGAGTTGTTTTCCAAGGGTTTTGCACAGACAATACTAAGCTTAGCAGTCGTGTTATATACAGCTTATTGGGAAGGAAATATGTCATTTAGTCAGCTCGATATGTGGTTAACGCATATTCGTGACCAGCACAAACAGCCCATAGACCTGGGATTAGAGCGGGTTCGGCAAGTTGCTGCAGATCTTAATCTGTTGAACCCTTTGTATGCTGTTATTACGGTAGGCGGAACAAATGGCAAGGGATCAACCGTCGCAGGGTTAGAGGCAAGTTTTTTAGCAGCAAGGAGGTATCGGGTAGGGGCGTTTACTTCGCCCTATCTTTACCGCTTTAATGAACTGGTGCGAATGAATGGCGTTGAGGTAGGTGATGAGGATTTTATTCAAGCGTTTTCACGAATTGAGCGTGCACGAGGAAAGGTTACGTTAACCCAATTTGAATTTAATACATTGGCAGCGTTGGATATCTTTCAAAGAGCAGGTATAGATATTGCTATTTTGGAAGTGGGATTGGGCGGTCGATTAGATGCGGTGAATATCATTGATGCCGATGTAGCGGTTACTACCAGCATTGCACTTGATCATACAGCATTACTTGGAGATACACGTGAGAGCATCGCGCGGGAGAAAGCAGGTATTTTTCGTTCAGATAAGCCAGCGGTATGCGGTGATTTTGATCCACCTATGACATTAATTGATTATGCACGTGAAATAAATGCCCCCTTATTTTGCCAAGGTAAACAATTTGGTTTTGAAAAAACAGCATCAGCGTGGAATTGGTGGAGTGAAAATACACGTTTGGATGATTTGCCATTGCCACGATTAGCGTTGCAAAACATGTCGACGGTTTTAATGGTGATAGAGTTGTTGCAAAAAATAGTGCCAGTGAGAAGCAGTGCGCTGCATAGCGCTTTGCGTAAAGCTCATCTACCGGGTCGTATTCAAGTTATTCCAGATGAAGTGACGCGTATTCTTGATGTATCACATAATCCAGCAGCAGCAGAATTTCTAGCTGCTTATTTACGCAAAAATCCACCGCGCGGAAAAATTCGTGCAGTATTTTCTATGCTGGCAGATAAAGATATTCCACAGACTATTCACGTTATCCAGGATTGTATCGATGAATGGCATATTGCTCCGCTGCAAATAGACCGTGCGACACCATTGCCTATGCTAGAAAAGTATTTTCGTGAAAGCGCTATTCATGCAGTTTATTCATATGATTCAGTGAAGATGGCTTATCATGCAGCACAGGCTGTTGCAACCAAGGGTGATTGTATCGTCGTGTTTGGTTCGTTTCATACCGTGGCTGCATGTAATATCTAAGAGCCTGCTATTTTAAATGCACGCGCATGCATTTCTATGTTATGGACGCGTAAGTAATGGATCTGTTGCTGTGCTAATTGAAGTGATAAAACGGTTGTTTCGATGTCGCGTTCTGCAAAGGGTTTATCGGTAAATAGGTTAAGAAACCGTTTGCGTGAATGGCCTACTAATAATCGGACACCCAACTGATGAAATTGATCGATATGTCGAAGTAAGGCAAGACTTTGCTCCGCTGTTTTACCAAAACCGATTCCAACATCAAAAATCAGTCGTTCTTGGGCAATGCCTTGTTGGGTTATTTCGGCTAAACGGGCTTCTCCCCAACGTAACACAAGATCAATGGGATTTTGATTAAGCGGCAATGTCAGCGCTTTGTTAACAGGAATACCAAGATGATGCATCACCACGATATCGCAAGCATTGTTTGCTACGACGTCACGCATAGCAGCATTTTCAAGTCCGCTGACATCATTAATCCAATCGGCTCCCAGGACTAATGCTTTTTTAGCCACATCAGGGTGTCGTGTATCGATGCTGATTTTTGGTTTGATAAACATTTTTGTGGATTGGGTCATGATTGCAGTGAGCACGGGTTCTAATCGTCGCCATTCTTCTTCAGGTGAAATGGCAGTTGCTTTAGGGTTGGTTGCCTCTGCGCCGATATCAATGATTTCGGCGCCAGCAAGCACTAATTGGTGGGCATAGTCGGCTGCAAGACGATCATTTGTATATTTCCCTCCATCAGAAAAAGAATCCGGTGTGGCATTAATAATGCCCATCAGTTGCGGTGTATCGATACGTTGCGCAATTTGTTGGGTATGAAAGGGTGCTTTACCATTAAAACGTGAACCCCATTTTGCTACCATTTCTGCTGCTGTTTTATTGTTTAAGGGATCCATCCAGAAAGGCGCAACATCAGCCAGCGGCCATAACGCAAAAGGCCGTTCATCTAAGTGTTCGTGCGGGATATGTAATTTTTCATCATGCTGAATTAAAGCATCCCACGCTAAAATATCGATATCAATGATGCGTGGCCCCCAGACTTTTTCGGGCGTGCGGCCTATTTTTTTTTCGATTTCTTTTACGTGATGTAATAATGCATAAGGCGTAAGCGTTGTTTCACAGAGTAGTGCCAAATTTAAATACGGCGTGTCCCAAGTGACAGGCGCATTGTCAGGCAGTAATGCATCCGATAGATAAACAGGTGAAACGTGTGCCACAGAAAATGCCGGGATTTTTTTGATGAGATGTAATGCGAATCTTAAATTTGCGAGTTTGTCACCTACATTAGACCCTAGACCCAAGATAACCATTTTATTTATCACCGTAACAAAATGTCACGCCGCCGGTTAAATGTAAAATAGCGGGTTTTTTAGTAAGGTGCACCTGCACACGAACATCGGATGTGATCTGTTGTTTGATTAACTGGTAAATTTCATGCCCTAGATGTTCCAATAAGCGAAAATGACGTGTCGCAAGATTTGTTTTGATGGAAGCAACTAATTTGTCATAACAGTAAGTGTCGGCTAATTGATCCGTGACGCACGCCGTTGGCGGGGCTGCAAAAAAAAGAGTGACATCGGCAGTGATCATTTGCTGTTTAATTCGCTCTCCTTGCGGCCAACCTAAGTTTACGCTGAGCTCAAGGCCATTCAAGGTGATGTAAGCATGGTTTTTCATTTTAAAATGCTATCAATTGTTGTCATAAGTTCTGTTGTTAAAGCACTTTTTAATTCGATTGCTTCTAAGTTTTCCAGCAATTGTTCTTTTTTGGTTGCGCCTGTGATGACAGAACTAACATGGGGATTTTTCAAACACCACGCAATGGCTAACTGTGATAAAGTGCAATGTAAACTGTCAGCAATTTTAGATAATTCTTTTGTTTTAGCAACTTGTTCTTGAAAATTATTAGGAATTAACCAGGCTTCTTTTGCCAAGCGGCTATCTGGCGGAATGCCATGATCATATTTCCCTGACAAAATACCGGAAGCGAGCGGGCTCCAAATGGTGGTGCCCATGCCGTATTTTTCAAAGAGCGGCAAGTATTCTTTTTCGAGATGATCACGAAAAAACATATTGTATTTTGGCTGTTCCATGGAAGGTTTAATGCAACCTAAGCTTTCAGCGATTTGATAAGCAGTTTCAATTTGTAAAGCACTCCATTCCGATGTTCCCCAGTAGAGCGCATAACCATTACGCACGAGATAATCCATAGCGAGTATGGTTTCTTCAATGGGGGTATCCAGATCAGGACGATGACAGAAAAGCAAATCAACATAATCTAACTGTAAACGGCGTAATGAATTGCGTGTGCCTTCCAATAAGTGTTTGCGTGAAAGGCCAGTATCATTGGGGCCATTGCCACCCCAAAAAATTTTAGTTGAGATAACAAGATCTTCGCGGCGAAAATCCTTGAGGGCTTTCCCCATTAAGATTTCTGCTTCGCCATGCGCATAGCCTTCTGCGTTATCGAAAAAATTAATGCCATGATCGAACGCAGCGTGCATAAACTCTTTGACAGCATTGACGTCCAGTTGCTTGGCAAAGGTAATCCATGAACCAAAAGAGATTTCGCTTAGTTTGATACCTGCTTTTCCGAGTCTGTTATAGTGCATGAGCGATCATCCTTGTAACGAATAAAATAGCATTATCCTATATCATAGAGAACGGGATGGCCAAATTAAATTACTGATGGCACGAATCGCAGTATTGCTGCAAAAAAGCAGTTTCTTATTGCCATAATTAGTACCTATACGGTACTATATGCAGCCTTTACGTATCGGAACATGAAGTCATGCTGCGATTAAGCAAATTAACGGATTATGCTACGGTGATATTGAATTTTCTGGCGCTTGAGCCAACCCGAGTGGCAAGCGCAACAACGGTTGCTGAGCATGTCCATTTGACGGTGCCAACGGTCAGTAAGGTGCTGAAAATATTATTAGAAGCGGGTTTGGTGGCCTCCTTTCGCGGCGCGGAGGGTGGTTATCGGCTC
>AMFJ01006704.1_pt1 | contig 17223 bp, 14 predicted proteins | sample 427208 | NCBI WGS metagenome assembly AMFJ01 (sample SAMN02954298, study PRJNA114691) | groundwater metagenome | biome: aquatic; feature: subsurface aquifer; material: sediment; isolation source: subsurface aquifer sediment | place: USA: Rifle, CO | collected 2008-08
TGGCATTTTTTTGAATTTTTTCTATTGTTTCTTTTTTCATAGGGGGTTAATTAATCCTGAGGAATTTCGACACGAAGTAAGTCGAAATGACGTAAGGATCTGTAGACTCTGAAAAACATTGTTTTATTATTGATTATTATTGATTATTTTTGAATATATAATTTTCAAACAATACTTTTGTAGCAAGCCAAAGATTTATTTCTTCCATTTCTTTTCTAGTAAAAAATCTAGCATCTTTTAATTCTTCTTTATCAAATTCAAAATTATAATTTTCTACTTCACACAAATACCAAATTGTCTTTTGATCTTTTACATCACTTTCAATTTCATCTGTTATTTTTTTTACCTTAAGCAAATCTATATCTAATTCTTCTTTGATTTCTCTTTTCAAAGCGTCCACTTCACTTTCACCTTCTTCAACGTGACCTCCTGGTGGATAATAATAACCAGTATATTTTCCAAAATCTGTCTTAGAACTAACAAACAGATAGGAATCTTCAATATCTTTCTTAACTATAATTCCAACAACTACTTTTGACATAAAAAATCTTTAAAGTAAAAAAATAGTCACATCCGTAAATCTGGATTATTAGGATATCTGGATGATTTAAACATTCTCCACCAAACTCGCAAAATTAAGAAGTTTTTCTTCACCAAGTCTTGGAGCAATAATCTGCATACCGACTGGCAAATTTTTGCTATCTTTGCCAACATATATAGAAATACCAGGTAAGCCAGCAACAGAAGAAGGGCTAACAAAAACATCAGCCAAGTACATTGCCATCACATCATCTTTTTTGGAACCGATCTCAAAAGCAGTAAACGGTGAAGTCGGGGTAATAAGTAAATCTACTTGAGCAAAAGCTTGATTGAAATCTTCAATAATAAGCGTGCGAACTTTTTGCGCTTTGGAATAATAAGCATCATAATAACCAGAAGATAAACTATAAGTCCCAACCATAATACGACGCTTTACTTCTTCAGGAAAACCTTCTCCACGAGATTTGGCATAAATATTGTATAAATCTTTGGCTTCTTCTGATCTTACACCATAACGCACGCCATCAATACGACCAAGATTTGAACTATCTTCACTAGGCACAATAATATAATAAACTGGGATACCATATTTTGTATAAGGCAAAGAAACTTCTTTGAATTCTACTTGCAAATTTTTGTCTTCTTGTATTTTCTTTATTTTGTCTTCAACAATTTTTCTGGTCTCAGCTTCCATACCTTCGGCCTCAAAATATTCTTTTGGTAAACCAATCACAAATTTATTTTTATTATTCAAATTTTCTGTATATTTTGGTACTTCATCAACTACACTCGTAGCGTCTTTAGTATCTTGTCCAGCCATAACTTCCATAAGTATCGCAATATCTTCCACAGTCTTCCCCATCGGTCCAACAGTATCTAAAGAACTCGCCATCGGCATAATACCATAGCGAGAATTACGTCCATAACTAGGACGAAGTCCGACAATACCACAAAAACTAGCTGGCTGACGAATAGAACCGCCAGTATCTTCAGCAATAGAGAAAATACATTGATGATCCGCTACCGCAGCAGCAGAGCCACCAGAAGAACCACCAGCAACTTTAGTTAGATCATGTGGATTGGCGACTGGTCCATACATTGAGTTTTCATTACTAGCTCCGTGTCCAAAAGCATCACAATTATTTTTACCAAGTAATACTGCACCTTGAGCACGGATTTTGGAAATGACAGTTGCTTCAAATGGTGGAATATAATTATCTAAAATTTTAGCAGATCCAGTCGAACGTAAATCAAGAGTATCAATAGCATCTTTGACCGCAAAAGGAATACCAGTCAAAATTTGTTGTTGACCATCAGCAATCATTTTATCGGCTTTCGCAGCTTCGAGCAAAGCACTATCTTCAAAAACCGAAATAAACGCATTTATATCTTTGTTTCTTTCTTTTATCCTTTCTAAACAAGCTTTGGTCAAATCTACTGAAGAAAATTCTTTATTTTTCAAACCTTCGTAAGCTTGTCTAATTGTGAGTTCATTTAATTTCATAAAATAATATCTGTGTTAATCCTCGTAAATATTCTGCGTCTTTCTGCGTTCAAGTCCGCGTTAATCCGCGTCTTCCTACGTTCAAATCCGTGTCTATCCGCGTTTATATCTTAATTATTCTGCGTCTACAAAAACAGCATCCACCTTCAACAAATCACCAGATTTTTTAGGAAAAAGAGCAATCAATTTTTGTCTCTTTTCTTCAGATGATTCAACGATAATATCTTCACGAACCACATCTTCTAGACCAGTTACTTGAGTAGTCTCTTTGACACCATCAGTATTCACTTCGGACAACATATTGATATAACCAAAAACAGCAGACAATTGTTCACTATACATTTCTACTTTTTCATCCTCCAATTGCAAACGAGCCAAAATAGCTATTTGTAAGATTTGTTCTTTATCTAGATTCATAAATAAGATTTATAATAGAAATATTATAGCAAGATGGTATAGATATTGCAAGATAGTTAAAATTTGACAAACATATAGAAAAATACTAATATTAAAATGCTCAGTTGACGATTTTGTTCATTCTCTCCCGAATAACCTTCGAGAGAGAAGAACAAACCGGCCCAAGGTTATCGTCAACTGGGCCACTTACTAAAAACAATAACAAAAACTTAACTAATTTTGTATAAAATAATAAGATAAATATAGCACGGAGAAAGGTGGTATATAATCGAATCCCTCGATTGAGTCCCAACTCATCACATATCTCCGTGCCCCCTCCAACTATTGACTTTTTTAACAAAATACCTCAGTATCTAAGTGGCTAGCCGATAGAGAGTAAAATATGTGGGAAGTGATGGGGTGACCTCCTCACTATCCACTTTTTACCACCGTAACTCTATCGGCCAGCCCACTTCCTAAAAACAAAACATTCCTTTTAATTTAAGGAATGTTTTTTATATATAACTGAATCTGCTGTATCTGCTGAAAAGCTGAGTCTGCTTACTGCAACATTTTCAAAAATTCTTCTTCATCCAAAATCTTCACACCCAGTTCTTGAGCTTTATCATACTTACTACCAGGATTTTCTCCCACCACTACATAGCTAGTTTTTTTACTAACAGAACCAACAACTTGTCCACCATTATTTTTTATTTTTTCAGCTATCTCTTCTCTAGACAAATTTGGCAAAGTACCAGTAAGAACAAAAGTCATATTGGCTAATTTTTCTGAATCTTTTTGTTTTTTGATAGTTTGAATTTGAACACCATTAGTTAGCAAATCTTCCAAAAGTTTTTTGTTGTCACTTTCATTAAAATAAGTAAAAATTGACTGTGCTACACGAGGACCAACATCACTCAAATTTTCCAATTCTTCTTTTGAAGCTTCTTGCAATTTTTGTAAACTAGAAAAATGATCTGCCAATTTTTCAGCAGTCTCCACACCTACATGCAAAATACCAAGAGCAAAAATAAATCTAGCAAAAGTAACTTTTTTAGCATTATCAATTGCTTCAATCAGATTTTGAGCTGACTTACTAGCAAATCTTTCCAACACTTCCAAATCGCCTAGTTTCAAAGTAAAAATATCTGCAACATTTTTTATCAAGCCTTCATCAAGCAATTGTTCCACAATCTTTTCTCCCATACCATCAATATTGAAAGCTTTTTTGGAAACAAAGTGAATGATATTTTCCAATTCTTTGGCATAGCATTTATTATTACTACAAATAAGAGCCACACCTTCTTTAATATCTCCAGTAGCCAAACCATACTTCTGTACTTCGCTATGGCAAACTGGACAATTTTTTGGTTGTCGCACTTTCTTTTCTTCACCAGTTCGAAGCTTATCCAAAACTCTGACAACTTTTGGAATAATATCTCCTGCTTTTTCAACAACAACTGTATCACCAACACGAACTCCCAATCTTTCAATCTCATCGAAATTATGAAGGGTAGCATGTGTCACAGTCGTACCTGCGAGCTTGACTGGCTCCATCAGAGCCACAGGAGTCAAAGCACCTGTACGACCAACTTGCCAATAAATTTCTTTTATTTTACTAGTTCCTTGTTCTGCTGGAAACTTGAGAGCAATCGCCCAACGAGGAGACTTACCCGTAAAACCCAAAGCTTTTTGGTACTTGATCTTGTTTATTTTTATGACAACTCCATCTATCCAAAAACCAAAACTATTTTTTTTCTTTTGTAATTTTTCATAAAAATCCCAAATAGCATCCATATTTTTGCATACCTGCCAATGTTTGTCAGTCAAAAAACCAAGCTTATCCAAAAGTAATAATTCTTCCTCTTGTGAATTTATTTGTAAAATGTTTTCATCAACTTTGGAAATATCATAAGTCGTAAGTCCAAGTTTTCTGTCCGATACAATCTGTGGATCAAGTTGACGAATAGTACCAGCCGCAGCATTGCGAGGATTTGCAAAAAGGGCTTCCCCTGTTTTTTCCCTCTGTTTATTTATTGTCGCCAGCATTTTGGCTGACAACCAAACTTCTCCTTCTGCCACGATATCTATGTTTTGTTTCAATCTCAAAGGTACAGAATGTATTGTCTTGACATTGACAGTTACATCTTCACCTACTTTTCCATCTCCTCTAGTAGCTGCCGTTTCCAAAATACCATTTTTGTAAGTAAGTACCATGTGCAAACCATCTATCTTCAATTCACACATATAATCCAAATCATCGGGACGTCTTCCCAATTCTTTTTCCAAAATTTTCAAATTTCTTTCTTGCCAATCATCTAGATCTTCACGGTTAAAAGCATCATCAAAAGACCACTGTGTGACAGTATGAGTAATTTTGTTAAACTTATCCAAAGGTTTGCCAGCAACCCGCTGAGTTGGTGAATCTGCTGTAATAATTTCAGGATGCAAGCTTTCAATTTTACGAAGTTCATCCATGAGACCATCATACATTTGATCAGTCACTTCTGGGTCATTCAAAACATGATAGCGATAACGCAAATCATCGATTTGTTCACGGAGTTTTTTAATTTTCTTTAAGTCTAACATACTCAATATAAATATATTTATTTGTTTTAATAAAATTGAGATAAAATATATTTAACAAATAAAAACTATTATCTTTACCTTATCTCATTATCTCTATTTTATTTATATATGAAGAAGAAATAAATTGAGATAAAAAATTTTCTGTGTAATCTTCAAAAATCAGTTTAAATCAGTGTCAAAAAACAAGCCTAAAATACCACTCCAAAATATGTGTCCCAAAAAACATAGTAATGAAAGTAGCAACTGTCAAATATGTTCCAAAAGCCACTTCATTTTTCATACCTTTTTTCTTACTCAAAACTAAAAAGATACTAATAAAACCTCCAATTATATAAGCCAACCATAAAGCTAATAAAAGCAATTTCCACCCTAATAAAATACCCATCAAAAAACCGATTCTAATATCGCCACCACCTACCCATTTACCTTTGGAAACAATAAATTGTAATAAGAAAAAACTAGCACCAACCACAGCTCCAATTATCATCGATAGCCAACTAGCTCCCAAAAATAAAGAAATTAAAAAAAATAACAAAGACGAACCCAAAGTAACAGAATCAGAGACTTCCATATACTTAAAATCATACACAAAAACAAAAGCTAAAACAAAAATTACCAAACAATCTCTAATTATAGAAAGTATTGAAAAATCAGCAAAACTAAAATAATAAAAAAGAACAAAAACAAATAAAAGTCCCATTACTAATTCTACAGCAGGATACTGCCAAGAAATTTTTTCTTTACAATTTCGACATTTAGTTTTCAATAACAAAAAACTCAATACTGGGATATTATCATACCAATTTATTTGCTTATGACAGTTAGGACACTCTGACCTAGTCCATAGAGACTTTTTTTTATAGAGACGCCATTCTAAAGCATTCAAAAAACTTCCAAAAATCAAACCAAAAACAAATAATAAAAAATATAGTAAAAAAATCAACAAAATCATAATATCTGTTATTTTTAAAATAGTAAAAATACACTAAGATTATAACATAAAATTCTAACTTAAAAAAGTCCCAATAGAGGACTTTCTTAAGAAGTATAATAATAACTTTTACTTATTATTGATTCATACCAGATTCAGAGGCTGTGATAGCACCTAAACCAAAACCACCGGCACCAACTTCTAAAGTTGCAGTGATAGTATAAGTAGTACCAGTACCTGTAGAAGTATATTGGTAAAATTCATTAGTACCAGGACCTTTTGGAACAAGACCCATATAAGGAGTTGCGCAACCAGCGGCAGCCCAACCTAAATCACTATTATTCAAACAAGTAGCAGTTGTATCACCTAAAGCGACAGCGGCTGTTGAAGTAGGATAATGATTATTATCAGTATAATACAATTCAAGAGCTGTTTGAACTTGTTTGATATCTGAAAGACGTTTTGCATCGTTAGCCTTTTGACGTGCTGAACCCAAAGCTACAACAGCTAAAGTAGAAAGCACACCAATAATGGCGATAACAACCAAAAGTTCGATCAAAGTAAAACCTTTTTTATTCATTCTTATCACCCCCCTCCCTTTTTTTCAAGAATAATTTCATAATTCCTTTATTTATAGTTGTAAAACAGTTTTCACTTTACTTACAGTTTCAGAAGGTTTAAAGTGTGCTTTGATTAAGTAATCAACAGCACCCAACTCTAATCCTTTTTCTACATCATCTTTTTGTCCAAGATTTGTCAATAATATAACAGGGATTTTTTCCAAACTTTTGTCTTTTTTCAAATTTTCTAAAACAGCGAAACCATCCATTTTTGGCATCAACACATCTAATAAAATAATATCTGGCTTTTTCTTTTTGGCCATATCCAAACCTTCCAAACCATCAGCCGCTACAAATACTTTAAACTTCTCTAATTCAAATTTAGTTTTGTAAATATTACCAAGAAAAGTATCATCCTCTATGAGTAATACAACGGGGACTTGCTTTACCATAAGAAAAATTAGTTTATATTAATCAAATTATAACAAAATAAATAGTATTTACACAAACTGCTTGTGGATAAAATCAAAAATTTCTAAGAGCCAAGCCAATAGCAACAGACATTCTAGGGCCCAAACTATCCAAAATTTTGTTGATACCATCCTGATGCATAACTCTTGCCCAAGGGTTACCAATAAAAACTTTTACATCAAACTGACTTGCAATATAATCTTTTATTACTGGAAATAAACTAGAACCTCCTGACAAAACAATCTTTTCAGGATGTTTACCTTTGTTACCATTTTGTTTCAAATATAAATCAAAACTATATTTTATTTCTTTGACAATAGGATCCAATATTTGCATAAAAAGATCAGAAGACAAATGAGGAGAATCAATGGATAAACTAAGTTTTATTTTGTTTGCAGTAATTTCATCAAAACCAAGTGAAGAAGAAAGTATCTTATCAAAATCATTACCACCAATATGCAAACTTCTGTAAGTCATAGGTGTAGAATTGTCTATAATGAAAAAATTTGTTCTCTCAGCTCCTACATCTACAATCATAGAAACAGCAGTATCATGTCCAACCAAAGATCTAGTCAAAGCAAAAGCTTCTGTCTCTAGTTCCATTAATTCCAAACCTGCTTTTTGAAAAATAGCTGAATAAAAAGATATTAACATCTTAGGAGCCGCCGTCACCAAAAGACTAATATTGCCATTATCATGATTTGTAGCAATTTTCTGTGGAATTATTTGCATATCATCCACCGAATATGGTACCAACTTAGCAATCTCTGAACGAACAATAGTTGGTATCATTTTTTCTTCTACTTTTGGTAGGTTCATCACAGTATGAAAAACTTGTGAAACAGGCAGACTAGAAGAAGCATGCGTAGACTGTACTTTGGCTTGTTTCAACAAAAATTTCAACATGCCAGCATATTCATTGATACGTGTATCTTTCATCAATAATTCATTGATGCGTTCGGCATCTTTCTTTTTTTTGTTTTCATTATCTACTGGAGAATACTGTTTATTATTTTCTCTATTTAATTCATCAATATTTTTTTCTTCAGCATTATGCAAATGAATATCTAGCTTTTGTTCTAGAATTCCATAAGTCCAAAGTTGTGGTCTATTTTTGGTGTTTTTTAATTCCACAATTTTCAAACCATGCGCACCAATATCTACACCTAAATAACTTTTTTCTTTTGATAATATTCCCATATTTATTACATATATAAGTGATGAAATTATAGCATAAAACCAAAACAATAGCCAATAGAACTAAGTCATTTGAAATTTTATTAGATAAATTTTATTTAATATACATATTTAAACCACTATCATCCAAATTAAGAAAAACATCTCCTTGCAAATCTGTACGCCAAATAGTACTAGAAGCTATCCTCTCCAAACGACTCAAAATACGACGAGAAGGATGCCCAAATTTATTATCTAAACCACACGAAGCTATAGCCTCATCAGGGCTAACTATTTTCAAAAAATCTTCGCTAGATGAACTATCACTCCCATGATGTCCAAGTTTCAAAACATCAGCATCAAGTTGATCACCATAAGTTGCTAGCAAATATTTTTCCAATTCTTCTTCGGCATCTCCCATAAACAACAAATTTTTGTCCAAAAACTCCAGTTTGAAAACGATTGAAGTGTTATTAGTATTAGCCTCAACCTTCGAATTCGGTATATTTTTATTATCAACCAAAGAATGATCTGGATACAAAATATGCAAAGTAGTACTAGCAATATTCCAGACATCTTCCTTTTTTACTTCAATATAATTAGTATTTTCATTTTGAATAGCTTCCCAAAAAGATTCCCATAATTGATCCCCATTTTTTGCTATGCCACTATACACAATATTTTTGACCTGAAAACGATTCAAAACTTCTGTGCAACCACCATAATGATCAGTATCAGGATGAGTTATCAACAAATAATCAATATCGTGATCATAATATGGCATTACCCGACCCAAAGCTTCCAAAATACGACCATCAATAGCACAATCTACCAACATTTGTTCACCATCTGGAAATTCAATAAAACTTGCATCCCCTTGACCAACATCTAAATAAGTTACTTTTAAACCAATGGAATTAGTAATATTTTCACCAGCAACTTGTTGGATATTTTCTACTACTTTATTCTTTTTAACAAAAAAAATCATTCCACAAATAATTACTAAAATTAACAAAAGAACTAGTTGCATTTTTTTCATATTTTCTTAGTTTTAGAATGTTTATAAACCCAAAAAATTATTAATAAATAAAATATAATCATCATCCACAAGGAAAATGTAAGATCAATCACTGCAAAAGATAAATTAGCAAAAAATGTTACCACTACCACAATATACTTCATCATAATAAAAGCTAACCAAGACAAAACTTCTGCCAAAGGTAAAAAAATAAAACTCAAAACTACCACAAAAAAACCAGCAAACATAATCCAAGGCAAAATCCACAAAATAAAAATATTGACTAGAGGAGAAACAACAGACAAGCGATTGAATTGATATAAAATAAGTGGCAAAGTGGCGATAATAGCACCTAATGTTGTTATTAGAGATTCTTTGATACCAAAAATTTCTGGCATCTTAGCAAAATATTTTTCAATAATAGGTACAATGTAAATAAGTCCTAAAGTAGAAATAAAAGAAAGCTGAAAACCAACATCCCAAACTAAAATATAAGGATTTTGCAAAGCCATAAGTGTGGCTGTCAAAACCATAACATTGGAAATTTTGGCTTTACGACCAATCTGCTTAGTAAGTAAAACCAATACTCCCATAAAGCCAGCTCGTACAACAGAAGCACTAGCCCCTGCAAAAATTATAAAAACAATAATACCAAAGACAATAAACCAAAAAGCTTTTTTGCGAGGAATATAAAGATTAACACACAGAGCAATGAGAATAGTCGAAATAATCGTAATATTATAACCAGAAATAGCCACAATATGAGTCACACCTGTCCGACTAAACAGGTCATTCAAAGTTCCCAAACCACCTCTGTAACCGTACAGAAGCCCCGCCATAAAGCTAGCATAAGGTTCGTGCCATAATCTATTGATTTTGTTTGCAATAACCATTTTTACTTGAAATATGCCCTTTAAGAAAGAATTACCTTCGCCCTCCCCTATTTTTTCAATTTTACTAGGTGTACAATCCACAAAAACACCATAACGTGCTAAATATTTATCATACTGAAAATCTTCTATAGGCTCCGGTTTTTTCAAAAGACAAGTCAGACGTAATTTGTCACCATATTCATAACGTGGATACAAAGTTGATTTGAAATAAAAATTACCTTGTACTTTGTTCTTTTTATAGGCTAATTGATTATTTTTTTTGTCAGAAATAAATTGGGCAGAAACAATATAACGCACACCATCTAGACGAATGTCTGGTTCAGAACTAACAAAACCTTCTACAACTTTGGTATTACCAACATAATATAACAAATTTTTATTATTATTTTGAGGTATAGTCACTAAATAACGAACCAAGCCAAAAATGAAAAATAAAAAACACAACAAAACAAATCTACCAAAAATATTTTTCCAAAATATAATCAACAAAGAAAATAAAACTACAATACTAGTCAATAAAAACAACCAAGAAAAACTAAAATCAAAAATAGAAATTATAATTATAGCCAACAAAAAAGAAAAGCAGAACAAAAAAAATGTCCTGCTTTTTGATTTTAAAAAATTATTCATAATCCCCCCTAAATTTATCCGCAATGATCTGCGTTTTAAAAGTCATCAAAATAAATTTCTTCGCCCATATCATTTTTTATACTAGGTCTATTTCCATTTTCGGTTGAGCTTTTATTTGTTGATTCTGCAGATACTACCGGCAAATTATCCATTGGCAATCCAGCAGGAGGTTCGGTTACTCTAGTTTTAACTTTTTCTACCATAGGAGTTTTGACATGAGACATTGGAAAATGCCAAAGCGTAGCCAATTCTTCAATATTCAAAACAAAAGAAGGAGAAGCAAAACCTATTTTTCTTTTTGAATAAGCTTTCAAAAAATCTGTTTGTTTTTGAGCTTTTTTTACAGGATTACGTGAGGAAGAAGAAGATTTTTCTACAATAGAATTGGAAGTTGGACTATTGAATTGATTAATAGCACCTTTCAAAATAGCAACACCTCTCTCTGTTTTAAAAACTTCTTTTCTAGCTACATACACAGCCCGCATTTTTGTTTCAAAACCTATTTTAGATATTTTTTTCTCCATATCTTCTACGACTTTCATCTGTCCAGGAGTCAAATATCTTAATTGATTTTTTTCGTCTTTTTTGTCTGAAGAATCACCACCTTCACTTCTAGCCCCCCCTGTGACCTGAGCACTGATTTCTTCAAAACCCTTAAAAACTTCTTTAGTCAAAAAATTATCAGTAACAAAAGACAAAGGACTCTTTTTGCTATCAGTCTTTTCACCAATTATACTTTTTATTTTATTAATAGCTTTTTCTTTCCAACCATTATCAATAGGTTTTACCAAAATTTGAAACCACATTTGTTCACCAGGACCAAGACGAGAAAAACTCTCCAAAAAGGTACCCATAGGATCTTTGAGGACAGTATCTTTGGAAATATTATGTTCAAATTCACGATAAGAACGCAAAGGAAAAGCAGAATCTTCAGCCAAACTAAAATCCCCTACCCAAATATCATAATCACTATCAGGATATTTTTGTGGAACAGAAGTTACATAATCTTCGACTTCAGTCACTTCAGAGTCTGGATACTGTGCATAAATAGAAGCCTCAACTAAATCTCTAAACTCAGATTCTGTCCAAACCAAAAATTGTATATAACCTTCAATACCAACAATCTCCATACTAAACCATTTTTGTTTGTAGCCTTTTCTGAACTTGTCATAAAACCCAGGTTTATCAAAAGCGCCAGCAAGATGAGAAAACAATTGTTCTACAGCCAAAGGTGTTTGAACATTTTGTGGTGGAATATCTATTGCCAAAAGTACAAACTTCCAATCTTTGGTATTTTTTGTTTCTTGAATATGTCCAGAATAAAAAGCCACAATAGCAAAAGCCAACAACCAAACAAAAATAATCCAAGCAAAAATAGCAAATAATTGAGTGACAATCATCCAAGTTGGCTGAGCAAAAAAATCAGCTAAAATATTGAAAAAATTAATAAAAGAAAAACCATCCATAAACTAGACATTTAACAATTTATGAATAAGTGGATATAAAACTAATAAACCAATAAACAAGATATACCAACCATGTGACCCTGCGATGTAACCCGCAAAATACACTAGGCATAACAATATTATTACCAAAACAGTAATAAGGTGTTGTAAAATTTCATCACTCATATAAAAACTTTAAATGATTATCTGTTAAAGATTGTAACGTTGTCTATATATAAGAAAAGAACTAATTAACAACTAATAACTAATAATTAGTAAACTCCAAATCATTTTTTTGACTATATCAATATTATAAACTACTTTAGTGAAAATACTTTTATTGTTTGTTTTTAATTGCTTAATAAATTTTCAGATCTTTATAGATTATATTATAGCACAAAATGAAATTACGAGAAAGCGATGTCTTTGACTTTGACAAAACTAAGAATATTTCGATTTTATCAAAACTGATGAGTCCTCAAAGGATAAAAATCTATATAACAAAAATCACTTGCAAAATACAAGTGATTTTTTATTATTAGTTGTTAATTGCTAATTATTATTTGATAATTCTTACTTCTTACCCATTTTCTGCCAAACTACCAACAAAGGACTGGCCAAGAATATAGATGAGTAAGTACCAAAAGAGATACCAATAATAAGAGCTAATACAAAATAATGAATAGAAGCACCACCAAAGAAAAATAATGCAATCAATACTAACAATGTAGTAAAGGCAGTATTTATTGAACGAAAAATTGTTTCGTTGACACCTTTGTTGACAATTTCATCAAATTTTTCATAACCATGTTTTATCAAATTTTCACGAACACGATCGAATACCACAATAGTATCGTTGACAGAATAACCAAAGATAGTAAGGATAGCAACCACAAAAGGTATATCAACTTCTACACCATAAAAATGGCCGAGTAAAGCAAAGACACCAACTGTTATCATCACATCATGGATAAGAGCAATCACAGCTGTTACACCATATTTCCAAGAAGCAACTGGTTTGGTAACTTTACGAAAAGCATAAGCAACATACAAAATTATGGCAATAACTACAGCAATAGCAGCTTCCATAGAACGTTGTTGTAATTGTGAACTAATAGCAGGTCCAATAGTTTCAATTTTATCTTCTATCAATCTATTTTCTGACAATGTACTAGTAGAAGTTTCTGAAGTAGTACTTACTTCAGCAGCTTGAATATTCACTAGTTTTGAAACACTATCATCATTAATTACAGTTAGATCATTATTATCTACTGAATTTACTACTTCAAATTTATCACGCATTTTTTGTAAAATAGTTTTGTGTTCTTCTTCAGAAATAAAACGCATTTTCAAAATATAACCATTACTTTCAGTTGGTTGAACTCTGACATTACCATAAGTATTATCAGCAAATTCTGCTTGGATATCACTCATTACAGGTCTCTCTCCAGTGAAACTTATTTCCATAAGTGCTCCACCTGTAAAATCGATACCTGGTTTAAGTCCAAAAAGTACAACAAATAAGATACTTAAACCTACTAATAAACTTGAAATGCTAAAAAATATTTTTCTTTTTCCGACAATATTAATCATATTTTTATTATTTATTTTCTTTAAAAGTACCCAAAAACATCCAACCACCATCACGTTTTTTGAACCAAGGTACTACAAATCTAAGCATTACTCTAGTAATAGTAATAGCACTAAACATAGACAATAAGACACCTAATCCTAGGGTTACAGCAAAACCTTGTACAAAACTTGTACCAAACCAAATAAGTAAAATACAAGTCATCAAAGTAGAAACATTTCCATCACGAATTGAAGACCAAGCACGTTTGAAACCTTCTTCAACAGCAGTTTTGAGACTCTTACCTTCTTTTAATTCTTCTCTAAGACGTTCAAAAATAAGGACATTGGCGTCAACTGCCATACCAATAGATAAAATAAAACCTGCAATACCAGCCAAAGTCAAAGTAACACCAATAAGCTTGAAAATAGCCAAAGTAAGTGTAATATAAGCTGATAAAGCAATAACTGACAAAAGACCAGGCAAACGATAATACAAAAGCATAAACAACATCACAAGTAAGACACCCATAATACCGGCGTACAAACTTGATTGTACAGATTTAGCACCCAAAGTAGCACCAACAGTTTGTTGTGAAATCAAATTTACAGGAACTGGCAAAGCACCAGCATTAAGTCTTTGTGAAAGTAATTTTGATTCTTGCAAAGTAAAATTACCAGTAATAACAGCACGACCATCAGTAATAGATGTTTGTACAGTAGGAGCACTGATAATCTCATTATCCAAAAATATTGCAACTTGATTACCTACATTACGTTTGGTAATATCGGCAAACAAATCTTTTCCAGAATCATCGAAATTCAAAGCTACTTGAACAGCACCTGTTTGTTGATCACTTACAACTTCTGAACGCTTCAAATTTTTACCAGATAAATTTGTATTTTTCCAAGGATCTTGTGGAGGTAAAATATCTGTAGCAGATTGAGTATTTACCAAGATTCTCCAAAGTTCATATTCTTTGGTACTTCTTTCATCTGTTTTGTAAATTATGTGATAACCAAAGTCAGTTTCTACCGGTCCAATAATTTGACCTTTTTCAGCATCGAAAACAGCTTGTTCAAAAGTAGGCACCATTTGACCAGCACCAAACCAACCTAAATCTCCAGAATTTTGAGCGACACTCGGATCAGTAGAATTATCTTTGGCAAGTTGAGCAAAATTATCAGCAGTTGCTTGATCATAAATTTCTTGAGCTTTTACCAAAGCTTCTTCTTTTGAATATTTATCACTATTACAATTTTGAGCATCTTTGTAACAAATCAAGATATGACTTGCAGCAACTTCTTTGGCACCATCACGCTCAGCACCTTTTTTTAAAATATTAAAACCTTCAGTACTACTTACCAAAGTTTTACTTATATCACCTTCTTTGGCAGTTTCTGCCCAAGCATATAATTCTGGATATTGTGATTGACTACTTACATAATTCAAATAACCACCATTATTTTTACTTGTTTCATCTTCAGAACTTTCAGTTGCAACATCTTCAAATTTTGTAGCACTTTTTACTTTTTTAAGTAAATCATTAGCTTTGGTTTTGGCATCTTTATTATATTCATCCAATTGTTTTTGTTCATCTGCTGTCAATTCACGAGCAGGAGTATCATTTAATTCTTTAAATTCCAAAATTGGTGTAGCACCAATCATAGAAATAGCTTGACTGACATCAGAGATACCTGGCAATTCTACAATAATACGACGAGCTTCACCAACTTGAGTAGTTTGAACTTGTGCTTCTGAAACACCAATACCATTTATTCTTTTTTCAATAACATCACGAACACCTTCCACAGCAGATGCTTCTTCACCAGGAGTAATACTACTAGTATCTGTTTCATAAACAAGATGTGCGCCACCTTGTAAATCTAAACCCAAACGAAAATCTTTTTCTACTATATGAGGTAAACCCAAATGTACTGTATTGTTTGCCCAATCGATTCCTTTGTTAAAAAATTTTGGAGCAACGAAAACACTCGATACAAAAAGTAAAACGATGATTCCAAAAATTCCCCATCTTATTTTCCCACGGATATTTGCTTTTGTCATAATGTTTAGCTAATCACGGCACAGCCGAAAATATTATTTGTAATTCTAAAATTGCTGATAAAAAATAACTCTATCCAAGCGGTCACTATTGTACTTGTTTTTAATGGAAACGTCAAGATTAGTTAGTAACAATAAAGGCTTGACAGTCTGAAGAGCTCTACTTAGCAATACGCTTTGAAAATAATACTTTCTTTCAAAAAGAAACTAAAATTGATATAATTATTATAGAACTGACTAATTTTTATAAATTATAGATATGCAATTTAATACTCCAGGAAAATACTCTAATATGCGTAGACAAGAAGGACTACGTTTCCAAGAAGACATTTGGGATTTAGAAACTATTGATAATATAAAAAAGAAACTAGAACTTCAAAGACCAAAAATAGAAGAACTATTTGATGAAGAACAATTGGATGAAGCTCTACTAGGAACTCTTAATAAAACCCGATTATTCTGTGCAGAATTACACGACAAATTTAAAAAAGAAATACTTGATTTGTTAGCAACATATGAATTAGAAAATAAACCTATACCAAAAAAAATACTTGATTTTTTATCTGCCAAACAATTAGACATACCTAGTTTCAAAATAACTTATGGACCATCTGCTAAACAATTTTTAGAAACTCATGGATTTAAAAATAAAGCAGACCAAAGAAAAATTGTCTTAATTTTTCAATTACCAAAACCTTTGGCCAAATTTTGGTGGAAAAATAATTACAAAACAAAAAAATCTACTATAGAATGGGGTGAGCTATACAAAGATATAATGCCTTCTGTTTGGGAAGTAATAAATGATTATGAATTAAACAAAGGATTAAATTTTGATAGAATAAATTCTTTTTATCAACATGATACAGAACCTGAAAGCTATCATTATCTTTGGGAGATGTCTGAATGGTCAAAAAAAGATAAAACAACAATGGATGATTTAATAAAAAATCCAGTCTAAACTGGATTTTCAAATTTATTTAAAATTTAAATTCTGTCATTTGTAATTTCCACAAAAGATCCTTTCCCCCGCCCGGCGTGATGCCGAGCGAGGGTGTACAAGAAACTCAAATTCAACGACGGTGCACAATAGACCGTCGCGCGCTACCCTTCTGACGGAGTAGCGCAAACTTTCGAGTTTCTGGATGAGAAAAATTGAGACCCACGCGACCTCGAAAGGCCGCGAGAATCTCAGTGTGTCTCACGCTCATGTCTTGCTCACTAACCTCTCGGAAATGAGCAAAGGCAAAAAGCGGGAAACGGAAAATTCGTCTCAGCAATCTCAACCTCCCTAAATTGAGATGCCTATCTTATAACATATTTTTTGGCTAAATGTCAATAAAAAAAGACAGCCAAAGCTGTCATAATAATCAATGTAATCTTTTTAAACTCAGTAAAATCAGTGCCTGAAGTGAAGGCGCGCCCGGATTGGATCCGGG
>AMFJ01018964.1_pt1 | contig 17200 bp, 11 predicted proteins | sample 427208 | NCBI WGS metagenome assembly AMFJ01 (sample SAMN02954298, study PRJNA114691) | groundwater metagenome | biome: aquatic; feature: subsurface aquifer; material: sediment; isolation source: subsurface aquifer sediment | place: USA: Rifle, CO | collected 2008-08
ATACCGAAAACAATTGATAGCATGCTCAATGACCATGCCAACAGCTCTTGCATTAAGTATGATTTGTTCCGCCCACTGTCAGCGCATCAATGCGTAACGTAGGCTGCCCAACACCAACAGGCACACTCTGCCCGTCTTTGCCGCACACACCAATGCCAGTATCAAGTTGCAAATCATTGCCAACCATAGAAACACGTGTCAATACATCAGGACCATTTCCAATTAAAGTTGCGCCTTTAACAGGCACGGTAATTTTGCCATCTTCAATGAGATAAGCTTCACTTGCTGAAAAAACAAATTTACCAGATGTAATATCCACTTGGCCGCCGCCAAAATTAACCGCATAAATGCCTTTTTTAACTGATGCGATAATTTCTTCTGGTGTCGATTTACCTGGCAACATATAAGTATTGGTCATACGCGGCATCGGTGTATACGCATAGGATTCACGTCGTCCATTACCAGTTGATTGCATACCCATTAAACGCGCATTGCGTTTATCTTGTATATAATTACGCAAAATGCCTTTTTCAATCAATACGGTACATTGAGTAGGCACCCCTTCATCATCCACATTGAGTGAACCACGTCGATTGGGTAATGTGCCATCATCTACTACTGTACATAATGGTGATGCAACCATTTGACCTATTCTACCGCTAAAAACTGATGTTCCCTTACGATTAAAATCACCTTCCAAGCCATGACCTATTGCCTCATGCAATAACACACCGGGCCAACCTGGGCCCAGCACCACGGGCATGGTACCGGCAGGCGCATCAACCGCATTCAAATTAACAAGAGCCTGGCGAACCGCTTCACGCGCAAACTGTAGTCCCATATCGTTTTTGATCAGTTCGTCATAATCATAACGACCACCGCCTCCTGCATAACCTTGTTCACGGCGGCCATTTTGTTCCACTACAACACTGATATTCAATCGAACCAATGGACGTACATCTGCCGCCAGATGACCGTCACTTGCCATAATTAAAACGGTTTCATATTCTGCTGCAAGAGTTACATTCACTTGAACCACACGCGGGTCTTGTTGGCGCGCATAGGAATCGACTCGCTGTAATAATGCAACTTTTTCAGTTTCATTTAAGGAACGCAGTGGATTAATAGGTAAATAAAGCTCATGTCCAGCTGTCCATTTCCATGCTTTGATTGCCTGATGCCCTCCTTGCTTGCCGATGCTTTTGGCCGCTTGTGCAGCCTGATCTAATGCGGGTATTAAAATATCATCGGAATAAGCAAACCCCGTTTTTTCACCGCTCATGGCCCGAACACCCACACCACGATCGATGTTATAACTCCCTCCTTTGATAATGCCATCTTCTAATACCCATGTTTCAGAATAGGTAGATTGAAAATATAAATCAGCATTATCGATTGCACCGCCCAATACGTTGCTCAAAACAGTCTGTAATTGATTGTCAGTTAATCCGGCAGGATCTAATAAATCGTGTCGCGCAATATCTAAAAAATGGGTCATACCCTTATGTTTCCTTCGTAATTTTACCTACTGTACTTTTTTAGATTATATAATGGGAACAACTAGACACCAATGAGTTTATAGAAATAAGCTCTTATGTAGCGTTCTTATAAACAGCATTTCTTTATCTCAAAGCACAAGAACAGTAATTAACGATAGGCCCTGCCTTGTTTTTCTTATTTAAATACAATACGATGAAAGACACTAAAGGATTAACTCAGAGCGCAAAGGAATATAGCCATGAGAATCTCTCATTCACTTATGGTAATAATAAGCTTAATATTATCAAGTTGTGCCGCTACTCACTCTGAGCAATCTATTAATGCCGCAAATAACGCCGCCTCAACCGTCCAAGCATGCAAAAAAAACCCTCTTGCAATCTCATTTTATACAAATGATGTCAATCCTGAACGTCCTTATATCATTTTAGGAAAAGCCACTGTTTCCAAATATAACAAAGGCGGAATTAAACGCCAAGAAGCGGTGATTCGTGATGCGATGAGCACAGTTGCAGCATCGTTAGGCGGAGATGCTGTCATTCATATAAAACATACGAAGAAAACTGTAACCGGCACCGTGATTGCTTATCAAAATTCTACAGCGATGTTAAATACTCCCACTTCCTAATGGAACAAGCGTACCGCCCCCTTTCACATACACCTCATGATGAGGATAAGGTGGTTGAATCCCATACTGCTCAAATGCTTTCCAGATAGACATTAACACTTCAGACCGCAGACCAACACGTGATTTGATTTGTTTTAAATTAACAAAATAGCGCACTTCAAATTCAATCAACCCATCAGCCAATTCTTTTAAGAAAACTTCAGGGGCAGGATCTGTTAGCACATCTTTATGTTGATGCACGACTTGCTGAATAATTTTTTGGACTTCCTGTGGATTATCATGTCGATTAATTTTAATTGAAATAATGGTACGGATGATATTATCTTTTGCCGTCCAGTTCGTGAATGATTTGCTGAAAATTTCAGCGTTTGGCACCAACACATCCATATGATCCCACGTACGAATTGTTATAGCCCGCCCGCCGATATGAGTCACTTCACCCTCATGTCCATTAATACTCACTGTATCGCCTACGCGTAACGGACGCTCTATCAGCAGCAGAAAACCACAAGCAAAATTATTAACTAAATCACGCAATCCTAAACCGACACCAAATGCAAATGCGGTTGCAGCAAAATAAAGCGCTTTAAAGTCAATACCGAGTAATCGCAAGCAAATAAAAACACCCATTACAATCATTGCGTATTGACTTAAAATAGCAATGCTATTTCTTAAACCTAAATCTTTAGTACGCGATAATAATAAACGATATACAAACTCACGTGTCCAACGAGCAGCCCAATACAGTAACGAGGTGATTACAACAAGCTCCATGATGCTCAACGGTGTAATGGTTATATTGAGAATATCGAGCAAACGACAATGTAATAATTTATTTAGACGCTCAACTACAGGTGATTGTTGGTTCCAACCATACAACAAAAATAACACTATCCATGCGATAAAAAATAATATAACACGCGAGACACGGTCAATCGGTTTCAGAAAAGCCTCAGTCCATAACCAACCATTCGTCACGTGGCGAATTAATATTTTAGAAACGAGCTCCATCCCTTCATTTAATAATCCTCTCACCACTAAATAACCTACCAAAACGAGGATAAAAATACTTTCATACCATGAAATAGTCAAAATCAGATTAACAAACCCGAGCAAACCAATCACTGAATTGATTAATAAGACTAATGGAATCAATATACCGAGCAACTGGACTACACGCTTCAGATAAGTGCGCCTCGTATCAATATGTGGCAAAACAAGATTAGGCACCAATTCCCATTGTTTTAATAAAAACATGGAAGCCACTAACAAAAATAGCAAAAACAAGCGATCAAATAAATCTTTTACCTCATAAATAACCGGCAAATGGTGCATAAAAACAGTGAGCATAGTAATAATACCGCCCAGCAAAAAAATCCATTTCAATTGATGATATAAGCGAACATCGTGTCCAGCACGATCTTGAACAGTTTCCACTAAACACAAACGCGCTATCGTGATAATGGCTTTAAAAAATAACCAAACTAATGCCAAATCAGCTAAAAGATCAATATTCTGCGAAGGCACCCCAAAGAAAAAAAATAACCACAAAAAATTACCAATCACCGTCACATCAAGTAAATTGCGGTGCAATAATTTAATTGTTAACCATTTCGGATTAATATGACCCAAGTCATGATCAGGGATTCTTGCTACCATTTTTCTTAAAAAATAATTTAGAAAAATAAATATTGAACTCCACATTACTTGCAATACCAGCAAAAATATCCAACCCCACAAAGTAATGCTCTCTAATGCTTTTAATACAGTAAACCCAAGATTTTTAAATACTTGAAACGTCAAACCAGGCACTAATAACAATTCATCGCCCAAATCAAGCCAAGCTTTTGCACTAAATCCAGGCAAACCTTGGCGTGAAGATAATTCTTGTTGAAGCGCCTGATCTAATGCAAGACGAAAAGCAAACAAACTTCGATTTAAATTCGCAATATGCGCGAGCGCTCCCTTATATTGATTATCTAAATTAGCTAATTCATTTTGATAAATTTGATTATTCTGCCCCGATTGCAAAAAATAATTCTTTCGCTTTACCAAGATATCAATACGTGCCTTAAGCAATCGATCTACCCTGACTAACTGCTTGCCTAACGCTTGTGAATGCTCACTTGCTTTGTTAAGCAGAGTAATTGAGTTGCCGTGAGCAATGGAAATCTTTAATTGCTGGATTTGTTCTTGATAACGTGCAATCAACATCTGCAAATAAGTAAAATTGACATTTTCATTTACATAAAAAATTTCATTCTGTAACGCATCGTATGCAGGAGTATCTTGTTGTTTAGATTCCTCAAGCTGCATCAATTGCGTATCCAGCGTATTTAAATGCCTCACCCAAACGCTTTGCCGTTGCTCAAAGCCTAATTCTAATTTAGCCTGCTGCTCCTTTAATGAAAGAATGGTTTGCGACTTCAGCAACGACTCAATCTGCGCATATTTTCCTTTATAAAGCTGCAACACACTATCTGCATGGTTTTGTAATTGCAGCAAGTAACTTACGCGTTCTTTTTCAAGTTTTAATAATTCTGTTTGATAGCTAAGTTCATAACGTAAAGGCACTAAGTCAAGCGTACCATTACGTGCGATTTTTAAGCCGAAAATATTAAATGCATTAAGTTGGTTTTGCAATTCCTGCATATTTTTTTCAAGACGACTTACCGTATGTTGATATTCGATCAATTCAATATTAATACTGTCCAGATTAGACTTTGCAATTTCAATATTTAGCTCTGTCTGGCTTAACATTTGTTTACTTGCATGGCCCGAGATCGGCACATTATCCTGCTGCTTTTGCAATATCTGTAACTCAGATTGTGCTTGAGCAACACGATTTTTTAATAGTTCAATTTGCTGTGAAACCAATTTAGTTTTATCAGAATGAACATGAGCTCCTGGCTGAATAGGATTATTCGCCCATGCCACCGAATGTAGCAAAAGCAAATAAGCCACTAAAAAGAAAATATCTTTTAGACTAAGCAACCGCTTCAACATTAAATATCATCCTCGTTCGCATAAAACTTAATAAAATAATGGCAGGGAAACAAATAAAAAATGTACATGCAAAAAAATTAACCCAGCCAAGATGCTGCACCATGATTGCTGCTACAGGCCCTAAAAAAATTCGCCCCATAGAAAAAAGCGCAGATAAGTATGCAAATTGTGTCGCACTATACTTTTGGTTACATAGTGCAGTGACAAATACTAACAACGCAGTGGTACTCATGCCCGTACAAAAATTCTCAATGAACATAGCGGATATCATCATAAAATAATTTTTACCGACCATAGCAAGCAACATAAACATCAAATTTGAAAACGCTTGTGCAATCCCAAAAAATAATAATGCGCGGAATAAACCCAAACGACCTAATAAACCGCCCCCCGCAAACGCACCCAAGATACTGGCAGCAAAACCAACTGTTTTATAGGCTACTCCGATATCTGTTTGCGAAAACTCTAGATATCGATGCAAAAAAACGCTCATAAGTTGTAAAGCAAGCGCATCGCCAAATTTGTACAACACGAGAAACGGTATAATGAGAAAAATAGCTTCCCGTCGAAGTAAATCTCTAAATGGCTCAACCATAGCCGCCGTAAAACTCGCCGGTGGTTGAATTGGGTTTGGAATATCAGGCGCAAAATAGGTAACGGCTAACAAAACAACAACCAAAAACGCCATAAACTCATAAGTCAAATGCCAACCCACATGGTCCGCCATAATAGGCGCCAACCCTCCAGCTATAATAATCGCTACACGAGCAGAAAAAATAAATAATGCAGAACCATATCCACGTTCGCTCGGCAAAAATGTATCTGTTCGATAAGCATCAATCGCGATATCCTGTGAAGCAGATAAAAATGTAATGAATAATGCAAGTACCCCCATCCAACCGGACTGTAGCCTCGGATCAAGATTAGCCAAGACAAGCAATGCGATGCATAAACTTAACTGTGTTATCGCGATCCATCCGCGTCGTCTTCCTAAAAATGGCGGAACCACTTTATCCATAATAGGCGACCAAAGAAATTTTAAGCTATAGGGTATTCCTACCAATGAGAGCGCACCGATTGCAGCAAGGCTCACGCCCGCATGCGCAAACCAGAGTTGCAATGTAGAATTGGTTAACGCCAATGGCAGCCCCGAAGAAAATCCCAACAAGGTCACTGCTAAAATGCGTGGATTCTGTAAAATAGACTGGCTACGCATGAAAAATCTCGGATAAAAAATAGCTAAAAATTTGCGTAATTTTAGCATTAATTTGCGAAATTACCTACATTTTGTTACTCTAATTACCAGCCAAATATTAAAGGATTACTATTTTGTCTCATCCCAAATCACCGCTCTCTGGCGTTATTGCATGGGGATTATATGACTGGGCTAATTCTGCTTTTCCAGCCACCATCACAACTTTTATTTTTGCCGCCTATTTTACACAAGCCATTGCTCCTAATCCTATCATAGGCACTAACCAGTGGGGCAATGCAACAGCATTAGCAGGGTTAATCATTGCTATATTAAGTCCTATCTTAGGGGCTGCAGCTGATAATATAGGTAGACGCAAACCGTGGGTTGCATTTTTTACTTTAATTACGATTATTAGTTCAGCATTATTATGGTTTGCCAAACCCTCCCCAGCTTATACGAATTGGGCCCTGACTTTTGTTGTACTTGGCACAATAGGGTTTGAACTCGGTATAGTTTTTTATAATGCAATGATGCAAGATCTCGTTTCAAAGGAATACTTAGGCCGATTGTCTGGATGGTCCTGGGGAGCTGGCTATATAGGAGGTCTTGCTTGTTTAATCGTTGCACTTGTTTTAATTCGCTCAGGCGCATCATGGTTTAATTTGGATTCTAAAACAGCTGAACATGTACGAATGGCTGGACCACTCGTTGCAATTTGGTTTGCCTTATTTTCTTTACCATTTTTCTTCCTCACTCCCGATCGAAAATCAACAGGCATGTCATTAACAAGAGCCATCCATACAGGAATCTTAACTTTAATTAATACCTTTAAAAACCTGGGTTCTTACCGACAAATATTAAAATTCTTGTTAGCACATATGATTTATATTGATGGAGTCAATTCACTTTTTATTTTCGGTGGTATTTATGCTGCTGGAACATTTGGCTTGAAACCAGACGACCTTATTCTCTTCGGTATCGGCATGAACATTACGGCTGGTATAGGTGCCATCAGCTTTGGCTGGGTAGATGATTATTTTGGCTCTAAAAATACGATATTAATTGCATTAGCCTGCCTAATCTTTTTTACAATCAGTTTATTATTGACTTATTCTATCCTGTGGTTCTGGATATTAGCCTTATTGTTATGCCTCTTTTTCGGCCCTGTACAAGCCGCAAGTCGCGCACTCATGGCTCGTATGGCACCCAAAGAAAAATTAACAGAATTATTTGGTTTATATGCTCTTTCTGGAAAAGCGACTGCGTTTCTTGGGCCTTGGTTATTCGGAATAGTCACCCTGATTTTTGCCAGTCAACGTATCGGTATGGTCACTGTCCTTCTTTTCTATGTTGTTGGTGCGCTCGTTTTATTAAGCGTCAAAACAGATAAGTAACTTTCGCATAGCTTTAGTCGCATAACCTCTCCGAGATCCGCTCAAGTAGATTGCGGCTTTGACGAGTAATATGTATATTCTATCTATAAAATGAGGCATCGCACTTACAATGACTATTAGCACTTTCGATCTATTTTCAATTGGAATTGGGCCATCCAGCTCACACACCGTCGGCCCCATGAAAGCAGCAAAAACTTTTATTGCATTGCTGGATAACAATCAGCAACTGAATCAAATTCAACGTGTCAAAGTAGAATTATTTGGCTCGCTTGCCTTTACAGGGAAAGGCCACGGCACAGATGCGGCTATTCTACTCGGATTAGAAGGAAATGCCCCGGCTACAATCAATCCCGACATCATTAAGCCGCGCATGCAGGAAATCATCACTCAGCAGAAAATTAACTTATTTGCAAAACATTCTATCGCGTTTCAATTTGATCGTGATATGGAATTTAATTTACACGATGTATTGCCCGCGCACACAAATGGAATACGCTTTTCTGCTTACAATCAAACTGGCCAATTAGTTCTATCAAAAATTTATTATTCAATTGGGGGCGGATTTATTCTTGATGAAGAACAAATAGCAACGAAAAAATCCCCACTTGATCATCCGGTGCCTTATCCTTTTGCTACCACAAAAGAATTACTCGCCCATTGCGAAAAAAATAATCTCAATATTAAAGATATTATGCTAGCAAACGAGTTAATCGTTCGCCAACAAGATGAGATTTTCGTGGGTTTAATGCATATAGCCCAAGTCATGCGTGAATGCATTGATAAAGGCTGCAGAACACCTGGCACGTTACCTGGCGGCTTACATATTAAACGACGCGCACCCGAATTGTTACAAAAACTACAACAAAAAGGCCGCCCTATTTCCCAGGAATACACCGATAGCATGTCGTGGCTCAATGTCTACGCAATTGCCGTGAACGAAGAAAATGCCGCAGGCAGTCGTGTTGTGACAGCACCTACCAATGGAGCTTCGGGTGTTATTCCCGCTGTGCTACATTACTATCTTGATTTTTATCCTCAAGCAAAAAAAGAAGATACGATTGAATTCTTACTCACAGCAGGAGCCATTGCCATTCTTTATAAAAAAGGCGCATCCATTTCAGGCGCTGAGGTCGGTTGTCAAGGCGAAGTCGGTGTTGCAGCTTCCATGGCTGCTGCCGCATTAACAGCGGTATTAGGTGGCAATATTCACCAAGTTGAAAATGCCGCAGAAATCGCTATGGAACATCACTTAGGTATGACCTGTGATCCGATTAATGGTCTTGTACAAATTCCTTGTATCGAACGCAATGCGATGGGTTCAGTCAAAGCAGTGAATGCTGCACGCTTAGCTTTATTAGGCGATGGTCAGCATTTTGTTTCGTTAGATAAAGTGATTGCAACAATGAAACAAACTGGCAAAGATATGATGTCAATTTATAAAGAAACATCGCTAGGCGGTTTAGCGGCCAATATTCCAGAATGTTAAATTCTTAATCTCATAATCTTATGTTCTATTCTTTCTATTTTTTGCCGCACGCTTCACTTGCCTCAACTGCCACAAGGTCATCATCGGCCCAGAGCAAGCATATGCAAGAAAAATAATAAATAACATTTGCGGTGGATTAATTGCTACTGCTGCTAACACAAATACTAAAATAACTGTGACAAAAAAAGATACTCTTCCCTTTAAATCAACTTGCTTAAAACTATAATAACGAATTCGGCTAACCATCAACCCTGCTACACTAAAAGTAATAATTGCTGCCGGAATAGCAATAAACATTCCGGTAATATCATAAGAAGTACACCACCATACCATGCCAGCAACCACTGCAGCGGCAGATGGACAAGGTAAGCCTTGAAAATAACGTTTATCTTCATCATGTACCTGGGTATTAAACCGCGCTAACCTAAGCGCTGTCGCTGCGGTATAAATAAAAGCTACCAACCAACCCAATTTACCCAAATAAGATAATGACCAACTATATACAATCAACGCGGGAGCAATCGCAAAAGCCACCATATCAGATAAACTATCATACTCGGCGCCAAATGCAGTCTGGGTATTCGTCAAGCGAGCCACGCGGCCATCCAAGCCGTCTGCAATCATCGCGACAAATACCGCCATGGCAGCCATATCAAAATAACCTTTCATCGCTGCAACAATAGAATAAAACCCAACAAACAATGCCGCCGTTGTGAACAAATTAGGTAATAAATAAATACCACGAGGTCTAGTCGTATTGGGTGATTGATTTGACTGTGACTCCATAACGCCATCCTCAAAATTGAATCGTTCATTTTGCCCGAAATAGGTTTCGTGAGCCAGCTTCAATTGTTATCTCAGCCATTTTACTTTCTGCTGGCTGGAAAAAAATATTGGGATTGGCATTTTTATCTTTTTTTCCATTCTTCGTAGTGAAATCTATATCAACACTTGCATAGTTTTTTATTATATTATTCACATCTGTAGGCAGATTGTTTTCTTCATCAAGGAAATCAAGAGCAGGCGAGGAAAGATGCCACACGACAGGTGAATTAATCAATTGTCCACCGGGTAAGATCACCAATGGAGGTTGCCTGAGATGAATACTGTTATCATCCCAACAAGAAATTCGCTCTCCTGTCTCCACATCCCAGATCGAAAGCAATTTTCGTGATTGATTATTGCTTATCGTTTCAATGCCCCGACTTATAATAAACCGCCCGTCTGATGAGGAAATCAATGAAAATGTTGGGACATCCCATGCCTTTAGACACCGACCTGATGGATCCCAAACAGTCATATTTCCTTTCCATTGCGGAGGTGCAAGTTTAGTATCCAACAAGCCATATCCACTGATAATTTCTCCGCTCGGCAATACTGTTAATGCACTGACATCCGCTTCCCATTCTCGCACGATTTCTTTAGCGTCCTTATCAAGCACAATCATTTTCTTATTTACTCCCAAGATTGGGCAACCATCTGATGACATAGTAAACGCTTGAATCTGATTAAAACCTGCTGGCGTCCCTTCATATCGCTTGGTAACTGGATTAAAAATCCTTAGATTAAGTCCAGAATATTTAAAATTCTGTTCATGCGGATTACCATATGCAAAAATCACATTCCCATTCGTTAATTTCGCTACATAATAAGGATGGTCATTGCCATCCAAATCGAGCTCCCACTCTTCCAGAGATTTATCTTGCAGGCTTGCAAGTCGAATCCCAGTTCTTTCCGCATTATTCGATTTATATTTGATACGCGCTGCTTTATGTCCCGAGGGGAAAAACGCTATTGTTTGAAAATCGTGTTGTACTTCTTTTTGCGGTGTAATGTTAGGAAACATGATTGAATCAGCGTTACGTAATTTAATTTGCATCCTGCGTATTCCTTAAGAATTTCTTAATATTCCCTCAATTAGAATAGGGCACTCACAGAACATAGAAGAACTGACTATATGATGCGAAGCAATACTTCATCAAGCTCACAAGTAGATAATAATACGCAATCTCATGAAAGAAAAGTAGACATGCCTCAAGCGCCTCTTCTTGAGCAAAATCTCACTGAACAAGAAATACAAAAACTGTTAAATGAAATTGAAAACCAAGTAGAACTATGGACAGGCTGGAAAACATGGGTGAGCGGAATCTTATCCTTTATTACTGCCGGCGCTACTGCAAGCTCCAGTCCGTATTTTGCCAATATACTATTTGATGGCAAAGTGATGCAAAAAATACTGTCTGCTGATCAAACCCTTTTAAAAAATCGTTTAAAAAACGCAACAACCATAGCAGCTGCTACTCCTTCTTTTGCATTATCATTTAGTGCAAATTTTAATGTCTGGAATAGACTACTGCGAACATCCATCCGCCGAGAAGACATCCGTCAAAATATGTTACCTCTAGCCTTGACTGCATTAAGCGCTATCGTAAGCTTTAAAGTGAACTGGGATGCTTGGAAACATACGCCTTCTTGGCTACGTATTGCTTTATCTGCAGGACGCGGCGTTTCTGCTTTATCTACCAACGGATTGTTTGCCCTGCAAATGCAAAAAAATCTACGTGGCAATAAAGAATGTCATGAAATTTTTACACTGCTGGCAACACAAAAAAAACTTCAAAATTTAGCCCTAACAAATGCGGATGAATATATAAGCGTCATGAGTCAATCAGGACTGTTTACCCATCTTATTAACATGAAAGCCAACCGAAGTGGCAATGTTAAAGAAGACCTCAATTCTGTATTTCGTTCATTACTGCACGTACTTGGTAGCGGCGACCCCATTATCCCCGATGCCCCACAAAGCAGCTATAAAAAAAGTCTTTACGTACTAACAGGAACAGCAGCATCCGTTTCTTATTTTCAATCTGGAAAAACGGTTGTTCCTGAGTTATTTGGAATAAAAGGAGAATTTGCACTTTGGAGCTTAGGATCGTTATTAGGTATATCATCCCTGGCCGTCAATTCAGCCATTGCTTCCATTGCAATCGCCGATGCAATGGAGCGGCTTGCTAACAAAAACACACAATACGCTAAATCCGATATCGTATGGCTTCCCTTCAAACTCTATTTCTTACTGGGCTTCAGTCTAGCAAATGCAGGTATGGCACTAGAATACCCATCTCCTGTCGATAATAAGATCCTGGGCTGGGTAGAATCTGTTATTAATTTTTTCGTTTATCTTGCCATCGGCGATATGTCATTTGATAGTTTTTTCAGCAAAATGAACAGCGGGTATTATGCAAGTTGGAAAACGTTGCTAGAAAATGCTAAAAAAGCAGGTGAGGAAGGCCTCTCTTTAGAAACACACTACAACACGTTGAATGATACCGATAAAGTCATGCTTGTTAGATTAATCGAGGAATACCGCAAATGGGCATTTGAATCACTCACTGATTTTTTTAATCAGGCTCATAACGATATCACGAATCAACTATTCTTTCCGGAAATAAAAGAACAATTAGCAAAACAGCATCCTAACATGGACGAAAAACAAGAAAGCTCAGATGAACAGGAGACTAAGCAACATGCCTCCTCTTCATCTCGACCTATTCCAACAAGCAATTCAGGAAACAATTCGTCCACTTTACTCTCTCCTCCACTCACGTTTTTACACTCTCCTACACCTACTACTCTCCACAACCAACATGAAGGATTAAATCACCGCAGAACGTCCCGAAGTTCTTCCCGGTAAAATAATATATAGTATTCCCACAACATATCCACAGCCAACGCACATCTTGTTCTATTGCATTGCCGTGAAATATACACTATCTTGTATAGCAAGGTAGTAATACATCCTATATGTTGTATGATGATAGATTAACGATTACACGATCTTGTGTCATCGTCATAATAAGACAAATAAAGAACAAAATTCTAACGACGCTCTGGAGGAGCTTATGGAAACAGAAACCCTGTCCACACGTTCACCCGCTACAATTAAATCGTTTAATGTAGACATCACGATTACCGCACCCGGCCGCCTCAAAGTCATTCGTCGTAATGGTACGCTTACAACATTTGATGGTAACAAAATTGCTGCTGCAATGACCAAAGCATTTCTTGCCGTGGAAGGTGATACAGCGATCAACTCAAGCCGCATACATGAAACCGTGGCTCATCTCTTAAGAAAAATAATCGATACCTTTGTGCGTCGTATATCACATGATGGCGCCATTCATATTGAAGATATCCAAGATCAAGTTGAATTAACGTTAATGCGCGCCGGCGAACATAAAGTTGCACGTGCCTACGTACTTTATCGTGAAGAACGCCGCAAAATTCGCGAGCAAGAACAACAAACGGCTGAAGAAGCCAACCGTCAACAATTACAGGTCAGATTAGACGATGGACATGTGGTTCCTTTAGACATTCATCACTTAACTCAATTAGTCAATAGCGCTTGTGTCGGATTAACTGACGTTTCTGCCACGCATATTATCGAAGATACTCAGCGCAATTTATTTGATAAAGTCCCTGTTAAAGAAGTCAGTAAAGCACTGATCATGTCTGCCCGTATCTTAATTGAAAAAGAACCGAATTACAGTTTTGTAGCAGCTCGTTTACTACTCGATAATTTGCGTAGCGAAGCACTGCAATTTCTTAACATCAAAGATCGCGCCACCTTTGATGAAATGAAAACTTTGTACTATTCTTATTTAACCGCCTATGTAGAACGAGGTGTTGAATTAGAATTACTCGATGCCCAATTAAAAACCTATGATCTTAAAAAATTAGCTTCTGCCATTCAACCTGAGCGTGATTTACAATTTACTTATCTGGGCCTACAAACACTGTATGATCGCTACTTTATTCACAGTTATGGCATTCGTTTTGAATTACCACAAGTTTTTTTCATGCGCGTAGCCATGGGACTTGCATTAAATGAACCTAATAAAGAACAACGCGCCATTGAATTTTATAATTTATTGTCTACATTTGATTTCATGAGTTCAACACCAACGTTATTTAACTCAGGTACCCTGCGTCCTCAATTATCCAGCTGCTATCTCACCACTGTACCCGATGATTTAGATGGTATTTTTGCTGCTATCAAAGATAATGCTTTGCTATCCAAATATGCCGGTGGTTTAGGAAATGACTGGACCAATGTACGCGCCATGGGAGCACGCATCAAAGGCACCAATGGCAAATCACTGGGTGTTGTGCCCTTTTTAAGTGTTGCCAATGCAACAGCTGTCGCTGTAAACCAAGGCGGCAAACGCAAAGGTGCGGTATGCGGTTATCTTGAAACATGGCACAAAGATATCGAAGAATTTTTAGAATTACGCAAAAATACAGGGGATGAACGTCGTCGTACACATGATATGAATACTGCCAACTGGATCCCTGATTTATTTATGAAACGTGTACTTGATGAAGGCGAATGGACGCTCTTCTCTCCGGATGATGTCCCCGATTTACACGATTTATATGGCGAAGCATTCGAAAAAACTTACACAGCTTACGAAGCAAAAGCGGCACGTGGTGAAATAAAGAATTTCAAAAAACTACCTGCTATGACTTTATGGCGTAAAATGCTCGGCATGTTATTTGAAACAGGCCATCCCTGGATGACATTCAAAGATGCTTGTAATTTACGTTCACCACAACAACACGTAGGTGTCGTGCATAGTTCTAATCTTTGCACTGAAATTACTCTAAATACTTCATTAGATGAAATTGCTGTTTGCAATCTAGGAAGTATTAATCTCACTACCCATATGACTGATAAAGGGTTAGATCAAGAAAAATTACGCCGTACGATTCACACAGCCATTCGTATGTTGGATAACGTCATTGATATTAATTATTACTCAGTTCCGCAAGCACGCAACTCCAATATGAAACACCGTCCTATTGGTTTAGGCATCATGGCATTCCAGGATGCGCTTTATAAATTAGGTATTCCTTATGCAGCCGATGAGGCGGTTGAATTTGCTGATCGTTCGATGGAACTTATTAGTTATTACGCAATTGAAGCCTCTACTTTCTTGGCAGAAGAACGTGGTCAATATTCTACGTTTGATGAATCATTATGGAGCCAAGGTATTTTGCCGATTGATTCAGTGGAATTGTTAGCAAAACAACGTGCAGGTTATCTGTTCAACCAAAATCGCTCACAAACACTCGATTGGGAAACACTGCGTAAACGTGTGAAAAAAGTGGGAATGCGCAATTCAAATGTATTAGCCATTGCACCTACAGCTACCATTGCCAATATCACTGGTGTTTCACAATCGATTGAACCGACCTATCAAAATTTATTTGTGAAATCGAATTTGTCAGGTGAATTTACTGTGATTAATCCTTATCTCGTCACTGATTTGAAAAAACTGAGCTTATGGGATGATGTCATGATTAACGATTTAAAATATTATCATGGCAGTGTCACAAAAATCAGCCGTATACCTGATCACTTAAAACAGCTCTATGCAACCGCTTTTGAAATGGATCCTGCCTGGTTAGTGGAAGCCGCATCCCGCCGGCAAAAATGGATTGATCAAGCACAATCACTCAATCTGTATATGGCACAACCATCCGGTAAAAAATTAGATAATCTATACCGCCTTGCGTGGGTACTCGGCTTAAAAACAACTTATTATCTACGCAGCATGGGTGCAACCAACGCAGAACGCTCAACCGTCCAGGATAGTGCCTTAAATGCGGTACAAACAACCGCTGAAGAACCAAAGGCATGTCTTATTACTGACCCAACATGTGAAGCATGCCAATAAAGGAGATCATTATGTCAGTCACAGCAGCACATAACTTAGGCGGTGTAACTGGTCTAGAAGCACTCCAAATGGGTGCAGCACGTATTCAAGTTGATGATAAACGCATCATTAATTGTCGTGCTGATCTGAATCAATTGGTACCTTTTAAATATAAATGGGCATGGCAAAAATATTTAGATGCCTGCGCTAATCACTGGATGCCGAATGAAATTAACATGTCAGCGGACGTTGCCTTATGGAAAGATCCGCATGGGCTGACTGAAGACGAACGCATCATGATTGAACGTAACCTTGGCTTTTTTTCCACTGCTGATTCATTGGTTGCAAACAATCTCGTATTGGCTGTTTATCGGCACATCACGAATCCTGAATGCCGCCAATATTTACTGCGCCAAGCATTTGAAGAGGCATTGCATACACACGCGTATCAACACGTCATTGAAAGTTTAGGAATGGATGAAGGCAAAGTATTTAACATGTACCGTGAATTACCGGCCGTTGCGCGAAAAGCAGCATGGTCACTTCCTTACACGCAAAGTTTAGGTGACCCTCATTTCCATACAGGCACACCAGAAAGCGATCAACGATTATTACGTGATTTGATTGCATTCTATGTGGTTTTTGAAGGCATTTTCTTTTATGTAGGCTTTACGCAAGTCTTGTCCATGGGGCGGCGCAATAAAATGACAGGCACAGCCGAACAATTTCAATATATTTTGCGTGATGAATCCATGCATTTGAATTTCGGTATTGATGTAATCAATCAAATTAAAATTGAAAATCCACACTTATGGACTGAGCACTTCAAACAAGAAATTTTAGACATGATTCACAGCGGCGTTGAGCTGGAATATACCTATGCAGTAGATACTATGCCTCGTGGCATTTTAGGCATGAATGCTGAAATGTTTAAAGAATATTTGCATTTTATTGCTAATCGCCGTTGCGCACAGATAGGATTGACTCAGCAATTTTCTGGCGCGACCAATCCATTCCCCTGGATGAGTGAAATGATGGATTTGAAAAAAGAAAAGAATTTTTTTGAAACACGCGTGACTGAATATCAAACCGGTGGCGCATTAAATTGGGACGAATAACAGGGCCTGTGGTTTTTTTCAATCGCTAAGCGGCTTTCGTTCAAAGCTGAATTACGCAACATTAACGCCCTTTGAAAAAGGCGGAAACTCATTTCAACTCTACAGGTAACTCACCTTATGCAGAATAAGCTTAAGTAGTGTCATTGCGAACTGAAAT
>AMFJ01003172.1_pt1 | contig 17191 bp, 11 predicted proteins | sample 427208 | NCBI WGS metagenome assembly AMFJ01 (sample SAMN02954298, study PRJNA114691) | groundwater metagenome | biome: aquatic; feature: subsurface aquifer; material: sediment; isolation source: subsurface aquifer sediment | place: USA: Rifle, CO | collected 2008-08
TGGTATTTGCGATGATTAAGATTTTTGGAATCTCTATGCTTGGTTTGCCACGAGCAAAGCACATGGAAAATCACAGTGAAAAAAATGATTATATGCTCACGATGCCAATTTTGATTCTTGGCGCAGGAGTGTTGATGCTTGGTTTTTTTGCAAATCCAATTTTGTCTGCATTGATGAATGGCGGTTTGTTTAATGGCAGCGAGTCGATAGTTTCTGCAAACGCATTAATGATTTCTTCGCAGGCCATTTTCATTGCTGCTATATTTTTTGGCGCATTGACCTATGCACTTAAGCGAGTGTTTTCGCCAAAGAAATCAGAGAGGGAATATCACACTTGGGATTGTGGGCAACCAATTGATGCTACAATGCAATATACTTCGACTGCTTTTTCAGCGCCGATAAGATTTTTCTTTTTGAAATTGATTGGAAGAATTAATAAATTGGAATCAACTCCTATTGTCGAAACAAATCCATGGATGAGAAATTTCACTTTTTCTTTTGCCATTAGATCTGTTTGGACTGAAGCTTTGTATAATCCGATAGCAAAACTTTTCCTTGCATGGGCAGAGCGGGTGAAGGTGATTCAAAGCGGACGCATTCAATATTATTTGCTGTTTTTATTGTTAACCTTAATCATTACTTTAATGATCGCTTTATGAGTTTAATTATATCTACATTATTGCAAGTTGTTTTAGTATTACTCATCGCGCCTTTTGTGTCTGGTCTTGTTCGTTTCACTAAGGCTCGTTTGCAAGGTCGCAGGGGCGCATCTCCATTTTTGCCTTATGTTACTTTTGCAACACTTTTGCGAAAAGAAATGGTCATGCCAAGTGCAGCATCATGGATTTTTCGTGCAGTGCCCTTTGTTGTGCTTGCAACATCCATAGCGCTAGCATTTATGCTGCCATTGATGTTTAAGGGAGGGAGTTTTGCATATCTAAGTGATTTTCTGATCATCGCAGGCGTGTTGGTGACAGGATCAATATTTTTGGTGCTAGGTGGTCTTGAACCGGGAAGCGCTTTTGGTGGAATGGGTTCAAGCAGGGAAATGACAATTGCTGCATTGTTGGAACCTACTATAATTATGATCTTTGCAGGCATGAGTTTTGCCACCGGTTCTTCAACAATTGACGGAATGCTTGCTGCTCCAATTGTTTTTTCTCAGCCGCATCTTCTTTTGCTCGTGATTGCGCTTATATTGGTGGCTTTGGGCGAAAATGCTCGCTATCCTTTGGATAATCCTGCTACTCATTTGGAGCTTACCATGGTGCACGAAGCGATGATTTTGGAATATTCCGGTCCATATTTGGCTATGCTTGAATATGCATCTGCCATAAAGTTGACTGTCTTTGCTCTTTTGATTTCCAGTTTTCTTTTTCCGAATACTCTTGTGATGGCGGCTGGTTTTGGAATCGGAGCTTTGGCATTGGGAATCGTTTTTGCGGTAATCAAAGTGGTTGTGGTGGCGCTGCTGTTAGCATTGATTGAATCGACGATTGTTAAGATGCGTTTTTATCGATTGTCAGAATATTTTTCAATTGCATTTTTTGTAGCATTGTTTGGAATGGCTATTGCGCTCATTTCTTCTTTTTCAATAATAGCGCTTGAATATCACAATTTGTTTGCAACGCTGGCCGTCATTTTTGTTGTTCTGCTTTTCGGTCGTGTGCGTTTGAAAGCAATGGTTCGTTATTATGCCTTTTCATCTTTAGCTATTGCTGGAATTGCAATGGGGATGAGTCGTCTTTTGCCGGAAGATGAAAGAATGCATTTGTGGATTTTTGCCATTGTTACAATAGCAATTAAGTCCATCGGTGTTCCTTTTGTGATTAGGATGATGGGTGGAGCAAAAAAGAGTTTGACGAATTTGCCATCTTTCTTGCGACCAGGTTCAAGTTATATCTTGGCTGTGATTGTTTTAGCGATTACTTTTTTCACCTTGAAAAATACTCCTATTGTTGAATTGGCTGAATTGAGCAGTTTGCTTTATGCCTCAGTAGGGCTTGTTGTTGTTGGGTTGTTGATGATGGTTGTTCAAAGAAATATTTACTCTCAAATTGTTGGACTTTTGGTGATTGAGAATGGTGTTACTGTTTTTGTGCTGGCTACTGTCGAATCTTTGCCGCTTGCGATTGAATTGGGCGTATTTTTCGTGACGGTTATAAGCGCCTTTATTTTATCAATGTTGAGTGCACGTATCGGCAAATTCCATGGAAGTGCTGATACTGATGAGTTAAGAAAATTAACTGAATAAATATGAATCCTATAATATTTTTCATACCGTTTGTAGTTGCGATAATTTATGCTTTGCTGGCAAAAAATTCCAGGGTAGTGCGATTGTCTTCAATGATTTTTTCTCTTATTGGTGGAATCGCTGTTTTTTCTTATGCCATCAGGGGTTTTCTTTCTGATGCTGGAACATGGTCAGATGGATGGTGGCTTTTGGATGGATTTTCTGCATTGATGGTAATGCTTATTGCATTTTTGTATATGAGTGCGGTTGCGGTGAGCTATAGGTATATCATGCATGAATATGAAGAAAAGATGATCACACTTAATGATTTGAAAATGTATTTCGCGTTGCTTCATTTGTTTGCGCTTTGCATGATTGTTACAGTCTTGGCTAACAACGTTTTACTTCTTTGGATCACACTTGAAGGAACAACATTGTCTTCGACATTCTTGGTTGGTCTTTACCGAAGAAAAACATCAATCGAAGCTGCTTGGAAATATATGATTATTTGTTCTACTGGGATCACTTTGGGATTGATAGGAATTTTGTTGATGAGTCATGGAGCACATGTTGGAGGAGTTTTGAATTCAAATATCTTTACACTTAGTGTTTTGATGGAAAATGCTTCATTGATCAATTTGGAAATTGTTCGTTGGGCATTCGTGTTTATTTTTGTTGGCTTCGGGGCAAAGGTTGGTTTGGTTCCAATGCACACTTGGCTTCCCGATGCTCACAGTAAAGCGCCATCTCCAATCTCAGCTATATTTTCCGGCATTCTTCTTAATGTGGCTCTGTATGCGATAATTCGCTTTAAATTTGTAACAGATGCAGCTCTTGGGGATTCTGCTTGGACTGGAAACCTCTTTTTGATCTTTGGTTTGCTGTCAGTGATTTTACCGGCATTTATGATGCTTGTTCAGAAAAATTATAAACGCATGCTTGCTTATTCAAGTGTTGAGCACATGGGATTGATTGTTTTTGCTCTGGCGCTGTATCCACTTGGAGCATTGGCTGCTGTTATGCATATGATCGGACATGCACTTGTTAAGTCGTTACTTTTTTTTGGAGCTGGAGAAATTTTGATTAATTGGAAAACAACAAATATTGAAAAAGTAAAAGAATTGATGAAGCACGCGCCTTATACTGGAACATTGTTTTTATTGGGCATATTGTCGATAATTGCAATTCCTCCCTCAGCTCTTTTTATCAGTGAATATACTATGTTTGCCAATGCTATTTCGGTATATCCAAAAATATCAATAGTTCTTTTTGTTGCTTTGGCAATTATTGCTTATGCAATGTTGAAGTTGACTGTCACCATGCTTTTTTCAAAAGCAGGTGGTGATAAGGACGAAATTATTTCAAAGAGAGAAACATGGAACATTACGCACACTGTTATGACTTTGCAGTTGGTGTTGATGGTGGCGGTATCTTTCTGGTTCACTACTGATGCGGGTGTGAAAAACATAAATTCAATTGTGGAAGACGCAATATTTATTTCAAAGTAAGCTTTCCAAAAATATGAAAATTCAAGAAATTTTGAAAAATTTTGAACAGGTGAAAAATGTCTCTGAATCGGAGGGCTTTGTTCGAGCTGAAATTTCGCGCGACGAACTTTCTGGCGTGGCAACAAAATTGGTTGATGAATTTCAATTGCCTTTGTCGCTTCTTTTTGGCACAGATGATCGAAAAGAGAATGAAACTTTTGGCGTGCATGTTGTTTTTAGTAATGACTGCGAACATGAAAGACTTATGCTTTCAGTGACTGTTCCGGCAAGTGATCCGCGCTATCCGTCGCTAACGGCCACAATTATGGCTGCGCACTGGTATGAGCGCTATCTGTCAGATATGTTTGGTGTTACGCCAGTGGGTCATCCTGATTCACGAAGATTAGTCCATCATGAAAATATTCCCGACGGAGCGCATCCACTTAGGAAAGATTTTGCATGGGATACTAAGCTTTCAAAAGAAAACGTGCCATATCCAATGCATCATGTGAAAGGTGAGGGGATTTATGAAATTCCGGTTGGACCGATTCATGCTGGAATTATTGAGCCTGGACATTTTCGTTTCAATGTTGCTGGAGAACGTATTCTAACTTTGGAAGGAAAATTATTTTTTACACATAAAGGAGTTGAGAAGTTATTGGAAGGAAAAAGCGTGAATGACGCTTTGCCATTTATCGAAAGATTATCTGGAGACATGGCCGCATCGCATGCTCTTGCATATGTTCAAGCTGTTGAATCGATCGCAAAATGCGATGTTCCAAAACGCGCTTTGATGCTTCGCACTTTGGTGTGTGAGCTTGAAAGAATTACGATGCATATTCATGACTTGGCAAATATTGGTGGAATGGGAACGGGGTATAGTTTTATTGCAGCAAACGGTTTTCGCATCAAGGAACGCTTGGCAAGACTTTCGATGGAGATGCTTGGAAATCGTTTTTGGAGAGGACTTATGATTCCAGGAGGTGTTTCTAAAAATTTCAATCAGGACGAATTGGAGAAATGTCTGGATGTTTGTAAGATGGCTTATAAGGAAATGAGAAGCATTGTTGATACTGCACTTGCCAGTGAGGGATTTTTAGATCGCTTGCAATATACTGGAGAATTGCCGCTTAAGGCAGCCAAGGCATTTGGTGCACTTGGAATTGCAGCCAGAGCTTCCGGACTTGATCGCGACGTTCGTCGAGATTTTCCATACGCTGCTTACAAAGAATTTCCTGTTAAAGTTGCAAAGAAAAAAAGCAGTGATGTTTTTGCCCGCTATCGCTTACGCGTTTTGGAAATGGAGCACGCAATGGATCTTATTGAAACATTGGTTGCAAATATGGAAGATGGAGAAGTATCAACTAATATTGATATTACAGATGGCTTTGCAATCGGCTCAGTCGAAGCTTGGAGAGGTGAAATTTTGTGCGCTTTGAGAATAAAGGATGGTGTTATTGATCGCTGTTTTCCTCGTGATCCATCATTTTGTAATTGGGCACTTTTTGGAATTATGGGACCTGGTAACATTGTCCCAGATTTCCCGCTTATCAATAAAAGTTTAAATCTTTCATATTCCGGAACTGACCTTTAGGAGTTATCCACTTTTCATTAAAAACAGACCGCTAATAGTAGGTCTGTTTTTATATTAATGGCTACAATAAGGCAAAAATTGGTGATTTATAATTATTATTGATACTTCAAAAAAACATTGACTAAAGTGAAATTCGAGAGTAACATTTATAGTTGTGTATAAAATTATACAGAAAGGGTTGTTTAAAAAAAGAAGAAATTTTTATTTATTATTCCTGCTCAAACTTAAGGGAGGTAGCATGCTGAAAAAACCTAAAAAACTGGAAGTTACGGTACCATTTCGTTTCAAGGGCATTAATAAGTGCGATGACATTGTGGTAATGCCTCCGGGCTATAACTTTACAAAGGAGATTCTTGATTGTGCTGAATCTGTTTTTTCAGCTAAGGCCTTTGATGCCTTTGCTGTTCCTGCTTTTCATAAAAGATTAGCTGAGGAGAGTCAAACTGTTTTTGAGACGCTTAATATCGCCGACAAGAAGCACAATGTTAAACGCATTATTATCTTCCAGACTGTGGATGTCCACAAGAAAGGAAAGTCTAATCGCTTTAAGAATAGGGCGACGGAGGACAAATATCACATTTCTGAATTGATAAATTCCAGAAAGCGGATATTGGAGAAATATCCCAACATTGAAGTTTCCATGGTTTATGTGACTCTCATCAAGAAACAAACAAGAATCAGGATGTTTGAAATTTATCCTGACGGAAGAAAGGAGATAATTTTCAGGGCACAGTATCGTTTTAAGGATATTTATGAATGTGATACGGCACTAGTAAGGTGTATAGAATTTCGTTGTAGAAAAGAGGATCGATCATTCGTTCGTTATTCTCTTGGAATCGACGTCTTTGGCCTAATTGGGTTCCCTGGTGCCTCAAAAAAGTTTCTTGAAGATAGCAAATCTGCATGGAAAGCAATTAATCTTGCATGTAATACCGAGGGTTGCAAGAGAATTATTCTAATGCATCATGCTGATTGTGGTGCATATGAAAAAGAAGCCAAGGCTTTTAATGGTGACGCTGTTGCTGAGGAAAAGATGCATCGTAAAGAGATGCGTAAAATGAAAAAAATGATCAATAAGAAATATCCTGGCATTGAGGTAATAATGGTCTACGTAAGAATTATTGATGACCAAACAAAGCTTCGGTATGTGATAATTAAATAAATTTGCTTGAATTGATTTGAAGTGTTGTCGCGCAACTTGCGGCAACACTTTTTTCTTTTTTAAAAAAGTATGTTATAATTTTTATGTAAAATAAATATAAAAACATATAATATTAAACATTTAAATCTTTGAATAATCTTTTCTGGGATTTAATTGGATCAAAACAAAATGGAGAAAAAAGAAATGACGCGCAGATGCTTTCTGGGCATTGGCGCTAATCATAAAAAGGCCTTGCTGATTGCCAGTGGTGTTATGTTTCTTGCGATTATTGTGCTTTCACTTGCGACTGCTGGATGGAAAATTCGTGAAGCAAAAAATCGCAATATGATGGGCTATGCTTGGAATGATGATTTCGGACGCAAAGGACAAATGAATAAAAGGAATTCCTATTCATTGCCGGTTTCTTCTGATGCGGCTAATCAATTTGTGATTCCGGAAGATGCTGCAAAAAGCGGAGAGCTTGCTATCGTGATTAATGATATAGAATCAGCAAAGGAAGATGTTTCTGAAATTGCTAAGCAGAATAATGGAGTTGTCTATACGACATTTATTGCATATGCTTCGCACAACATCAAGAATGGATCTATTGTTGTTCAAGTTCCCCAAGAAAATTTCAATTCAGTATTTTCAGATTTAAAGAAGGTTGGAAATCAAGTTGTGCAAGAAACAACTCAGCAAATTTCGCCGAAAACTTTTTATCCAATGGCTGCAGCTGAAAAAACAGTCACTGACGATGCTAATGATTCCAAAGAGGTGGATGCAGAAGAAGCAGATGCAAAAGCTGAAATTGCTATTTATCCAAATCCAACACCTCAAGCACAAAATAAGGGCTATGTCAGAGTAGTGTTTGTTGATTATGGATTTGCTGAAAATAATGGAAAAATGATTGAAAGACGAGTTGATTCAGGTGATATTGTTGGAGGAAATGTGAGAAACAATAGAAATGGTAGTGGCATGTTGGCGGCTATTATTACTATTAAGCTGATGCTGCTAATCATAATCCTTCTTTTGCTGTCAGTTGTTTTTAAGAAAATTTTTCACAGAATTCGAAGACGAAAAGAAAATCGAAAAGTTCATGTCGTTAGACAATTTTCAAGAACAAGCAAGAGAGTGGTTAAAGTTCAAAAGAAAAGGAGGTAGAAAAACTTTTAGAAAGTAAAAAGCTCGCATTGATTGCGAGCTTTTTATGTTGTTGAGCCTTGTTTGAAACTATTTCTAGGTATCTCAGCTCTTGTCAATTTTTAATAATTCTATAAAATCATTTGTATTTCTGGATATTCTAATTGTGTGTTTTGTTTTTCCATTTTTTGCTTTAAATTTTTGCATATTTGGCTTGAAACCTAAGTTTGTAATCATTTCCATTACATCATTTGCAAGCGTTGGAATTATTGTTACGAAATTTGCCATCCTATATTTTCTATCAGTATAGATTGAGCCATCAGTTTCAAATAAACCCCTTAAGCATAATTGAGAATATTGTGTATTTTTCTTAATCCAGGAGGGTACTGAAATTTTTTGTTTTTCTTTGGAGCCAGATTTTGCTTTCCAGTTAAGCAAAATCTCCCATTTATTTGAATAGGAGCTGATATCTATGCAATTATCTTTTCTTTTAACTATGCCAATTTTATTTTTGGGCAGAAGATTATTGATGGATATAATAATATTATCTATCAAATTTTTATATTTTATGTCACAAGAAATTCGAAGCCGCGTAGCTTTCCCATTGGGATTTGATAAGTTTCCGTCACCCATGGCAATACCTGTGATATAGGCCAAGTCGTTTTTGTCCATTGGTTTTTGTTGGTGCCCGGGGGGAGACTCGAACTCCCACGGCATTGCTGCCACACGATTTTGAGTCGCGCATGAATACCAATTCCATCACCCGGGCCTTAATTTACCCTAAAACAAGGCATATTTTCAAAACAGTACCTCTTTATGATAAGTAATTGATTGTCATTTGTCAATGTGCTAGAATAAGCATAGACACATATAACATAAAACATATAGCATATAACAAAAATGCAAGTTGCTTGGCAATTGCTTAATGTTGTATGTTGCATGCTGCATGATTGATGGCTAAAATTATCTCACTTATAAATCAGAAGGGAGGAGTTGGCAAAACTACGACTGCTATCAATATCGCGACTTATTTGGCAAGTTTTGGTAAGCTCGTTCTTCTTGTTGATTTGGATCCACAGGGAAATGCTTCTTCCGGGCTTGGGATTGATGTTAGAAATTTAGAAAATGGACTTTATAGTACATTGGTAGGCGGACAGCATCCTAGAAACGTTATCATTAGAGCTGAAGAAGCTGGACATGACTTGCTTCCATCCTCTCAGGATTTGGCTGGTGCTGGTGTGGAAATGGTGCATTTTGATAATCGAGAGTTTAAGCTCTATGATGTGCTTCGGCAGATTCGCACTGATTATGATTATATTATTATTGATAGTCCGCCAAGCTTGGGACTTTTGACAATTAATGGACTGGTGGCAAGCGATGAAGTTTTGATTCCGGTTCAGACTGAATATTACGCCCTGGAAGGACTTAGTCAGCTGCTTTCGACAATTGAATTAGTGCAAAAACATTTGCAGCCCAATTTAAAAATTATGGGCGCGGTGCTTACGATGTATGACAGACGAAACAGACTCTCAAGACAGGTGGTCAAAGAAATGCGCAATCATTTTCCTGGTCATGTTTTTGATAGTGTGATTCCGCGTAGTGTTCGATTGGCGGAAGCTCCAAGTTATGGAAAATCTATTTTAAGTTTCGATGGTCTTTCTAAGGGAGCCCGATCTTACAAAAATCTTGTTAAAGAAATGCTGGCAAGGGATGAGGAAGAAAAACGCAAAAAAATATAATTCATTCAAATTGCATATTAGATTATTAACGAATAGCTAATTAACGGATTGAATTCGTTAATACGTTAATGCGTTAATACGTTAATTTTTTTAATTCTATGTCACAACAATTCGGACTCGGAAGAGGACTCTCATCGCTTATTCCAAATAAACAGTCAGCTGAACCCGTGCAAAGTGCGGATGAATTTTCTCAGCGCACAGTAAGTGCCGGAGACGAATCAATTCGTGGGGATAAATATGTGATTGAAGTTGATGTCAGTCAAATTGTTGCAAATCCGCATCAACCACGTCATCAATTCGATGATGAAAAACTTGAAAACTTGGCACAGTCTATTAAGATGCACGGAATAATCCAGCCTCTGATTGTGAGTAAAAACGGAAATCTTTATGAACTTATTGCGGGTGAACGTCGTTTTCAGGCTAGCAAACGAGTTGGACTTAAAAAGGTTCCTGTTATTATTCGTGAAGCTAGTGAGCTGCAAAAATTGGAACTTGCGATCATTGAAAATGTTCAGCGTCATGATTTGAATCCAATTGAGGAAGGAAAAGCATATCAAAAACTTGCCGATGAATTTCAGATGAATCAAGAGGAGGTTGCAACAAAAATGGGGAAATCCAGGAGTTTGGTTGCCAATAAAATACGTCTTTTGGGGTTGCCGATTGAAATTCAAAAAGGTCTTATTGATGGAAAAATCACTGAAGGTCATGCCAAAGCAATTCTTTCAATTCCGAATCCTGAAAAGCAAAGAGCGCTTTATGAAATGATCATAAAGAATAACTTGACTGTTAGACAAATAGAAGAAAAAACCAAAGAGATATCCGTGAAGTCATATAATCGCAGCAAGAATGTTGATCCTGAAATCAAAAAGCTGGAAGAAGAATTAGTTGGCGTTCTTGGCACAAAAGTTCGAGTGAACAAGTCAGGAGATGGCGGAAAAATTGTGATTGAATATTATTCCAAGGAAGATCTGAATTCATTGCTTGAAAAAATTTCCCACAAGGAATAAATCTGAAAAAATGAAACAAAAAAATCCAAAATTTAAAAAGCTGCTTTATGGCGCGTTAATGTCAGCAGCTTTTTTTGTTGCATCTGAGATTAATGCTGCGCCTTTGCCTCAGTGCAGTGATGGTTTGGATAATGACATGGATGGGTTGATTGACAACGCTGACACAGGATGCAGCGATTTTGGAGGAATTCAAGAATTCAATGTGCCAACCTTTGCAGGTCCGCTTAATCCTGGTGGATTGCTTTGGCATCCAAAGAGAACTTCCTCGGAGAATCTGTTGATAAATTCAGGATTTGAAAACGCTTCAGGAGGAAATGCTGACAATTGGTCAAAGACGGGTGCTTTCAGTGTCGATACGACAGTTGCAAAAACAGGAACAAACAGCATGAAATTGTTTGATGCTCCTTCTGTTCCATATTCAGAATCAGCAAAGCAAAACATTCCAGTTATAAAAGGATTGTATACTATGCGTGGATGGATAAAAATGGATGGAATTGATGGGGGCACGGATTATGCGGAAAAAACAACAAAGGGTGTTCGATTAAACTTTTCGTCATCATATGGTGGGGGTAATTCGATAGTTGTAAGCGGTACAACTGATTGGAGATTCTTTGAGGTGAAGAACATGCCCATTACACAAGATAATACTGCGTTTGTTAGTGTTTCGCCATACAGTGAGCCAATTGGTATGGCCTGGTTTGATGACTTGGAATTGGTGCGCGAAATTGATCCAGCAGTGGAGGCTTTCTTGAAATATCCAAATTATAAAGGATATCTTTTTGATGATCAGTCACAAATCATCAATCTTAGTATTGGAGTAAATCCTCCTAATGGCACAACAATATCTGATTATCGAGTGGAAAATTTAATTGTTGATGAATTGACTGGCGAGGTATTGCTCACTGAAACTAGTGAAGCGCTGGATAAATTTGAGGTAACGATAAATGGAGCCTCTTTGGAAAATAACAAAAATTATTTAATTAGAACAAAACTTATTCCAAAATTAATAGATGTTGCTGAATATGAATATCCACCTTATCGCATAATGAAAAGAGCTGGAAATATCAGAGCAGATATGCCAATTTCCGTTGATGAGAACAATCGAATTTTATTTGAAGGGCAACCTAAATTTATGTTGGGCGTATATGATAGCGGGCTTGGATATTCAGTCGCAGAAAGTACATGGCAATCAACATTTACCAACAGCAGAAAGCTTTTTGAATTACCTATTAACAGCTACATTAACTACTGGTATGGTATTTCACCGCTAGACAGTATGAATGCAATGATGAATGTTTTAAAAAATAATGGAATTTCATATTTTCAAACTGGAAATTGTTTTAGTAGCTCAATGGGCGATTCAAATTTTAAGATTTACAATGATGATAACTACGCGCAAACAATTTCTCAACATGCTGGATTGGCGGGATTTTATACTATCGATGAATGCACAACTGATATGGTTCCAAAAATGTTTGATTATAATCTTAGGATGCGTTCATTTGATGCTGACGGCGCAACTTTTTCAGCATTAATTAACCCCAATGCTGTTAAATATTGGCGTGACTCCGCTGATTTAATCAGTATGGATCCATATCCAATTATGGGCGCTGAGCCGGCTGGGGGATATAACATCAAGCAGGTTGCCGATTGGACTCGAGCAAGCCTTGAAGGAACAGAATATAGCAGGCCGACCACAACGGTATTGCAATTTTTCAAGGGGTATTCAGCAGGGCATATTCCCACAAGAGCAGAGCTTAGAAATATGAGTTATATGGCCATCGCTGAAGGGTCAAATGGTTTGTTTTATTGGAGTCTGGGAAATGGCAGTGGGGCGCTTGCAACTGTCTGTAGCGGTTGGTGTCAGGAAAAAATCGATCATTTTGAAAATTTGAAAGCTGTCTTAAACGAGATAAATTTATTGCAGGAACCTTTATCAAAAGTAGACAGCAATGAATTATTGCTGACAAATTCAAATACAACTATCCATACCAGAGTAAAATATTCCAATGGCAAGGGATATTTGATTGCATCAAATAATAGCAGTACTGCTCAATCTGTAGATTTTCAATGGTCAGAGAATCCTTCAACTGTAAGTGTGATTGGAGAATCTCGTCTGATTGAGACTAGTAATGCAAATTTTTCCGACTCTTTTGCGCCATTTGAAGCGCATGTTTATGAAATAAGCACGGTTGCCACTTGCAGCGATGGGTTCAAAAACCAAGACGAAGCAGGAATTGATTGCGGTGGTGTTTGCAATGCATGCATAATTAGAAAATATTCCTTGCAAGATTTTATTCAGCTTAAGACTGATTGGCTGAAAACAAATATTACTTCCAGTGCTGATACTGATGTTAATAAAACTATCAATGCAAAGGACTTGGGAATTATGATGAGTAATTGGCAATAATCAAAAAACAATTTAGATAAATAAAAACAGCCTCAAGAGAGCTGTTTTTATTGTTCATGCAATATGGTTATTGTTTTTTTAATTCTCTTCTGATGTGGGATTTTGCAACTGATGTTTTGACGAATTTGAGCCAATCTCCATTTGGCGATTTCCTGTCTTTGCTGGTTAGGATTTCAAGGACTTGGCCGTTGTTGATGTGATAATCAAGTGGAACCATTTTTCCATCTGCTCTGGCACCGATTGCATGGTTGCCAATAGCGCTATGAATTGCATAGGCAAAATCAATCGGGGTTGCATCTTCGGGCAGATCAATAATGTCTCCTTGCGGGGTGAAGGCAAAAATGTGATTTTTGAAAAAATCAATTTTCAAGCCGCGTATGAATTCTTCATCATCTCGTCCGATGTCATTTTGCCATTGCCTGAGTTGCTTGACCCATTCTAATTCTTTTTCTGGAATCAATTCAGTTTTTCTGCTGAACAGGATGCTGCGCCAATTTTTTCTTTTTTTGTTTTCGGTGTAAATCCAGTGGGCGGCAATACCAAATTCTGCTTCGTTATGCATTTTAATCGTTCTGATCTGGACTTCCAGAATTTTTCCATCTGGACCAAAAACTGTGGTATGAATTGATTGATATCCATTGGGCTTTGGAAGAGAAATGTAATCTTTAATTCTTCCGATCATCGGGCGATATTTTTTGTGAACAATCCCAAGTGTTTCATAGCAATCAGCAACTTCTGGAACAATAATTCTTACAGCAGCAAGATCATAGATTCGATTGATATCCATGTCATGTTTTTGCAACTTTAAAAAGAGGCTATAGATGCTTTTCGCTCTGCCGTCAGCTTGGATAATCTGAATTCCTTCTTTTTTTATTTCCTCTTTAAGTTCATCGATTGCTTGCTGGACATAGCGTGATCTTTCTTTGTAATCTTTTTCTTCAAGTTCTTTGACTAAGGAATAGTTTTCTTTGTCTAGATATCTGAAAGACAAATCTTGAAGTTGTGTTTTGATCTCACCGATCCCAAGGCGATTTGCAATAGGAGCAAATATTTCCATGGTTTCCTGCGCGATTCGCTGTTGCTTATCGGGAGGCAAATGATTAAGCGTTTGCATATTGTGCAAACGATCAGCAAGTTTTATTAGTATGACCCGAATGTCAGATGCCATTGCTAGTAACATCTTTCTTAAATTTTCAAGATAGTATTCTTCGTGTGATCCTCTAAGTTTTATTCTTCCCAATTTAGTCACGCCATCAACGAGGTGTGCTATTTCTTTGCCAAATTTTTTTTCAATATCTTCAAGGGTAAATTCTGTATCTTCAGGAACATCATGCATCAATCCTGCTGCTATTGTTTTTCCACCCATTCCCATTTGAGCTAGAATTTTTGCGGTGGCTGCGGGGTGTTGAAAATATTCTTCCCCGGAACGCCTCTTTTGTCCTTCATGGGCTTGTTGTGCAAATTCATAAGCCTCTGAAATAACTTTAATACGTGCTTGAGAAGGAGCATTCTTTAGGGATTTTAATATTTCTTCAAGAGATGTTATTTCCATATTTCAGTGTGCTAGATGACTTCTTTAGTATATATCAGCAGCAGCTTCAAAAGCAAGTAATTAATGTTGTTCGGTATTAGAATAAATGGTATAATTGAATAAATATTGCACTAAGAAAAATGAAATATTCGAATAAAATAAATGTTAAAAGACAAAATAAAAATATTGAAATCTTTTTTTGAAAAAGCATCTATATATTTAAAAGATCATCTTCATCTTCTGTTTAAATCTGCTGCAGTAAACCATCTTCGTATTCAAAAATTGAATCCGCCAGCTGGCGGAGCTCAAGAGGGCGAGTCTTGCAATCTTTCATTTGAATCATTTTCTGATCTCAAAAGATATCAGAAAAAAGTAAGACTGTTTACTTATAGTTTTTCGTCGACGATATTTTCCGTGATGATTGCAATAATGATTCTTCAAGTCTTTTTTGTTCCTCAGGGACATGGCGCAACTTATACATTTTCGCAGAACTCATGGCTGGGCGGATTAACTGCAAATACTGCCGCTCATTCTGATGATGTTACTGGATGGACTGAATATCAATCAAAAGATGGATCCGTTTCAGCGGATGCCGAAATTTCTTTAACACCAGTTAGTGAAAGTTTGATTAAAACAACAGACGAGGATTTTGCAGTAAATGGTCAAAGCAATACTGCTGTTTTGAGTGGCAGTGTGAAATTGCTGAAATTGGCTGGAGCTGCATGTACGGTTGGTGCGGAATGCACAGATAATTCATGTATTTCAAATTTATGCATGCCTCTTTGTTCGGCGTCAACTGCATGTGGAAGCAGCTGTGCATATAATGCGGATGTTTATGCGACTGTTCAAATAGGGAGTCAGTGTTGGTTCAGGGAGAATCTTCGCACAACAAAATATCCAAATGGAACAAATATCACAAAAGGTCCTGTAGCAAATTTAGCTGCGGGTTGGACGGACGCATCAACTATGTATTATTCCTGTCCTCCAAATGCCACTAACAATGGGGAGGATTGCGCGGCTGCAGGAGGAACGGCAAAACTCGGCATGCTATATCAATGGAAAACAATGATGAATGGAGCTGCTTCGGTTTCAGTAGCTCCCGGACCGCAGGGAATTTGCCCAAGTGGTTGGCATGTCCCTGTCGATACTGAGGTGACAGCACTATTTAATTTTTATGGTGGACTTACTGCAGCTGCTGCAACGCAATTGAAAACTATTGCTGAAGATAAATTTTCTGCCACGCTTCCTGGTCAAAGAAGAGAGGGCTATTATGAACTTCGCGCATCAAGAATAACGCTTGCACAGGCTACAGAAAGAGCTGGTTTGCCAACGGAAACATGGGTTTACTCAATTTATTCAGTCGCTTCAGATCCTCAAAGATATGCAACATTTAAAACCACAGCCTTTACTGTTAGGTGTGTGAAGAATTAGTGAAAATAAAATGTCAAAAAAGAAAATAAAAGTTATTGCATATTTGATTGTTCTTTTGATTAGTTCATTTTTTGTTGCGGAAAAATCTAAAGCAGCGACTAACACGGGCGTAACAACCTCCCCGATTTATGATGCCACAAGACTGGTTAACTTTAGTGATGTAATCTGGAATGAAACAATTCCAAGCTTAACATCTATTGTTATGGAGGTGAAAATTGGAAGTAACGCAGACCTGAGTGATGCTGCTTGGGTTGTTGTAAGCAATGGACAATCCCTATCATCCTATGTTGGTAAAAGATATTTTCAGTATCGAGCGACATTATCTTCGGATGATCTTAATAGTGCTCCCAGTTTGGATAATGTGGCTTTTAATTATTCCTATTATCCATCCTTTACGGTGGATGATTCGTATACAAAGTTATTGCTTCATGGCGATGGTATAGGTTCAGCTTTTGTTGACAGTGCAACTGGAAAAAGTGTTACTGCTATAGGTAATACTACTCAATCTAATACTCAATTAAAATTTGGAGAAAAATCTATATATTTTGATGGAAGTGGAGACTCGCTTCAGATGAATTCAAACGCAGATTGGGAAATGGGCAGTACATGGACAATTGACGCATGGATTCGCCCAAGTGCTTGGAAAAACGCAACTTACAATACTTTTTATTCCTACGTGCAAGGCGGGGCAACTCCTCGTTGGCTGCAAATATTTATTAATAATACTGGACAAGTATTTATAGGCACAGAAGGAAATAGTAATCTTTGGATTGATAGAACAATTGCATTGAATCAGTGGTCTCATTTGGCAATTGTTTCAAATAATGGATTGGTTAATGTGTATATAAATGGGTTGTCTGCGGGAGCGGCATTTTCCCTTACATCAACTCAGGCCGTGGGAGCAGAAGTAAAAATTGGATGGGATAGCGGTTTAGATAGGGAGTTTACTGGTTATATGGATGAATATAGAATTTCCAAGGGTGTTGCCAGATGGACAAATAATTTCACTGTTCCGAATTACAGATATGGAGAATATGTATTAGTATCATCACCGTATGATACAAGCTCTCAGGTTAATGTTTTTTCTAAAATTCTTTGGACTGAAAATTTGCCAACAAATACGGATGTTAAATTTCAGGTCAGAACATCTCCGGATAATCTTTCGTGGACCTCCTGGATGGGAATTGATGGAAATAGTCAATCATATTTCACCTCGCCTGACGGAAGTGAAAGTCTTCCTGCTGCACTAAGTGACAGTGCTAATGACAGATGGATTCAATACAAAGCATTTCTTTCGACAACAGACACCTCTGTCACACCGACAATTTCTCAGGTTGGTATGCAATATGTGGTCAATGCTAAACCAGAGTTTAATTCAGATTTTCCAACTACAGGTGTGGGCGGTGTGGCTGCTAGTCAACAAGATACAGGAGAGATTAAAATAGACTTTTCAGTGCGTGATCCTGACGCGGCTGGCG
>AMFJ01008212.1_pt1 | contig 17188 bp, 13 predicted proteins | sample 427208 | NCBI WGS metagenome assembly AMFJ01 (sample SAMN02954298, study PRJNA114691) | groundwater metagenome | biome: aquatic; feature: subsurface aquifer; material: sediment; isolation source: subsurface aquifer sediment | place: USA: Rifle, CO | collected 2008-08
TCTTTGGCTTAGATGCTGCATATTGGGCAGCAGAGCCTTTTTCCCAGGTTTTAGGGTCAATAGCCACGATCTTAACAGGAGCTGTACCATGATCTACAAACCCTAACTTTTTGGCGGCAGCATAGGAAAGATCTAAAATACGGTTGGAATGAAATGGCCCGCGATCATTGACCCGTACAACAACTGTTTTACCATTACGCAGATTGGTTACCTGAACATACGATGGCAGGGGCAATTCTGGACTGGCGGCTGTCATGCCATATAAATTAAACCGCTCTTGTGTCGAAGTGTGATTGCCATGAAAATTAGATCCATACCACGAGGCATACCCACGCTTTATATAACCCTTAGAGGTCTTCAACACGTGGTAATGACGCCCGCCAACGACATAATCTCTGGTCCCGTATGGATGATAAGGTTCAACTTTAGGAACAGCATCAGAAATTTTTGTAACGTCTATGTCAACTTTAGGAGGCCCATCTATACCCTTATGAGTTCCACCAATAAAGCTACATCCGCTTAGTTGTGTTAAACAAAATATAAATATACAAACAACTACAAAATTACGACGCAAACGAAATTTATTACAATACATAGTCTCTTCTGTGTTATGCTAATACTGCGACTATAGCATACGTCAAAGAAAACTCCATGATTAAAACACCACAAACCGCCTGCCATTCAAATAAGACATTGATTTTAATCGATTTTAATTAAAAACATGCTTGAAAAAATTTTTGTTTTATTTAAAAAATAAAACAAAAATTTGCCATAAAAAACAAAAAAATACAGCTTGTTTGCAATGTACTTAATTATATTGTCTTTTTTACATCCTGTTTTTATATAAATACAACATAATATTATGTTTAATTTCAATGCAATATACAAGACAACATAAACCATTGCTACAATACAAAAAATTAAATCCATTTAACTACTAATCAACTTTCTATGCACATATGTAGACATAATTATCCCAAATCCAGACATAAATATAACCAAAGAACTACCACCGTAACTTACTAATGGTAATGGCACACCAACCACTGGCAAAACGCCAATAACCATGCCAATATTCACAAAAACCGATATAAAAAAAGATAGAATCAAGCTACCAGCTAGTAATCGAGAAAAAGTGTCTTGTGCATGTACACTAATATATAGACCACGTCCTATAATATAAAGAAACACCACAATTAATAAAATACACCCAATAAAACCAAACTCTTCACCACACACAGCAAAAATAAAATCAGTAGAGTGCTCAGGTAAAAACTGCAAATGCGTTTGCGTTCCAAGAAGCCACCCCTTACCAAACCACCCCCCAGAGCCAATTGCAATTTTTGACTGAATAATATTATATCCGCGACCATAAGGATCGTGCTCTGGCGCAAGAAAAGTAAAAAGGCGAGCTTTTTGATAAGCGTGCATATAATGCCAAACAACCGGGACAGCAATTGTTAACAAAGCAACAATGCCAACCATCAGCTTCCATGTTATGCCAGCCAATAACAACACAAAAACACCTGTTGCAGCAACCAACAATGCGGTACCTAAATCAGGCTGTTTGGCAATTATTATAACTGGTAACACTATGATTAAACAAGAAAAAAATAAGTCTTTGGCTCGCAGGGGCAGGACTTTATTACGTAAATACCACGCCAACATCATCGGCATAGCAAGTTTCATAATCTCTGAGGGCTGAAAACGCAATAAACCAAAATTTAACCACCTCTGGGCCCCTTTATTAACAACCCCAACACTCATTACTGCAAGCAACATCAATAACACCGCCCCATAAACCCAAGGCACCAAAGATTGATATCGATGCATTGGAATCTGAGCAAACACACACATCGCCACACAGGCTATGGCAAAGCTCACCAACTGATGACTCAACAAGGTTAAACTTTGACTGCTAGCGCTATAAAGAATCCCAAAACCGATAGCGGCAAGCGCCAGCAAACCAACTAAAAGCAAAAAATCAAGGTGTAATTTTATCCAGATTTTTTGAAAAAGGTTATACCTTTGTCTTCGGCCATCAACAAGCAGTAAGTTATTGTTCACAGTGATTCAATTTAATGCAAAGTTATTTGAAAGTAAATTAAAACTGTCCCACATTTTGATTCAACAAAGAGATTTATTCGGTTAATATCACCAGTACTAAGTTATGACTAAACCGACCCTAGCCCTACAGAATGCCAGCAAAGCCAAGTCTATACCCAGTAAAAAGTTATTTAAAACCTGGGCAAACACGGCCGTTGGGACACATAAAAAAAAATATGAGATTGTAATCCGCATTGTTGATACCAAAGAAATCACCCAGTTAAACAAGAGGTACCGCAAAAAAAACCAACCGACCAATATTATTTCTTTTAAGTTTTACCCCCCGGCAAACATCCAATCAAACTTGCTTGGCGACCTGATAATTTGCGCCCCCATAGTAAAGCTTGAAGCCAAATTACAACATAAAACCACAATATCCCACTGGGCGCACATGACCATACACGGGGTTTTGCATCTATTGGGTTATGATCACCAAAACAAAAAAGAAGCACAGAAGATGGAAAAATTAGAAATAAAAATCTTAAAAGAGCTCGGGTTTGAGGATCCATACAACAAAGAATACTTCCTCTAGGTGTGCCACCCCCACTCTATAACTGATTTTGCCCCGCCGGCACAAACAGGACATGTTATTTAAATGACATTTACTTCAATAGCTTCATTTTGTACTGCATTTTTGTTTTTCCTGAAAGAAATGACGCAGCCAAAAGTAACTAGGACGGTTATAGTACAAGCGCCCATTAAATAATATGCCACAACATAGACACTACCCAAATGCTCAATCAGCCACATTGAAACAATTGGCGCAATTCCACCAAAAGCAACCGCGGTAAAATTCCAACAAAAAGCAACGCTGGTAGCTCGTATATTAGTTGGAAATGATTCTGCCGTAAGGGGATTTAGAGTACTTTCAGTCATACCGATCAACCCCCCCATTAAAAGAGAAAACAATAATATTAAAGAAGGCGTACCCATCCTTAGAAAGGATATAAATGGATATGCTGAGAGAAAAATACCAATTGCTCCAAAAATAATAATATATCTCTTGTTAATTTTATCGGATAAATAGCCAAAGAGTACTGTTGCAACCGTATAACTCATTACTGTAAATAAATTAAACTTACCGGCAGTATGATTGTCATAATTTAAAAATTTTATCATCATAGTTTTACCGAAAATAAAAACTATAAAAAATGATATTTGCGTAGTAAAAAATATGGCAAACAAACTAAGTAAGGTTGCTTTGTGATTTTTCAACATTTCCATAAATGGATTGGCAACCAACTGGCTATTTTGCCTGGCAATAACAAAATCTTCAGTTTCTAAAAGTGATCTCCGCATATAAAAACCTATCGCGGCACCAAATACACTGATAAAAAAAGGTATTCTCCAAGCAAAAGCATATATTGCCTCTTGTGAGATAAATGTTTCCACTATAAAGATAGTGCAAGAACTAAGAACAAGACCCAATCCAACACCTGTAAGTGCCATACAACCGAAAAACCCCCGTCTTTTCTGCGGCACCGATTCGAAGAGATAAACACAAGAAGCACCAAATTCCCCACCTAATGCCACCCCTTGGAAAATACGCAACGAAACAAGACAAATTGGCGCTATAACGCCAATTTGTCCATATGTCGGTAGTAAACCGATGCATAATGTGGGAATTGACATTAGCAACATAGTTAAAACTAACATTTTCTTGCGACTATACTTATCGCCAATGTAACCAAAAATAATGCCACCAATGGGTCTTGCCGCAAGCCCTACAGCAAAAGCAGCAAATGTCATTATCATCGACACATAAGGATTATCAACCGGAAAAAATAATTTACTAATCACCGTAGCAAAATAAGCATAAAGCGTGTATTCGTACCACTCAAGAATATTGCCAACAGATGAAGATAGTATAGACTTTACATTTTTAGATATTTTAAACACTCAACCCTCTTATCTGAAACTGTAAATCGCTAACACTGTAGTAACCGATCACGGCAACAATTTTTGCCCCACAATAAACCAATGGAATACGGTCACGTAACCAGGGCGGAACCCGCCACTCTTGCATTAGTTTTTTCAGTTGATGCGTCCCTTGCCGCTTGGCCAACTTTAGCTTTTCCCCACCTTGACGAAACTGCACCGTAAATGTTTTGGTTGCGATAGTAGCTTTAAATTTTGGAGCTATTTTTACCTGCAACACACCCAAGTCATTTGGCAATTTTAATGGTTTATTTAAATCCCAACGCAAAACTATTTTATTGTTATGAGACAATAATGGCGACATTGCATATAAATGATCTTGGAAACGTCGTATTTCTGCCCCATGCCACTTAACTTGCGGAGTTGCATCACTACGCGAGTTCACAATGGTGCGTATAATCTCATTTAATTTCGCTTCGCTAGGAGTGGATAATTGCAAGCTATGCAGCCAAAAGCGCAGCACATTGTGCTGCCTAATAACGGTCAGCTCTTTTAAAGATGTAAGATTTAAAGTCTTCTTATTCGCACCAATAATTTTACTAAGATCCTCAGCAGCCAAGTCTTCCAATAACTCGCTTGCCTCAGCACAATGCCTTGAAACCCTATTTAAAGTAGCGATAATTCCCGGCCACTGTTTTTTAACTGCTGGCATTAATTTATGTCTAATCAAATTACGATCAAACTTTAAATTGGTATTACTTTCATCTTCGATCCATTTTAATTTATACTCTATTGCATACTGCAATAATTCTTCACGCGAAAAATCTAATATTGGTCGCACTAGCCAACCTTTAGCAAACTTTACTTTTGTAGAAATTGCGGCCAAACCTTTGGGTCCAGCGCCACGAAACATTTGCAAGAGCAAGGTTTCTGCTTGGTCATTAGCTTGATGCGCGGTCAGAAGCAAAGCATTTTTGGGCAGGATTTCAGCAAAGGATTCATAACGCAGCTTGCGCGCAATTTCCTCTGGGCTGTGGCCTTTGATTTTGATTGTTGCATCGACATTTTTAATAACGCATTCAACACGCAAGCCCTTGCATACTTTTTTACAGTGTTGGTTCCATTTTTTTGCGTTCGCGCTCAAGTTGTGATTAACATGAATGGCTGTTAACTTTAGCTTGGGTTGAACTTTACGTATCTGCGCCAATAGGTGTAATAAAACATGCGAATCTAGCCCACCGCTATAAGCAACAAATATTTGATCGCTGCCCATAAGAAAAGAGGAGATTTTATCGCGCATTATTTCTGGAATGTTTTTTTTTGCCACAACTTGCTTTTTTCTTATTTCGCTCCTTTGGAGCTTCAAATCTAATTGTTTTCGAATTAGGTTTAGCCTACCGCACACAAATGCGCGGTTTATTGGCAATACGTCTTGTTTATCGGCCAAAACTCATCAGCTTTTCATAACGTGCTGCTACTAACTTATCTATAGACAGCTTCCCTAATTGTTGCAAGTTATCAATCAACGCTTGCTTGAGGCGTTGCGCCATCAATTCATAATCACGATGCGCTCCGCCAAGAGGTTCAGTAACAATTTGATCAATCATCTTTAGCTTATAAAGTTTGTTCGCAGTCAAATGCATAGCCTCAGCAGCTTCTGCCACTTTATCCTGACTCCGCCATAAAATTGAGGCACAACCTTCAGGAGAAATAGTGGCATAAATGCTGTATTGCAACATCAATATCCGATCCCCTACTCCAAGAGCTAAAGCCCCCCCCGATCCACCCTCACCAATTACAGTACAAATAATTGGAGTGCACAATTTAGACATGATAAACAAGTTACGCGCAATAGCTTCGCTTTGATTCCGTTCTTCTGCGCCAATTCCCGGATAAGCACCTGGAGTATCGATAAAAGTAAGAACTGGCAATTTAAATTTTTCTGCCAATTCCATTAAACGTTGTGCTTTTCGATATTCTTCAGGGTTCGGCATAGCAAAATTGCACTCAACGTTCTCTTTGGTGGTGCGCCCTTTTTGTTGGGCAATTATCATAACTGGCCGATCTTGCAGCCTAGCAATACCACCTATAATAGCAGCGCCCTTGGCAAAATGACGGTCCCCAAAAAGTTCATCAAAGTCATTAAAAATGAGCTTAATATAATCAAGAGAATGTGGGCGCTGTGGATGCCGAGCCAACTTTACAATTTGGATAGCCGTCAGTGAGGAGAAAATTGATTTTGTTAACTCACAAGACTTATACTCAAGGCGCTTTATTTCTTCACTAATATTAAAACTATTATCATTGCTGACATAGCGTAGCTCTTCAATTTTTGCAAGTAATTCAGCAATTGGTTGTTCAAAATCTAAAAAGTCTAAGTTCATTTACATATCCATTTGACTATATAGGAAATTTACTTTATATAAGATTAGTGGCGATTATAACAAATTAAAATTGTAAAGAAAATGCAAGTGTAACCTTCAAGCATTTTGATACAATTGGGCGGATAACACTTGTAGCCTACTGAATTTGGGGACTTTTTTAAAATAATAAAATTATGTACCTAGCTCTATTTAAAGCCATTGCCGCCACCAGCATCTTCTTGCTTACCCTCACTGCTGGATTGCTACCGCTAAAGATAGCAAAAGAAAAAGCTCATCTTTTACATTTAGGCGATGCCTTTGCTAGTGGCGTGTTTTTGAGCGCGGCATTATTGCATTTGCTCCCAGAAGCCGACAAGGGGTTTCGTCTCATTCTAAGCAACGATTCTTATCCTTTAGCGCAGTTAATTTGTATTGCATCTTTTGTTTTATTATTGCTTATGGAGCGCAGCATTTTTACCTATGGCAAACGACATTTCCCTGATAGTAAAATTATTGCACCCTTTTTATTAATATTATTATTAGCCATACATTCACTGGTAGAGGGAGCCGCAATTGGAACCAGTATTAATCTAGCCGAAACATCAATGCTATTTTTTGCGGTTATTGCGCACAAGGGTTCGGAAAGTTTTGCGCTGGCTATAAATTTACACCATTACAGCGTATCCACAAAAAACATAAAACAAATTATAGCCCTGTTTTCTTTTATAACCCCTCTTGGTATTTTTGTAGCCTCGCTTGTTATGTATGCACTGCAAACCAACTCAGGAAATACTCTCGGTTCTGTTTTTAATGCGATTGCAGCGGGAACTTTTTTATATCTAGGCACGGAACATTTGGTTGAAGGCGCAAAATCATTTGAAAGCTTTCTGGAAATAGCTGCATTAATATTGGGAATAACATTAATGGCTCTGGTAGCGATTTGGGTTTGAAAACACCTTAGAGCCTGTTCAAAATCTCGCTAGGTTGTGACAGAATGCATTGATTTTTGAGAATCGAAGCGCAGCATACTTTATAGGTATGTGAGCATCGAATCGCAGGAAATCAATGCATTATGGCCAACATAGTAGAGATTTTGAATAGGTTCTCAATCCCCCTCTAACCCATGAATAGGCTTCACCGAATTCCAACGTTTGCAGCTTGGGCATTGCCAATATAATTTCTTTCCAGAAAAACCACAATGCACACAACGATAAACTGGTTTATTTTCTGCAAGTTTATCGATAAATTCTTTGAGCAACAACAGCTGGTCTTTCATAGCCGGATCAACGCTATTTATATACAAATTTAGCATGCGCTCTAAACCGCGCATAGAAAGACAACGATGACTCTGTTTTGAAAGGTACTCGATTGCCGCAGCATCCCCCTGGTTATCACGAATATGATCTGCCATGGCAAGAATAAAATAAATACGTGGATTTTCGGCTATACGTTCAAATAAGTAATCAACAAACTCTTCTTCACGATTTATCTGCTTATAACAATCTGCTAAAGAAGCTACAACCTCGGAGATATACTCAGCATCCTGATCATGCACACGCCGAAAAGACTGGATTGCCTGCCTATATTCACCTTCTTCAATAAAAATCTTGCCAAGAATAATACTGGCTCGCGCACAATGTTTATCGTAATGTAAGGCTTCTTTTAAATACTCATGAGCCTGATTGATTCGATGATCATAACGAGACTGCTCTGCCAGCTCACAATAATAGTGCGCAATTGCACTGTCCATATTTACTTTACTTACACTTTCCAGCTTTTTTGCCGTAGAGATTGATTGTTGCCAATCTTTTTGTTGTTGATATATGTTAATTAAACAATTTAAACTGTTAACCACATCCCCATCAAGCTCAATCAACTCTAAAAACAAGCGCTCTGCACGATCTAACACTCCAGCACGCAGATAATCTTGAGCCAGTTCAAACAACGCCTGCATACGCTGTTTGCGGGCCAGCTGTGGGCGAGCGATTAAGTTTTGATGAATGCGGATAGCACGATCCACCTCACCGCGCCGTCTAAACAAATTACCCAAAGCCAGATGGGTTTCAACTGTATCGGTATTTACCTCAAGCATTTTGATAAAAACATCAACTGCCTTATCGGGCTGTTCATTAATCAAATAATTTAGGCCAAGAAAATAGTCATGGGGAATTATGCCGGAATTATTCTCGGTAGATTTTTTATGCCGATAACCAGCATACCACCCAGAAATAGCTGCAACAGGAAGAAGTAATAGTAGAAGCTGGTACATATTTATAAGGAATATTATTCTACTCTCCCCTTATCGGGATTGAGCGTAAATTTTCAACTTCTTTTTCAACAACTTTTAAACGCGACTTGAGCAGTAAATTATCTTTTGTGATTTTTATCCAAGAAAACATTGCCACCAACAATCCCAAAAAAACCCCAGCACCAAAAGCAAAAACTAGCAATAAAGATAGGGTTATTGTTTTTGAACCTATGTAATAATTAAAAATAACTGGCACTGCGTTTAAAGAAGCAAATGTTAGTCCAATCAACATTATTACTAGTAAAATTAGATACGAAACTATACGCATAACCAACCTCCAGATTTCGTATTGCATGGCGTTATGGTCTAAAACCACAAACACGCCATGCATCACAAACTAAAACACTTCAAATAACACTTACTCAGCTTTGTGTTGAATCTGCTCCTTAAGCAAATCACCAAGTTGCGTATTAGCTGGGGTATCAGAACTACCAAGTTCCGGCTGCATTTCTTTTATCGATAAATTAACAGCGCGGCTTTTTTTATCGATACCAAGAACCTTGGCTTCGACATTATCGCCTTCTTTTAAGAACTCGGAAGCATCTTTGACTTTTTCGCGACTAACATCAGCCGCTTTAACCTTGCCTAAAATACCATCACCTAGATCAATAGTTGCTGACTTAGCATTAACTTCGGTAACCACGCCTTCAACCACGCTTCCTTTCGGGTGACTTACTAGATACTCAGTATAAACGTCATGCTCTAACTGCTTAATGCCAAGAGAAATGCGTTCACGATCAGGGTCAATAGCTAAAATAACTGCCTCAATATCTTGCCCTTTTTTGTACTCACGAATGGCTTTTTCACCTGGTTCAGTCCAAGAAATATCGGAGAGATGCACCAACCCATCAATATCCCCATCTAATCCAACAAAAATTCCAAAGTCAGTAATCGATTTGATTTTACCACTAACTTTCTCATCTTTACTGTGAAGATTAGAATATTCTTTCCATGGATTTAATTTACATTGTTTCATACCCAAGGAAATACGACGACGATCGCCATCAATTTCCAGCACTTTAACTTCAACTTCTTGGCCCTGACTTACAACCTTAGCAGGATGCACGTTTTTATTGGTCCAATCGATCTCAGACATGTGGACCAAACCTTCAATGCCTGGTTCGATTTCAACAAAACAACCATAATCGGTAATATTTGTAATATGACCGAACAATCTGGTGCCGACTGGATAACGACGATTAATATCACGCCATGGATCATCAGCCAATTGCTTTAAACCCAATGAAACACGGTTTTTGTCGCGATCATATTTTAGAACTTTAACCTGAATTTCATCACCAAGCTTTAAGATTTCATTTGGATGGCGAATACGTTTCCACGACATATCGGTGATATGCAATAAACCATCAACACCACCAAGATCAATAAATGCGCCGTAATCTGTAAGGTTTTTAACAGTTCCCGTTATAACAGAACCTTCTTCCAAACTACTCAATAATGCATCCCGTTCTGGTGTGCTTTCAGCCATCAGCGCTGCACGACGAGACACAACAATATTATTTTCTTTTTTATCAACTTTGATAATTTTGAAATCAAGTTCTTTGCCTTCAATAAATGAAGTGTCGCGCACTGGCTTAATATCAACTAATGAACCAGGCAAAAAAGAACGAATTTTGTTAATTTCTACAGTAAATCCACCGCGAACACGTTCAGTAACAATACCCTTAACTGTCTCTCCATCGACAAAAGCTTTTTCTAACGCTTGCCATGACTCGATGCGTTTGGCTTTATCACGAGAAAGATGGGTTTTTCCAGTACCGTTTTCAAAAGCTTCTAAAACCACATCAACAATATCACCTACAGCAACTTCTAATTCGTTGTTTTGATTGCGGAATTCATTAATAGGTATATACGATTCAGATTTTGTACCTTCAGCATATACCACTACAAAATCTGGGGTAGTCTCAACAACCTCAGCTTTTCTAACAGCTCCACATTGGAAATCTATATTTTGTAAACTTTCAGCAAACAATTCCGCAAAATTCTCAGTCATAATAACTCTCATTTAAATTCACTACATTCCAAGCAACATAGGTTAGTTTTTAAAATACATGCCATGAAACCTGTTCATAAGATCGCCAGGCTAGCTAAAAAATATTGATTTTTGAGAACCGTAGCGCAGCCTACTTTGTAGACATATGAGCAATTGATCTCAGAAAATCAATGTTTTATAGCAAGCATAGTAGAGCTTATGAACAGGTTCCTACATGCGCCAAAATCAACTGCAACACCTCGTCAACACTCAACTTGGTAGTATCAACTATCACTGCAGCTGGATCGGGTTTTAAAGGAGCAGTGACACGATTTTCATCACGAATATCCCGCTCTATTAAATCCTGTAAAACGGTGCCGAGGTTAGCATTTATACCCCGGTCTTGCAACTGCAAAAGACGCCGCGCGGCCCTTTCTTCAGCACTTGCGGTTAAGAATATTTTTAAAAAAGCATCGGGAAACACCACTGTCCCCATATCACGCCCATCTGCAACCAGCCCTGGAGGTCTACTAAAGCCTTGTAGGAATGAGGTAAGAGCAGCACGAACTTCAGCTATTGTGGCGATTTTTGAAGCAACAATACCACATTCTTCACTACGAATAATGCTTGTTACGTCTTCGTTTTCAAGGATTATTTTTTGATTTGAGCCAGACTGATCAGTAAACTCTACATTCAGGGTCTCAATCCTGGCCTTTAAGGCGTGTATATCATCTAATGGAATATTGTTTTTAAGAATCACTAAGGCTAACACGCGATAAACAGCACCACTATCTAAAAAATGCCATCCAAGCTTTTCAGCAAGCCGTTTACCGATAGTTCCCTTACCAGAACCACTTGGACCGTCTATCGTAATTATTGGAATCGTCATAAATCAGGTTGCTTCGCTCTCTTCTTCGGCCTTTTCTTCCACCCGTTGCACACCGACAAGGTTTTCTCCTTCGCCAAGATTAATCAAACGTACTCCTTGGGTGTTGCGGCCAATAACTGAAATCTCATCGACTCGTGTTCGAACGAGAGTTCCCTGACTGCTGATAAGCATAATTTCGTCGCCAGCATCAACTTGAATAGCACAAACTGCTTTGCCATTGCGTTCACCAACCTGAATGGCAATTACCCCTTGGGCTCCACGATTCACAACCGAAAACTCGGAGATAGCTGTTCGTTTGCCGTAACCATTTTCCGTAGCAGTTAAAATAGCCCCGGTTGGGTTAGCAATAACGAGTGAAATCAATTTTTGATCATCCTTAAGGCGCATACCACGCACCCCCATTGCAGTGCGACCCATTGACCTCACTTGATCTTCAGCAAACCTAACTGCTTTACCCGCATCACTAAACAACATTATCTCTTGCTTACCATCAGTTAAAGCCACATTAATTAAATTATCATCTGGCTGTAAATCAACCGCAATAATTCCATTAGAACGAGGGTTGGAAAATTGCTCCAGCGGTACTTTTTTAACAGTCCCTTTGGCGGTTGCCATAAAAATATAGTGATTAGGCAAATATTCACGAATTGGCAAAATAGTATTAATGCGCTCATCTTTTTCTAGCGGAAATAAATTTATCAAAGGCTTGCCGCGAGAAGTGCGATTGCCTTGAGGTAATAAATAAACCTTGAGCCAATAAACCTTACCTTTATTCGAAAAACATAAAATTGTGTCATGCGTATTGGCAATAAATAATCGCTCAACAAAATCTTCTTCTTTGACTTTGGTCGCGGTTTTTCCTTTGCCACCACGTTTTTGAGCTTGATAATCGGTAACCGCTTGAATTTTGGCATACCCCTCATGTGAAAGAGTAACCACCACATCCTCAGGCGTGATTAAATCCTCACGCGTTAAATCTTCCTGGGTTTCAACAATCTCGGTACGTCGCTTATCCGCAAACATTTCTCTCATCTCTAAAAGTTCTTTGCGAATAACATCAAGTAATAACTCTGGCGTGGCTAAAATATCAAGCAACCGTTTAATATCATCAAGCAATTCTTTGTATTCATTGAATATTTTGTCTTGCTCTAACCCGGTCAATCTATGCAAGCGCAAATCTAAAATCGCTTGAGCCTGAGCTTCTGACAAACGATAATCTCCGTTTTTGGTTACTCCAAATTCCTCACTCAGATCATCAGGTCGAGAAATTACAGCACCCACCTGCTCTAGCATCGTTTTAACAAAACCAGTTTGCCACGCTCGCGCCAATAATTCCTGTTTTGCAACGACAGGGTTTTGGGATCGCTTTATTAAAGCAATCATTTCATCAATATTGGCCAGCGCGATACTCAAGCCTTCTAAAATGTGCGCCCTTTTACGCGCTTGCTTTAATTCAAATACACTGCGCCTGACTACCACTTCACGTCGATGTTTTAAAAAAGCCTCTAGCAATTGCTTTAAATTCAAGGTCTTTGGTTGACCGTTATCAAGAGCGACGACGTTAATACCGAAGGTAACTTGCATTTGTGTATTCAAAAATAAATTATTCAAAATCACTTCAGCAAGCTCACCCCGACGCAACTCAACCACCACGCGCATGCCATCTTTATCAGATTCATCGCGTACAGCGGTAATGCCCTCGACTTTCTTCTCTTTAACCAACTCAGCAATACGCACCAACAGATTGGCTTTATTAACCTGATAAGGTAATTCATTAACAACTATGGTTTGTTTGTTGCTATCTTCGTCGGTTTCAATGGTGACTTTTGAGCGGACACAAATTTTACCGCGACCGGTGCGATATGCTTCTTCGATTCCAGCTCTACCGTTAATGATACCCGCGGTTGGAAAATCTGGACCGGGAATAATTTTGATTAGATCGCGTAATTCGACTTCCGGGTTATCAATAAGAGCAAGGCAAGCATCAACAACCTCCCCTAAATTATGCGGTGGGATGTTGGTCGCCATACCGACTGCGATCCCAGAAGAGCCGTTTACTAAAAGATTTGGTATGCGGGTCGGCAACACTTGGGGCGCGAATTCAGTGCCGTCATAGTTTGGCGCAAAATCAACGGTTTCTTTGTCAAGATCGATTAATAAAAAATGGGCGATTTTTGCAAGTCTTATTTCGGTATAACGCATCGCGGCGGGAGAATCGCCATCGACTGAGCCAAAGTTTCCTTGGCCATCAACCAACGGATAACGTAGCGAAAAAGACTGCGCCATACGAACAATCGTGTCATAAACCGCTGTATCGCCATGCGGGTGATATTTACCGATTACATCACCAACGATACGCGCGGATTTTTTATAAGGTTTGTTATATTCGTTACCAAGCTCGCGCATAGCGTATAAAGAGCGACGATGGACGGGTTTTAGACCGTCGCGCACATCTGGCAAAGCTCGGCTCACGATAACGCTCATCGCATAGTCAAGATAGGATTGCTTTAGTTCATCTTCGATATTAACAACAGTTATTTCTTTTGCTGGTTGAGTCATATTTTTATATAAAAAATTTTGTTTAAAATCAAAGCACTGCAACTTTATTATAGTTGGGACATTCTAGCACAGAAATGGGATAAAAAAAACGATATGTTGCTTAAAAACAACAGGAATTAGCGAGCTACTCCTGATCTTTTTTGCCTAAACCAAGCACCGCTTCTTCTTTGCCTACTATTAGCAGCAAATCATTTGCTTTTAACATGGTGGCGGGGTCAGGATTTAGCATACGGAACCCATTGCGCTCTAAGCCAACAACCAAACCGCTGATTTGTTCGCGTATATGCGAATCACGAATTGATTGTCCAACAAGAGAGTTATCCGCCTCCAATACTGTAGCTTTTAAGATAAAGTCTTTTAATATCTCTTCATTTTTTGGTTCAAAATAAGCGTCTTCGGCATTACTCCTAAAAGAATCTATTTGTTCGTCATTTCCTAAAACTATCAATCTATCGTGCAACAAGATCTTTTCCTCTCCACGGGGTGTCAAAATCACCTTGGACCCACGACGAATAGCGACAACATTTACGCCAAAATTTTGGCGCAATTGGTTTTCGCTTAAGGTTTTTCCGGCTACGGAATAAGGGGATTCATTGGTCACCAGCACCTCAACCAGGTGGGTATCCCATGGCGCCAACTCTTCATACTTATCTTGTTTTTGGCTCTTTCTGCGCAGTACGTGTATTAAATGACGTTCAAACCAATGATAAGCATTGTCCAGCTGCTTATACAACAACCCAAAAAACACTGCTGCAATTATCGCAATTATTAAAGGAATATACCAAGTCTTAAAATAAGCCACACTCAAAACAATAATTTCGGTTATGGTTAAAATCCCTCCCAAAAACATCGGGGGAAGTTGTCTGTTTTTATCAATTAGTTTAAAACTAAAAAGCATGCCCCAAATAAAGGGGGATGAAAACAACAAAGAAATCACCCAACAAGATATTTTGGCGATATCTCTACTCGCCACTAAAGAACTAAGCTGGGGTAATATAAAATCAGAGGTCAAGGTAAAAACAACCGCAACAACGCTACCATTTATTATAAGACGAAAAACATACTTGCGATAACCGATCTGTTTTTTGTAGCTTGCCAATGCACGATATACCCAAGCAGAATAGCTTTCTAAATAATATTTCGACCGTTCAGAAAGATCTGCCTCTAATTTTTTAGTAATGACACCAGACAATCTAATAAGGTATGGTGTTAATAAAGCCGTAGTGGCTGCGACTCCAACAACTATTTGATATAGTGAATTACTCACAAGGTTTAACATCAAGCCAACGCCGACAATAATAAAAGAAAATTCTCCTACGGGCGCCATACTAAAACCAACACGCACTGAGGTATTAACACTCTGGCCGGTTAAGAAAGCACCAACAGTAGTTATTAGTATCTTACTTACTATCGCAAGCACGGATAGCGCCAATATAATTGGCCACTGCTCTATAAAGGCCTGTAAGTCTATCATCATGCCAACGGCAATAAAAAATACCGCAACAAAAACATCGCGCAGCGGAGCAGTCAATTGTTTGATGCGATGGGCCAGAGGAATTTCTGCCAGAATGGATCCCATGATAAAAGCACCAAGAGCAGCAGAATAATGAAGATAGGTTGCAATTACAGCTAAACCCAAACAAAGAGCAATAGAAACAATGGTTAAAGTCTCCTGACTAACATATTTTATTATTCTACGAAATAATATTGGAACAATAAAATAACCGGTTATAAACCAACTACCGACTACAAAAAGCAATTTCACAACAGCTAAAATCATGTCAAATGAAAAAATATTTTTTGTTGCTCCTACGGTCGACAAAGTAGCCAACATTAATATAGCCAGCAAATCTTCTACGATTAAAATCCCAAAAACTATATCGGTAAATCTTTTCCCTTTTAACTTCAGCTCTTCCAAGGCCTTAATAATTATCATTGTTGACGAAATCGCGATTGCCGCCCCCAGGAATATACAATCATAAAGCTTCCATTTCAGGAACCAACCAGTAGAAAAACCCAAAACTAACATTACGGCAACTTTAATTAGTCCCGTAATAGTGGCAGAAAACCCAATTCTTTTAAGTTTATGAAAACTAAAGTCTAACCCTAACGAGAACATCAAGAAGATCACACCAAGCTCTGAAAGCGGTTGAATTTGATTAATATCAGCTACTAGAGAATATGGGGGGGTATACGGACCAATAATTACACCTGCAATTATGTAGCCCAGAATAACCGGCTGGCGTATTTTTTGAAATACCAGCACCACAATGCTGGCTATGCCAAGCATTATTGCGAGATCTTTAATTAGGGGGGCCAATTCGTGCATTTTTCAACCAAAATCAAATAACTTACTGATAGTAAGAACATATTACAACACGTCACAAAGATCAAGATTATTAGCAAATTCATACCAGCGACTTGGCAGCAAAGATTCTTTCCAAATCTATACGATTGATTAGAAGTTTTAGGCGGGAATTACCAAGAGGATCTGTTTTTTCCGACACAACAACATCGCTTTGATACAATGCTGCCCGGATTTGACCAGCATGTGGCAAAAGACTAAGCTCAACCTCCTCTTGCTCTGAAGATACGGTCTGTTTTACCGCCTCCTCTAGCAACTTAACTCCTCTTCCATCAAATGCCGACAACCATACTCGTGCGGGCAAATTATTCACATCGTAATCAATCCGCGGTTCAAACTCCTCAAGCAGATCAACTTTATTTAAAACTTGTAACTGGGGAACTTGCGATGCGCCAATCTCTGCCAGCACTTTATTAACCACCTCGATTTTTTCATTTTTTTGCGGATCGCTGGCATCAATTACGTGCAACAACAAGTCAGCTTCTGTGGTTTCCTCCAACGTTGCATGAAACGCCTCAATTAGCTCATGAGGCAAATCACGAATAAACCCCACAGTATCTGCAACAATTACTGCACCGAAACCAGGCAACTGAATTCGTCGCAGAGTTGGATCTAACGTGGCAAACAACTTATCCGCCACATAAACTTTTTCCGAGGTTAATAGATTAAATAAAGTTGATTTACCAGCATTTGTATAACCGACCAAGGCAATTGTAGGTAACGAAGA
>AMFJ01000288.1_pt1 | contig 17178 bp, 11 predicted proteins | sample 427208 | NCBI WGS metagenome assembly AMFJ01 (sample SAMN02954298, study PRJNA114691) | groundwater metagenome | biome: aquatic; feature: subsurface aquifer; material: sediment; isolation source: subsurface aquifer sediment | place: USA: Rifle, CO | collected 2008-08
TATTAGGGGAGGAAATGACTGAAAGCTGGATGGGTTACCGTAAGTAGTAAGGGATGACAGATAAATTACCTCAGATCAAGATATCTGTTTTCATAAAAATCAAGATATGCAACCATATTTTCTAATGATTTCCTGCTTTGGGAATTCTCGCCTAAATTGGATAAATTTATATTCAAAAATCATTTCAATGTTTGGGTTTGCTCCCAGATTCACCAATTAGTTAAAGATTCAGGATTTGAATCAATTCTCCTTATAAGTGCGCCGAATATTTTTTTCTTATCGTTTAATGTAGTCTTATCGACTTTAAGAGAACATTTTATCTTAGGGAATTTAGCGGAAACAAAAGGACAAAGGACAGGATCATCTCATATATATTTCATAAGCTGCAGTTGGTATTTCGGATACTTTAGAGTTCAGGAGAATTCGGGATGTGCAGATAGATTTCAATATTGGAAAACCATATATTTTGAGATGAAAGCCTGGATTTCATTCAATTCAATATCAGTTATCCATTCTCAACTTTCAAGAATATTTTTAGACGGATTGAAATAAGATGTAGGATCTCTAAGCAATCTCTTGTCATTAAAAAGACGTATGAGCGAAGGATATGCAAAATTCTTATCTGGATCGATTGCAGTCCAATCCAGCTCTCATATTTTACTTCTATCAGTAAATCCATATGTAACATCAGCGTTGAAGTATGCTCATCCGATTACCTGAGGGTCGGTATATATTTCAGTCAATTGCGATATCCATTTATTTTTGTCTTTAGTTCAAAATGCAGGAATTCATGGCTGTCAGATGTGGGTGCTGTTATAGCTTTCTATCAATTTAGCATTATCAAATTCTCAATCTATATTGACACTAGTTGTTCATGCTTCATCGATGAATATAGGTTTGCCAAATTTTTTCATCCTGTCAAATGTCCAATATCAAGGTTCATTCAGAACTTCCATGGGAGTTCTCCATGAGGCCCACTTCTCTGCCCTAGCTCATTTTCACCAATTATAAATAGTCACGCCCATTATATCAACATATTCATCCCCTGGATAATAATCTTCAAAAGTAAGGCATCATGTTTCTTTTTTCTTATCTTGGGTGCAATTTACAACTTCAGATAACTGATCTACGAAAAAACCAGGCGCAACAGGCAGATCCTGACTGTTTATTGAATAGTCAAAGAGTATATTTGACCTATCAAGTCACTCTTCCCTGCTCCACTTCCATACCATCTTCCAGAAAATCGGGAAATTAACAGGATCAGACGACCAACTATACCATCATCAATTCATTTCATGAAGGAACCTGAATATGACTTTTACGTCATATTTCTTTATCAATCTGAAAAGTGTTCTATATTTCGTTTCCCATCAATGATGCTTTGGGTCATTGAGGAGGTCTTTTAAACTATATCAGAATGGGTTTACATCTACATGATATACCCTATCTTTTCATAATTCTTTGAAAGTGGTTGCTAATTTATAAATCTCACCCTTATTGAAATCATCATAGATTACTGAAATGAGTGGAACCTTTATGTTATAATTTGATTCTATTTTCTTAGCTATATCATATTCATTGTCCTGCAATCTCAGTCAAAAAAGGAAATAATCCTGAAAAGCCAGAGTTGAAGTTGGAAAAATGACAAGCAAAAGAAGTATGGAAAGAAATTTTTTCATAAAATGATTCAGTTTAAATTGCTTGATATTTTATGAAAAGAAGCCAAAAAGCAAGTTTAAGTAGAACTATCAAGTGAAATTAACTAAATTTATAAAGCATTGCAGGTTTTTTTGAGTTAGACTTATCTGTTTCTCAGGTTTCTGAAATAAGCTTGCCATACAGCATTTTCTTTTTGAAATTCCTTATGTCTATGTCATATCAAAATACGCTCTCATAAAGCTTATGAAGACTATTGAAAGTAAAATTTGATTTCATTAGATGCTTGGCTATTCAAGTAAATTCCATCCTCCTTACAAGATGAAACTTAGCATGATCTATGATTTCTTTATGTTTGAAATTGTACCCGATTTCAATATTGCTGAGTTCATCGAATTCAATAAGTTTTATTTTGGTAAAATCAGCATTCTTAAGGAACTCTTCCTCTTCAATAAGTGATAGATAACTAAGTGAAACGGAATGTCATCTTGGATCATATCAAGGATCTCAAAACACATGTATCTGCTGTCTGAATATTTCTCATATTCAAGTTTTTCTATCTAAAATTGCAAAGAAATTCTCATCCAATGTGCATCATGATTTCATAATTCAACCTGGCAATATATATTTGATGGCTCAATCAATTTCTTTTTGATTTAAAACTACACATAATTTTCATTTATAATATGTAAAAATAACTATATCAATGCAAAAAACAGGTATCGGCAGATTCCATATAGTGTCAGGATTATTTAAAATGAAGTTATTATCCATATTTATAATTATTAATTGTTATTTTTACTTTTAAATAAATTGCTTTTTTGTGCGGTATTTATATTTCAATAATAATAATTAATAATTATAAGTCAATATTAATTGTTATAAATACATTTGCTTTTTAAAAATAATGTACTATTATTCAAATACCAATATTTTTTAAAAATACAAATTAAATCTACTGTTCATAGTAAATTATAATTCAACGCAAATATTCCTAATTATAATATTATGAAAAATAATAATACAAGGAAAATAACAAGTGTGATAACTATTGTCACTATGTTATTTTCCTTTTTTTGACCCTGAATAGGGTTAATGAATGTAAACGCTGCCCTTACACCTTGATGAGCGGTCTGAATAGTTAATCCTGTGACCTGATTCCCAGATTGGTATCAAGATCAAAACTGACTTAAACTTGAGCTTATGGAGGCTGCTGATAATTTCAGCATATCAGATCCTGTGGATCCCTCAAATACATTTTCGGAAACAATATGATTCAATGCGGAATGATTTTGGTGGTCTGCTGAAGCGGAAATAGTACAATGATGAACAGAAGCTCTTCTTGTATTGGCAATGGAAGCAGTTTTTGCAGGTGAAGAAGCTGTAGATGGAGAGCAATCTGCATTTGGGAGATTGAGGATAAGGATAGACTGATTAGATCCTAACACCGAATATACAGTCAGGCACCCTTATTGAACGGATACATTTACATCTGACGGAGTTGGTGTCATAAACGAACCCGGTTCTGATATATGATGTTTCTCAACACCGAATGTCACTACTTGTGATCCAGCTAAAGTCGGTACTGGCAATCCTCCTCTTGTAGGTGTCGGCGGTTTTTGATTGGCACTTTCAAGTCAAATTTGACCGTTCTTAACATGGGATGATTTCAATATCGATCCCGCTCTTACGGCAAATGATCTAAAAAATCTTCAAATAGGTTACACAACAAGAACTTATATTTGAAATCCAAATATTCCTCATACTATAACATGAAGCCCTGTTAATCAGAACTTTTTCAGAATAGAAGGTCCGAATGCATGAGGGCTAGGGGTAAATGAAATTGAACAAACATTGTTTGCTGTTTCATGAAGGCTATTCGCCCCGATAGTTCAACTGAATAGCGTAAGCTATGCTACTTGAGCCTTGGTTAATAGCACTTGAGCACTTACTTATAATTTTACAGTAAATGATACATGAACAGCCTCATTCACATGAGCTGCAAATTGCACAGATATTCCTTCTTTTAACATTGGAGTTGCATGAGTAAATACCGGCCAGATAAATCTTTCAACAGATTGATCTCAAGATTGAACATACTCTTCTTGCAGCTTCCTTGTTACAAATGCTGAATGAAACGGAAGCAATATTGTGCAGTTGCCAAGCTTTACGCTTGACACCACACCACCCGTTGCTCCGACAATAACTACCCAGAATTTCTCGACATCAGGTTCACTTCTTGAACTTTCTTGAACATGAGAATCAAATACGCTAGTAGAAATCCTAAGCTGAGCAACTGTTATGGCCACATGAAGCAATGTTGCATGAAGCTTTACGATTTCATGAATTCCGGTTTTTGAAGGATCAAATGATTTTGTGGCAAGACTAACAGATTGAGCAGGAAATGTCTCAACTGATTCAACTCCGCCATTAACTGTTATAGTAGATACTGTAGCCCCAGATGCTCCAGTGATAACAGATGCGACTTGAACCTTGGTCAATACTCCTTCTATTACTATAAATGGAACCGCGGAAGCGAATTCAAATGTTAAAATCCTTAGATGAACTTGAGTTATCGCAACTTGAGTCTCTGATTGATTATGAGTTTTTGCAGTAAATTCAGTTCCTCTTGTCGAATGATTGAATACATTATTTGCAGTATCCAGTGATGCGGCCTGAAATATTTCAGTCTGATCAGTTGATTTTACAATCACTCTAGATTCTACTGATCCAGTCTGAACTCTTACATTCCCTGCTTGATCAGTCACTAATATTTCAACTTGAACCATTAATCTTACAATCAATGAAGTTTGAACTTTTGATTTAAGCTGAGCCTGAATGGTATGAACATTAAGTTGAGCAATTGAAACATCAACTTGAATGGAGGTAACATTCTCTATATGAGATTGACAAAAAGCAGTTATAGCACTATTTACTGATGCCGCTTGAAATACCAGTTCAGTCACTTGATCTATAAATCTAGACACTACCGCACCCGTCTCCCCTACTATCACATCAACCGATATTACCACTTCATGAGCTACAGTTACTATAACATGAACATGAGAGGCTAATGCAAGCGTTGAAATATTAAATTGATCTTGAATAGTTATTGCGAGCTGAAATGTGGATTGAGCATGAAGTTTTGCCGTCCCCTGAGTTCCTGTCTTAGCTTGAACAAATAGCATACAAGCCCGCCTTATCGATGAGATTTGAAATGTATGAAACAATTCATCACAAACAGTAACCGTAACAGTAGATACTATTATGCCAGATGCTCCTGTGATTTCCGTTTCTGCAAATCTTACATCATCATGAACAATTGAGATAACAGGTACATGAGAAGCAAATGCAAGCTTTACAATATATAAATGAGCAGTTGCCTTGTGAAATTGAGCTGTGGATTGATCTTGAGTTATTTCTATATGAGCAATCACCCTTACAGAATGATCTAACTCAATTACAGCAAAATTGACAGATGAGGCTTGAAACACTTCAGCAAGCTCAAATACAATAAATGTAACAAAAGATTCAATAGCTCCGGTAATATCAAATAGAAGCATTGTTTCAATAGAGCAATTATGAGCAATTCTTAATTTTGATTTCACTGATAGCCATTATACTCTTGGAACTTGAACATGAGTTGTAACTGTGTGAACTTGATGATCATTAAACAATGCTTGATCATTTGGAATCATTGTATCAACCTGATCAGTAAACCAGGCAAGCACAATATTTTCTGGTCTTCTTCCAAGTACTACTTATTGATTTAATATCTCACTTCTTGATGATGTATGAAACAGTTCAGCTTCAACAGGCTCATTTGTAACAGCATCAGTGCCAAACACATCAACATGAGCCATTTCTGAAACATGAAGCACTTCTCTTACATGAAGCATTTCAAATGGATGAACATATGCGCTTGATAGTCCGTTTATCTTAATCAACTCAAATCCAAATGATCTTAATTCTATTGACTGATCATTAACTCTTTCATGAATTACAAACATCAATGTAAGCGGTTGAACTTGGAATTGAGTCATAAATCCGCCTTCTCTCATAAATTCAGGCGCTTCTGAAGAGGCTGCCGTATGAGAATTGACAACTCTGCTAAATTCAAATTTCTGAAGCTGAGTAACTTGAAATATATTACAAACAATAAAAGCATGATGAGAAAATAATGTAACCCTAGCTGCAAGCTGATGAACTTTTGAATTAAGTGTTCTGGTTCCGGGATCATCTTCATGAAGCATATTGAATCTATTCCGTTCTGCTGATTGAAGCACTTGGGAACTTAACGTTCCAGATGCATCATGTATAATCGATTCAAATAGTTTCTGTACTTTCAGAACAGATCACTTAAGTTTCTTTGCAACTATAGAAGTAACCGATAATATTCCGGATGTCCTATCATTCGCCTCTCTTACATGAAGAGAGCTATGAGCAACAGAAACATCTGAAACTAGAACAATAGTATGAATGAATACTTGAGCTTTGGTTACAGTTACAAATTGAACAATATCAATAGATGGTTGAACATTTGCATCTGCTTGAAATATATTTTCATGAAGCACAGTTCAATTAAGAGTAGTAAACTCTTCTTCAAGTAGTTCTGCATCAACTGCATCTATGATAGTTGCTTGAAATACAATTTGAAGCTTTACCTCTACAACAAAGGCTGCAGCCTCAAATTGAGGTAGTAGCGGAGGTGGCGGAGGTGGCTGAGCATTCGTTGACATATGTACAAACTGAGATAAATCATGAAATTCATATGATTGAAAATGTGAAGCTCCAGCAATTTTAATTTGAAGCACAAGTTCTAACTCTTGAGTATCCAATACGGCTGCTGCAACAGGCTCATATTCTGGAAAGCCAAAATTCGGCGATATAAATGATTCATTTGCAAAAGATGATATTCTAGATTTTGTCGCAAAATGAATCCTTAAATGATTCGACGATGGAACTTTCAGGCCAGAGAATCCAATAACAAGAGCCGAATTCTTAGCAATTGTAATGAAGGCATTGGATGTGAAGCTTAACGAATCATTAACTGAATCAAGCTTTACGGATATTCCTGCATCATGGATGATTAAATATGTTGAGAAGGCAAAGGAATATTGAATAAAAGGTCAAGTCCTTGACGGAAAATTAAAATTCAGGCCTAATGATTCAATATCCAGAGCTGAAGCTATGGCAATACTTATGAATATCGCATGAATAACTGTATCCGCAAATATCACAAACTCAAGCTTTACTGATATCCCTGCATCATGGATGATAAGTTATCTTGAAAAAGCAAAAGAACTTGGAATAGCTTGATGACAAATGATTGAATGAAAATTGAAATTCAGGCCAAATGATTCTCTTTCAAGGGCTGAAGCAACTAGAATTCTAAGTAAGACTCTAGGAATAAAGAATATGAAAATATATTCTATAGAACTTTCCGCATCCTGATCATCTCAAACAATCACTATAAATAAAGGTGATAAGGTAAACTTCATAAATAAAGATTCCGTTCCTCATTGGCCAGCTTCTGGAATGCATCCAATACATACATGATATCCTGGTTCTGGCATAGAAAAATGTTGAACTCCAGAGCAATCCAAGATATTCGATGCGTGTAAATGACTTGCTAAGGATGAAGTATTCTCATTCATATTCAATGAAGTCTGAGAATGGGGATTCCACGACCATCTGAATGTTGCAAATGCAGCACTTAGAGGAAAGATAATTGTAAAATAAGAACCCCTATCCGATTAAAAACCTCCCGATTTCGGGAGGTTTTTATATAATAATTTGAAAATAATGATTAATTGCATAATATGTCGCAACATTTACGGAGAGGTCGCATAGTTGGTCTAGTGCGCACCCTTGGAAAGGGTGTGTGCTCGCAAGGGCACCGAGAGTTCGAATCTCTTCCTCTCCGCCAAATGTTTAAAAAAATCAAAGTTCCTGAAGAGATGAGAAGTTTATGCCTGGGAGTGAAACGTACGGGTAAATCTCTTCCTCTCCGCCAAATGTTTAAAAAATCAACGTTCCTGAAGAGATGAGAAGTTTATGCCCGGGAGTGAACGTACGGGTAAATCTCTTCCTCTCCGCCATTAAAATATCTCATCTCTTATAACAGGAGATTCCCGCCTTCGCGGGAATGACAGAGCCTCCGGCGGGGATTATTTTTAATTTTCAATTTTATATTTTCAATTCAACATTGAAGTTTATGCCCGAAAGGGTAAATCTCTCTCAGAGAACAGCAACAAATAATCTATGTTAGATCAAATAAATCCTCCATGTTGGAGGATTTATTTGATCTTATTGCTTCCAATGGTATCACCTGTCTATAGTTCAAGAATCATCCTGTCAATTAGTTGAAGTTGAATTATTAGTGATTCAATATCATGCAAGAGTTCATATTCAGCTATCCAATTCCGGACTATCAGAAGCTTGACCAGATGAAATTGCAGAAAGGAATTTATATGAGCTATCAGTGAATTTAGGATCTCTTGTTGTCACATCTCCGGTTGAAGATATGTAATTGGAATTATATGTCGATCAATTTGAATAGAATGTATTGTTGTATCAGGTTATCTTATATGAAGAATCTCATACGTTCATTCAATGATTGGTGTTATAAGCAATGATATTATTTTTGAATTCTCCTGCTCAGTAATTAAAGGTTACTCAATATCAATTTCAAACTATAGTGTTATTGATCAAATTTCAATTCCAACGCAAATGAACTCAGTCATCAGCTCATTTTACATAGTTATTAATAAAATTCACTCAATCTGAGCCTCATCCTGAGTCGGTTGTGACTCAATTAAACCAAGGACCGGATATTTCAGTATTCTTTACAGTCATGCCATAGGTATTGGTTTGAGCAAGTATTCAAACTCAGGCATGATAGGCAGTGGTGAGTTTTGAATTATATATTGAGGTATAAGAAGAATTCGATAAAGTTATTCATCATTGGATATATTGAGATGTCGAGGAGAAAACACTAATATCCCTAATTATCATATTTGCACTGCCTACGCCAAAGATTCAATGCAATTGATAACCGCTTCAGACAAATGTCGTAAGATCAAGTGAAAATCACTCAATTATAGTATTAGGCGAATTATTGATCACTATTGCCTTATGATCAGCTCAATCTGACAAGACTGCATATATCTTGATATTTGTGCTATTTTTGTTTTCTCAATATAATTTTATGGTTTTATTTGAAATATTGACATTTTCGATATAGGTTCAGCTGAAGACAAATACAGTCTGTCAGCTTGATGCTTTTGAGATTCACAAGCTTATTGTATTACAGGGCAAAGCCAATGTACCACACAACGCTGCTCAAGTTCAATTTTTGGCCACATAAACATTCGCAAGAAGAGTAGTTGAGCTAAGCGCTGTTAAAGTGCTGCATCAGTCAATATTACATGCCCTGACATAACGTGAGATATTCACAGAAGGAGAAAGTCACGATTCATTATAGGTAAGGATATTTCATAAAGATATCCAATTTGAATTATCACTCGAAAATTCATATCTCGTAGCTCATGAGGAGGTATTCCAATTCCAAGTAACAGAATTGAAAGTGATGTTTGTGGTCGCCGAAGCTATTGGAGCATCCAAGGAGCTCAAAGCAACACTAGAACCATTGACATATGACCCTCAGGTTCAGGTATATCAAGCAAGTATAACATCAGCTAATTTCGGATGATTGGAAGTATTATCCAAAACGCATGAAGCTCAAGAGCTATACGCTCATGAATTTGTATAAAAAGAAGTTCAGGCACTATACAAATCATGGGCGGGCGTATAATTATTGGATCATGATTGAAACAATATGAAGCATAATGGATCTCACTTTGTGAAAGTAAAGTCATTTTTATAATATGCATTTGTCTGAGGGAAAAAATTGCCATCTGCATACTCATATGATAAAGATTGATCATTTTCTAGAAATCAGACCACCTGAGCCTTATTTTGAGCTAAATTCACATTATATGAGTAATAGTTGCTGTTGACTGGGTCAATTCATCATCAAGAAGATAGATTGACTAATTTGAGGGTATTTTGAGCGACATTTCATTGATATCAGATTTGAGTAGTTCAGGAAAATAATTTAATGCTGTTTTCTGGTTGTGGAAATTTTCAAGCATGAGTCTGATACAGTACAAGTCATCTATATATTTGATTTAGGTCAGAAATCCTGACAGAGTCTCTAGCAGAAGAATTGTAAGAGTTGAATGATAGGAAAGCAATTGTAGCCAATATTGCAAGTATAACGATGACAACTATAAGTTCTACCAAAGTAAAAGCATATTTTTTATTTCTGAAAAACAAATTCATAGGTAAATATAATTATAATGATAAATATTATTTGAGATTATAGCACAAAAAAAATCATTGTCTAAATTTAATAAGTTTTACTTGCTAGCTGTTATCAAATTCATAATTAATCAATAATTTAAGGAGACTTAGCATTATATTTACAAATGAAAAAATCAAACACAAGAATGACAAGCTATTCGTTTAATAAACTTTATTTAAAGTATGTCTAATTTTTGCAGTTCTTCAAGTAAAATTTTTTTGTTTTTTTAAAAATAATCTATATAATAGCGCCGCATTTAATTTGTAATCCTGAAATGGTATGAAAACTAAAATAGAAAAGCTGTGCCAAGATTTCTTTGGACTTATGGCTGTAAAAACCACAAGCCTGACAGTCAAATGCGAAGATGAGGAAAGAAATATTTATTTCATTCATCTGGAGACTGAAGATTCAAAACTTATAATAGGGACTCATTGACAGACTCTTGAATCAATCAAACATCTTCTATCAAGAATGATTGAGAATTCATTTGAAACTAACACAACGGTTCATATTGAAATCAATGATTATCTAAAATCAAAAGACGAAAAATTATACAGATATATAGACTGAAGAATAGATTATGTCGTAAAAACACAAAAAGAAGTAGTATTGCCAAACTTCAGCTCATACGAAAGAAAGAAAATCCATAATTATATTTCAGAAAAAAAATTAGAAACAATCCGTTCTTACAGCATGTGAGAAGGAAAAGAGAGGATGATGCATCTTGCGCCTTCTTGAAAAATAACAAATGCAAACATAGATATAGATTGAATTGATATTTAAGAAATTTAACAAAATGAAAAAGAATATCCTACTTTTGCTATTTACCTGATTTGCATTAGGCTCAATAGTATGCTTTTATTATATATGAGGTTTTATAAACTACCCTGTTCATCTTCAGATTAAGACGAATGTTGTAAATCATCCTGAGTTTGTGCCTTCCAAAACTTTTGTAAAAGCCTCTTCAGCATGATTTGAAAATGTCGTTGCCGATTATTATTGGCTGGATTCAATTCAATATATCTGATCGAATGCAGTAGACAGCGAATATAAGAAGTATCTTTTTGTAGTGCTTAATCTCATCACAGATCTGAACCCTAATTTCAATTACCCTTATCAGATCTGACAATTATTATTATCCTCAAGCAATGACAGATATGAAGAGTTTGATAAGAAAGAGCAGGATAAATATATTGACCAGTCAATTTCATTATGACTTAAATGAATAAATAATACTTGTGATCTGGTTAAAGTCGAAGCAATCAAAAAAGAATTTGATTTAAAAAAGCTATGGACATCCGCAGAATATAAAAATCCCTGTTCTGAACCAAATATACCTTACTATCTTGCATATACGCAATATTGGAATAAGTACGATTGAGCTCGTTCATCTGAATATTATAGAGTCACTTCAGCAAATGAAAAGGCTCCAGTCTGATCAAGAGTCATGGCGGCTGTCATGCAATGAAAATCATGAGATAGGCAGAAATCTATTTTAATGTTCTTATCATTAGCAGAATCTCTGTGAACACAAGAAACCAAGGCATGTCAGGAATTCTCATCCTATATCTGATGAATGCTCTTCAAATGATTTCAAGAATGAAAAAATCTTAGCTGAAAATTCGTTAGTGATATTGATCTTGTGAGAAAGGAAATAATGCTTAAGCTATGACAGAAATCAACAGAGTATTCTATTGCAGATGAGTCAAACTGTTCAAATTACCTTAATAAAGCTGTAAGAGAAATGAATCTTGCTTATCTTGAAGCTGCAGATAAAGCATATTTTGAAAAAAATAAGATTCATGCATCAAATCCGGAAATATTATATTCGGAAAAATTTATAGATTATATTCCACAAGACTATCAAGTCGATAAAGATTCAAAAGTTATCTATTATTTCAATAAAGATACCTGACATTGGGACAATAAAATGTGAGAATAAAATTACTAGAAAAAATCTTCTGAAAGGAAGATTTTTTTATTGACATTAAAATCAAAATATAATATTCTTGTCTTAATTTATTTGTTTATCCCAATAATATGCCCCACCAAAAATACAACATCAAACAAAAAATAGAAAATCCAAAATCTCACTCGCATACAAACTTAATTGCCTTTACTCTAGTAGAACTCATAGTCGTTATAGTCATACTTGCCATACTCGCAACCATAGCATTCCTTTCTTTCTCTTCTCAATCTTGAAGCGCCAGAGACTCAACTAGATTGTCCGACATATCGTCCATAAAGAAGTGAATTGAGATGTACAATGTAAATTCAGGATTGTATCCCATACCGGACAAACCTACACCTTTTACATATTCTTGAGGAACAATATGGAACCAATGAACACTATGAGATACTGCATATAAGCTGATACAAAAGACATTATCAAAGAAAGTTACAGATCCTCTCAAGGCTTCTGAATACGATTACTCTCTGGCTTCCAACAAGAGAGAATACCAGGTAGCTTGAAACTTCGAGAATTCAACATCATTTGAAAAAAACTATAATCCGTTCGAATCGGATTTCCTCATCTCTCAGTTCTCAATTCTCAATTCTCCTGATGCGAATGCATTAGGCTGAACTTGAGTGAATGTCTATATCTCTGGAAATTATAATTGAGTGGTATTGAAAGTACAGACTTGATCAACTTATTATTATATACCGACACCAACTTTATTTTGAACAAACTCTTCAAGTCAACAAAGCATAACATTCAATAATACATTCGGCTCTTGAACAATAATTCTACCGTGAATAAACAATTTCGCCAATTATAAAGCAGACCAGATATATTCAACCGGTTCGGACAAATTGTCAGCTTCTGATATAGCCACATTGATGCAGAAATTGCAGTCCGCATATTCAGGAAGTAACATTTCAAGTACAGCAGCCCAAAATATCATCTCTGCAGATAATTTGAAATTGATTGAGATCTGAAATTGATTAGTAAAGAATTCATTATGAGGTGGAGTTAGAGGAGATTGAAATTGAGATGGAATAATATTGGCAAATAATTGAGATACCAGCAGCAATGCATGAACTAGTTGTAATACGATTAAAATGGCATATCCATCATCCGCGGACTGAATCTATTGGATTAAGCCAAATTCAGATCCTGCATTTCAAGCTTATTGCGATATGATAAAGGATTGAGGCTGATGGACACTTGTACAAAGATGAGCAAAGGATTTATGAAGTGCCAATCCTACAATAACGAATTCAGGCTATAATTATCCACCAACAAGCCTATCCCCTAGTGCAACTGATAATTTTAAGCTAAATGACAATATCATAAATTCCTTAAAATCTTCTAACGACTATTTTCTGCGAGTTGAATGATGACCTTTTGCAAAATGATATGTTCATAAAGATTGTGTATTAAGCACAACTTCATCACAAAACTGATCTTGAGACTGTTCTAAGTGATCTAGCACATATTGATGAACTTTTGTGCAATATAATAACTGAACTAATAATAACGCTTCCAGCTGGGCCAGATGACTCGTAATAGGTTGTTATGAGTGAACATGCAGCTGATGATTTAATACTTACACCTACTCATCTCATGTAAGTCCGTATAATAAATTCACAACTACAATTTGGGCAAAATAATTATTATGACTCCCTTATTATTCTTAATTTATCAGTTTTCTTAGATAGCAATCATTAAGGATTATAAGCTTCTATTTTCATTCTTTCAATAACACCTTATCAATCATAAAGCATAAGCCAAAAAAAATGATTGAACAAATTTTTTAAAAACATTTCTTTTTTGGCTGTTTTTTCATATAATGCAAACATCAATTTATTAGATAAACTCTTAGCTGAGTTTTTCTTTACATAAAGGCAAAACAGAGGAAATTAGAACAAATAAATTATACGAAAATGTTAAAAAGTGCCTACACATAAAAGCTAGATGGATTTGAGTTCAAAAAACTTGTTCAAAAAGCCATTGTCAAATGTTTTTTTAACTTTGACATCAATAAAAAAAAATATAGATTTGGTATGAAATTTTTAATTCAAAAAATAAATAATTAAAAAATGGATAAAGTATCTGAAATACTATTACTAAAAAGCATAGTTAAAGAGTTGGTTGAGAAAATCAAGAAAACAGATTTCTTAACTTACTTCAAGAAATTATCTATAGTATCCATACAAGATAATTCCGTTAGTTTTTGAGTTATATCCAGTTTTGCAAAAGATAACATCAGTTTTAAATTCTACAATGAAATCAAAGCAATAGTCACTTCACAATATCCGAATATCCAATTTATAGATTTTCAAGTTGATGCAAACATTGATAATCCCTCAAATCACAAAGTAATAGATTGTTTTAAAGAATACAAGGACTTAACAACAAAGAAGAAAAAAGAAGATTTTGAAGATAGTAACAGTTCAGAATGAACAGAGATCAAAACGATCAATGATAAATATAATTTTGACAACTTCATAGTCGGTCCATCAAATCAACTGCCTTTCTCTGCTTGCGAAGCTGTATCTCGAAAACCTTGAGCATCTTATAATCCATTATACATATATTGAAATGTTTGACTTGGAAAGACTCACCTGCTTCAAGCGACCGGTAATCAGATAAAATCAAAATTCAAAGATAAGAAAATAATTTATACAACAGCGGATAGATTCGCAAATGATTACGTTACAAATGTTAAGAAAAGAACATTAGAAAAAATGAAGGAGAAATACCGTTCTATAGATGTTCTTGTTATAGACGACGTACAATTTCTAAGCGGTAAGGAACAAACTCAACAAGAGTTGTATAATATTTTTAATATTTTGTACGAATCAAATAAACAAATCATACTTTCATGAGATAGAGCTCCAAGAGAATTAACAGAACTTGAACCAAGACTTAGAAGCAGATTTGAATGGTGAATAATTGTCGACATATCAGAACCTGATTTTGAAACAAGACTTGCAATACTTCAAGAAAAAGCAAGAGCGAGAGAATTCATTATTCCTCAGGAAGTGGCAGAATTTATAGCATACAATGCGGGATCTAATATACGTGAATTAGAATGAATACTTAACCAGATCATAGCAGAATACGAACTTCATAATACTCCGCCAACAATTGAAAATGTTGCACAGAGGCTTAATAAGCTTGCTATTACCAACTCTCTTCTTTGAACTACAAAAAAACACAAGATGAGCATCAAGAGTTATGATGAGCTAATTGATATAGTCAGTGAACATTTTGCGATAAACAAGAAAGACTTGCTTTGAGAAGACAGGAGAAAAGAAAATATGATACCTAGGCAAGTTGCAATGTATCTTCTTAAGAATTACATGAATTATACTTTAGAAAGAATCTGAAATATATTTTCATGAAGAAATCATTCTGCAGTATTATATTCATGCAGAAAGCTAGAACTCATCCTGAAGAAAAACCAGAATTTATTCTACGAAATAAATGTTTTAAGAGATAAATTAGGTATTTAATGTCCAAACTATATTTTCAATATTGAGCCATGTGAGCAGGCAAATCACTTGAGCTCTTAAAGGTGGCTTATAATTACACAGAAAGATGAAGGAATGTCATCATCTTCAACTCCGAACTTGATACCAGATTTGCAAACTGAAAAGTATCTTCTAGAAGCTGAAGTGCTTTGCCATCAATTTCATTCAATTCAAGTACAGATTTCCTTGAAACCATTGCTAAGCTTAAAGGAGAAAAATCACTCGATTGCATATTGGTTGATGAGAGCCAATTCCTATTTAAAAACCAAGTTGATGATCTTGCTACGGTCGTAACAACAATGGATATTCCCGTAATGTGCTTTTGAATAAAAACTGATTTTCTCGGCAACTTATTCGAATGAAGCAAAAGGCTTTTTGAAATAGCACAGAAGATTGAAGAGATAAAGACAATTTGCTGGTGTTCACGTAAGGCTACAATGAATGCAAGAATATCAAACTGAAAAATGACAACAGAAGGCGAACAGATAGAAATATGAGAGAATGATAAATATATTTCTCTTTGTCTGAAGCACTATCTGGAAAAGAATATCTGAAATCAGATTTAATATTTAACTATTGCAATATGGAAAATAATAGATTTTATTCCTGAGACGCAGATGCTCAGCATATATCAGAATTGTCACCGGAAATGCAGGCTATAGTCATACAGAACAGCAAGGTTTGGGAAGAATGAGAGCTCGTAAGGCGTAGTGTTTATGAGATAATATCCAGAACTGGATTCAGGGCAAATTTTGCTGAGACTGCAGATTTCATCTCATCCATATCCGATAAGATAAAGCCTGATATAAAAGAAGAGCTATGAATGGTCAATATCCAGATCATGTGCTGATGATTGACCAGAGATGAGCATTTACCTAAAATGGTCAGGATGCTATCCAATCAGCAGATCAGAGTGAAAAATGATGAACAGGCTCAAGCATAAAAATGAAAGTTCAGTACGAATCGATAACAACATTAAACACTAAAACCATGCTATACATAGTATCCACGCCAATATGAAATTTGGAAGACATAACCTATAGGGCTGTAAGGATTCTAAAGGAGGTCGATTATATTGTCTGCGAAGACACAAGAACTTCATGAGTTCTTCTCAAGGCATATGATATTAAAAATAATCTTCTCAATTTTCACGCACATTCAGACGATTCAAAGATCAAGAAAATCTTAGATTTATTGAAAGAATGAAAAAATATCGCACTTATAAGCGATGCATGAACTCCTTGAATATCAGATCCCGCTTATAATCTTGTCAGAAAGGCAATAGAAGAGAATATTCAAGTATGCCCCATTCCATGAGCCTCTGCAGTTCTTAGTGCAATAGTCTGAAGCTGAATGCATATGCATGATTTCAGGTTCATTTGATTCCTTCCTGTTAAAAAATGAAGGCAGACTCTTCTGAAAGAATTAGAGAAAAAAGATTATACTGTAGTGATATATGAATCTGTTCACAGAATATTAAAGACACTTGAAGATCTTGAAAAGACATTCTGAAAAGATCACAAGATAGTCGTAGCGAGAGAATTAACAAAAAAATTCGAAGAATTCAAAAGAGACACAATTGAGGAATGCAGGATATATTTCTGAAAACAGAATCTTAAATGAGAATTTGTTATAGTATTTTAAGAAAAGTCTTGGATAAATCCAAGACTTTT